>SKEG01002100.1_pt1 | contig 13661 bp, 14 predicted proteins | sample 4826631 | NCBI WGS metagenome assembly SKEG01 (sample SAMN11008815, study PRJNA524170) | human gut metagenome | biome: Human fecal sample; material: Feces; isolation source: fecal sample from pouch patient p26, p34, p50 | host: Homo sapiens | place: Israel: Tel-Aviv | collected 2016-11-02
TATCATCAGCAATAAGCTGTACCTCTGATAAAATATGACTGGATAGAATAACGGTAATCCCTTGAGAGGGAAAAGAACGAATAAGAGAACGTAATTCTTGTATACCGATAGGGTCTAAACCATTTGTCGGTTCATCTAAAATCAATAATTTAGGATTGTTTAATAAAGCAATAGCTATTCCCAAACGTTGCTTCATTCCCATTGAAAATTGTCCTGCTTTTTTTCTCCCCGTATTTTGTAAATCAACTATTTCTAAAACTTCATCTATTCTGGCTTTAGGAACGCCGAGCAATTTTGCACGGACTTCTAAATTTTCTGCTGCGGAAAGATTATCATAAAGTGGAGGTGTTTCAATCAAAGCCCCTATTTGTTCTAAATCTTTTCTAGTCCAGTCATGTCCATTAAAAAGAACTTTTCCATTAGTTGGACGAAGCATACCCGTAATCATTTTCAAAGCGGTAGATTTTCCAGCACCATTTGGACCGAGTAACCCATATATTGAGTTTTCACGGACAGTTATAGACACATTATCTACTGCCTTTTGTTTTTTGAAATACTTACATAAATTATCTGTCTTTAAAATTTCTTTCATAGTTGTTCATATCCTTTCTTTATGTTTGGTTAAAGTATAAAAAGAAAATTTGAAGATTTCATAAAGATTTGAAACAAATTTGTTTTAATCCAGCCGTAGCATGTAGCTCGCATTAAATGTAAAATACAGCTACGGCATTTTATTATTTACTCTACAATCTTCCAGTTACTATCTTTATGTAACACAAGCTCATACTGCGACACCTGCGTAGCCTTTGTCTGATTATCAAGGAATTTTACAGCTACTTTCACTTTCACATTGTCCCTGTCCTTTGTAAAGATAGGGTTTACCAATTCAGAACAAAGGTAGTCCCTGCTGATAGGTTCAAGCACATTCCCCGATACATAGTAGGCAAACTCTTTTTCCGTCGCTGTTGGGTAGAGCTTAAAGAATGTTTCCAGAAATGCGGTAGCGTCATTGACGGTATTAGCGTCCACGCTTGCGTCTGCTTCTGGTGTCTTAGGCTCATAGTCTGATTTCTCGATTGCTGGTGCAAGAGTAGGGTTCTGAACGATTACCATACCCCCGTCAGCGTCTACATGGACTTTTACAGTATAGGTTGCTTTCACATTGCTTGTCTGTTCTCCCTCTTTTATCTGCTGATCTACTTCGTAGGTAGCAGAAAAAGTGTCCGTTCCCGACTGTTCGATACTCCACACAATCACATCTGTAACCGTGGAGCTGGTCGATATATCGGTTCTAATGGTATCTACATTCAAGTCCTGCAATTCCTTTGTCAGATAACCGTTGATTACCTGCGTCCTTGCTTCAATCGCTTCTTTGCTGTTACTCCATGTATAATAGGACTTTGCAAAGTTCTTCACGAAATTTTCTATCCCGTTGGTATCCTGCAAGCGAAGCTCTATGATTTCTTTTTCATGGGTGGTGTGCTGGTCGATAGCGGTAAAATTCTTATACTGGTGTTAGTATAAAGTAGTGGACACATTAAGACGAACTAAGTTAAAATAATATTTAGTTAAGAAAGGATGTGTCCATTATGGGAAAGGGCAGAAGATACGATCAAGAATATAAGGATATGATAGTAGAGTTATTTAAATCAGGAATGAGCTTAGCAGAGCATCGTCTACGAATATGGCATTGCAAAATCAACAATTAACGGTTGGATAAAAGACGTAAAAGAAATTAAAATAGATGAAAATGAAGTTATGACATTAAAAGAAGTAAAAGCTTTAAGAAAAGAAATGGCAAGAATTAAAGAGGAAAATGAAATATTAAAAAAAGCTATGGCCATATTTGTAACAAGAAATTAGATGAAGTGATAGAATTTATAAATAATAATAAAAGCAAACATGATATTAAGACTATGTGTACCGTTCTAGGCGTAGCCAGAAGCACATATTATAAATCTTTTGATAAAACTAAATCTGCAAGAGAACTAGAAAATGAGGAATTAAAATCAGCTATTAAAAGGATATATAAAGAGAATAAAGGCATATATGGTGCTCCTAGAATTCATTATATACTTGGTATAGAAGGCTTCAATGTATCATTGAAGCGAGTTCAAAGACTAATGACTAAACTTAACCTTTGTGCAGTAACTGTAAAGAAATACAAGCCTCATTCAAGTAAAAAGGTAGTAGAAGATTTAGAAAACGTTTTAAAAAGAGACTTTACAACTACTTATATTAACGAAAAATGGGTAGGAGATATTACATATATTCATACTAGTAGGGATGGTTGGTGCTATTTAGCTTCAGTTCTTGACTTACATTCTAAAAAAATAATTGGCTACGCTTTCGGTAAAAGAATGACTAATGATTTAGTTGTTAAAGCTTTAAAAAATGCTTATTACAATCAAAATCCTAATAAAAATAAGCATATAATATTTCATACAGACTTAGGATCTCAATATACTAGTAATGATTTAAAAGAGCTATGTAAAGAGTTTAATATTATACAATCATTTAGTAAAAAAGGTTGTCCTTATGACAATGCTTGTATAGAATCTTTCCATTCTTCAATAAAGAAGGAAGAAATCTATAGAAATACATATCGTACCTTCGAAGAAGCCAATATAGCTATATTTAAATATATTGAAGGTTGGTATAACAGAAAAAGGATACACTCTTCTATTAATTACATGACACCAGAACAATGTGAATTATTAGCTAGAAGTGCAGCATAAAAAAGTTTGACTTTTTGTGTCCAAAATATTGACATAAGACCATTTGGGTTTTCGAGATTATTCAATTCTTTCAAATTTCATTTTATGATAGTCGTTTATTCCACAAAACTCCCATTCGTAGGCCTTATCTGCATTTTCAAGATTTGTAATTGGACAATAACAAGATGCTGCAAAAATATCATCTCTTTCATCAGCTGCTCCCAATTCTTTTAAATATGATTCATAGTCAGGATGGTTTCCTGTTGAACCAAGAAGTGCAGATAAGGCTCCACCAGCACTAGTACCATTAGAAATTATTTTCTCTACATTACCAGGAATAATGTTTTTATTATGACGAAGGTAACGTACAGCGGCTTTTAAATCAACAATGCATGCTGGAGCAGTTCCGGTAAATTTACCATTTTTATCTTTTAATCCCCTACCACGAGCACCAGGAGAAACTACGATATATCCGTGTAAAAGTGCATAAAAAGTAGCATTGGGCTTGTTAATAAATTTGTTGATACCAGGCTTTTCAGGGGCTCCTGGCATATAGCCAGCTACTTTATTTGGGGAGAAGATTGGTGCAGTGTTTAAATTATAGTTTCCTATTGAATTTCCTTCATAATAAGTTTCAGGTACAAATATACTTAGTTTTTGAAAGTTAGGGTCTATTGGATTCTTAACATATATTATGTTTTCAAATGCACGATATTTTAGTGTTTTCTCATCTAAAGTTATTGTTTCTATAGTATATTTTTTATCATCAAATTTTAAATCGTAATTCATTTTATGGTTCCTTTCAATAATATTCTTTTATATAATTTTAAGATTATTATGGGAAAGTAAGCAATTCAATTTGTAAAATGGATATATTCCAATTAGGAATATATTTAATTGCCAAAAGTAAAACAAAAAAATCATATGTGAAATTATTAAAAACACATATGATTTTTGATTTATTTATATTACATAAATTTAATCTACCTCTACTAATATCCACATATGAGACCAAGCTTCGGTATTAGTAGTTTGAATTGTTGGAATTAATTCTTCTCGAGAATCATATTGCAATCCTAGTATTTTACTACTATTTCTATTTTCCAGTGTATAATAAGAATCCCATGTACTATTAAATTTCCATTGTTGGTTATATCCATTATTATCTTTCCATTGAACACAGGATGCACCATCATACAATGAAGAAGATGATATATCTAAAACTTTTCCGCTTCCGACATTTTGAATTTTATAATAGCCATCTCCTGTAGAAATTAGCCTCCATTTTTGACTATTCCAACCGTAATAGGTGTATTGTTCTATTGTGCTTCCATTATCAGAAGAGCCTCCAGAAACATTTAAGGCTTTTCCACTTAATCTATTTATTATTTTATAATTGGTATCAGTATTAGGAAAAGAACTATTAATAGTCTTAAAGGCAGCTAATGCCGTTGTAAATTTAAGAGTATTAGTAGAAACTTCTTTGCAAGCACCTAAAGGATATTCATCTGGAAGAACAGAGGAGGTAACTGCAGGCTCCCAATAAAAGACGCCTAAACCTTTATTGTTAGGAACTTCCATAACAGCATTAATAACAGCTTTAATTAGGTTATAACTTTCAGTTTCATCACTATCTAAACCACCAACCTCACAAACCATAACTTCCTTATTATAACGAGAAGCCATATCGTTTAAGTTATAAGATAATTCATCAATACTATCTTTATAATCCATATCGGCCCAATAAGGATAATAAGACATACCAATAACATCATAGTTAGCTTCTGCAGTAGTTAAGGAATCAAAAATGGTTCTAAATAATTCATTTTCATGACCTTCTGCTAAATGAATAATAACCTTTGATGATGGACTAACTTTTTTTACAGCTTCATAACCTTTATTTATGAATGATACCCAGTTAGTAACATCAGGAGTGCTACTTCCATTCCAGATATAGCCGTAGGGCCAAAGCATTCCTGAATTATTTTCATTACCAACTTGTACCCATTCAGGATAAATACCAGCATTAGCAAGGGAAGTCATAACCTCGTAAGTATGATTATATACATCTTCCTTGAGTTGTTCTAATGAATGATTGGACCATTCCTCAGGGATGTCCTGATAAGCAGGATCAGCAAAATGATCGCTATAATGGAAGTCAATCATTATTTTTAGCCCTAAATCAGAAGCTTGTTTAGCCATTTCGACTACACTATCTTTATCAGCATAGCCTAATAAACAAGTAGTACCATCGTTTTTAGTCCATTGAGCACTTGTAGGAGGATTAACAAAAACCCTTAATCTAACAGAATCAATCCCTTGGTCTTTAAGTATTTTTAATGGATTTTCAGTAATTCCAGATTCATTTACCCATGATATTCCATTATCTTGAAGCTGACTTATCCATCCAATATCAGCACCCTTAGAAATAGTAGAATAAGCAGATGCAGAAATACTTTTAGTAGAGTTATTAAAAGAAGTCAACAAGAATAATGAAGTAATCACCAGTAAAATAATTTTGAGAAAATTTTTAAACATAAGCTTTACCTCCTGAAAAATAAATTGAATTTTCAAAATAGGGTAGAACTTTATAAGATGTGTTTGAAAATGTTTGTTTTTGTGTATAAGCTAAATATATTTATTAAGTAATTTAGAAATTAATATAGCAAATCCTATTTTGTTAAAAAGAATAAAAGACGTCTTTAAATATATTTTATAAGTAAAAATATTAAATGTAAACATAATCAAAGAAAAAATATTAATTTAAAACAAATATAAATAAGAAATTAATGTATTAAAAAGAAAGTAATAGGAAAATATAGTAATTGGTAGTGATAAAGAGTAAAACTGATATAATTTAAATGAATACCCAAATTAAATAAAATATGAGCAAATAAATTTATTGAAAAAAAAGGAAATAAGTATATAATAAAAATATAAACAAAAAAGATAAAAAACAAACAAATACAAACAAAAGCAAGCATCGGAGGTGAAAAAATATGCTTAAAGAAGAAAGACATCAGTTCATTTTAGAAAAACTAAATAAGAGTGGAATTATTAAAGTTGCAGATTTAACAGATGAGCTTGCAGCAACTGAAATGACAATAAGAAGGGATTTAAGATTTTTAGAAGATAAGGGATTATTAATAAGAATTCATGGTGGTGCAAGGCTTAAGGAATATATAAGATTCGAGGAGCTTTCACCAAATGAAAAGAGGAGTATAAATACTCAACACAAAATAGAAGTGGCCAAGATTGCAGCAAGTTTAATAAGCGATAATGATAATATATATATAGGGCCAGGAACAACAACTGAGTATATGTATGATTATATTGAAGCTCGAAATGTAAAAATTATAACTAATTGCCTTAATATTTTTGAAAAGTTCAAAGATGATGATAAATTTGATGTCATATTAGTTGGCGGTAGATTAAGAAAGAAAACAAGTACATTTGTTGGAGCCTTTGCTAATGAAACTTTAAGTAAAATAAGAGTTAAAATGGCGTTTATTGGTGCTAATGGTATTTCGGATAATAATATAATGACATCTAATGAAGAAGAAGGTGAAAGCCAAAGAATTATAATTAATAATTCAATGGAAAGGTATTTAATGTGTGATTGTAGCAAAATTGAAAAAGAAGACTTCTATACATTATATAAGTTAGAGGACATTACTGCATTGGTTACTAATGAATGTTTAGATAAAGAATTAAAAGATAAGTATTCTAATTATTGTAAAATAATTTGTAGTATAAAGGGGGAATAAAAATGAAAATATTAATAGGGTCAGATAAAATGGGTGAATCTTTAAAGAATCACCTAAAATCATATCTTATCTGTAAAGGATATCAAGTGATTGATAAAACAGAAGATGGAATGGATTTAGTCGATTCAGCTCATGTAGTTTGTAAAGGAATACTTAGTAATGAAGGAGATAGGGGAATACTAATAGATGAATTTGGCGCAGGATCATTTATGGCTGCTAATAAGCATAAAGGAATAATATGTGCAGAGGTATCTGATGAGCATTCAGCACATATGACAATAGGTCATAATAATACATCTGTAATAGCTTTAGGATCAGGAATAATTGGAGAAAAATTAGCTGAAAGAATAGTCGATTCGTATTTAGAATCAGAATATGATGGTGGTAGACATCAAATAAGAGTAGATATGTTGAATAAAATGTTATAGGAGGATTAAAGATGAGAATAGCAGTTGCGTGTGATCATATTGTTACAGATAGAAAAAATCATGTAGTAGAATATTTAAAGGAAAAGGGTCATGAAGTTATAGATTGTGGTACTTATAATAATGAAAGAACTCACTATGCTATATATGGTAAAAAAGCAGCTGAGAAAGTTGTTGGTGGACAAGCTGATTTAGGTGTAGTCCTTTGTGGAACTGGTGTTGGAATTACAGCATCTACAGCTAAAGTTGTAGGTACTAGACCAACATTAGTAAGGGATATATCCTCAGCAGTATATGCAAGGAAACATTTAAATGCCAATATATTGGGGTTTGGAGGAAGAATTACTGGAGTAGGACTAATGGAGAATATAATTGATGCATTTTTAGAAACTAAATTTGAGCCAACTGAAGCAGATAATAAAATAATTGAAAAGATTGATTCAATTGCGGTAGCAAAAGAAGGGCAATTTGGTAATGAAAAATTCTTTGATGAGTTTTTAGAAAAGTGGGATAGAGGAGAATATCACGATTAAAAAATAAAAATAAGAATAAAAATAATGGAGGGTTAAATTATGACACCAGAAGAATTAGAATTAATAACAGTTGAAATAGTAGCTTATGCAGGAGATGCAAGATCTAAATATGTAGAAGCGTTAAATTATGCAAATGAAGGCAATTTTGGAGAAGCAGAAAAATTAATAGAAGAAGCATCAGAGTTAATAAATGAAGCTCATAAAGTACAAACTAATATGATACAAATGGAAGCGGCAGGAAATAAAGTAGATGTTAGCTTTTTAATGGTACATGCACAGGATCATTTAATGACAGTAATGTTATTAAGAGATATAGTTAAAAACTTTGTAAATTTGGCAAAAAAAATAGGATAGTATAAAAAGTGTAATTGGGTATTGAAAAATTGGTAAGGGGAGATATAGATGAACAAATTAATAGGTCTAATTGAAAAAATGAAGCCTTTTTTTGAAAAGGTTTCAAGAAATCCTTATTTAAGAGCTATAAGAGATGGTTTTGTAAGTTGTATTCCAGTAGTTTTATTTTCAAGTCTTTTCATTTTAGTAGCATGTGTGCCAAATATTTTTGGGTATTATTGGCCGGCTGATGTAGATACTGCATTATGGAAAGCTTATAACTATTCAATGGGAATATTATCTATACTTATGGTAGCAACAATAGCTAAGAGTTTAGCAGAAAACTTTAATAATAAATTACCTAAAACAAGGCAAATAAATATTGTATCAGTAATGATTGTAGCAATAATTTCTTTCTTATTAGTAAGTGTAGAAACTATTGAAGGTGGTTTATCAACCACTTATATGGGAACAAAGGGTCTATTGGCAGGATTTATTGTTGCATTTATAGTACCTAATATCTATAAAGTTTGTGTAAAGAATAATGTCACTATAAAAATGCCAGATGAAGTGCCTAAAAATATTTCTCAAACTTTTGCTGATTTAATTCCGTTATCAATTTGTGTATTATTTTTCTGGCTATTTGATATAATATTTACTAATTTTGCAGGAATGTGTTTTAGTGCATGGATTTTAGAGGTTCTTCAACCATTATTTACAGCAGCAGATGGATATTTGGGTGTAGCTATTATTTATGGAGCTATGGCTATGTTTTGGTTTGTTGGAATTCATGGACCTTCAATTGTTGAACCCGCTGTAACAGCAATTTACATTGCGAATATTGAGGCAAACTTACAACTTGTACAAGCTGGGGAACAAGCTACCAATATTTTAACACATGGTACATCATATTTTGTTGCTACTTTAGGGGGAACTGGAGCAACTTTAATGTTAACAGCAATGTTTGCATTTATGGCTAAATCAAAGCAACTTAAGGCTTTAGGGAAAACATCATTTATACCTGTATTATGTGCAGTAAATGAACCAGTATTATTTGGCGCTCCTATAGTTTTAAATCCTATATTCTTTGTTCCATTTATATTGACTCCTATATTTAATGTATGGATATTTAAATTCTTCGTTGAGGTATTAGGAATGAACAGCTTTATTTATACTTTACCTTGGACAACACCAGGAACAATTGGTTTAATTTTAGGAACTGGATTTGCAGGGTTATCATTTGTGTTAGCACCATTATTATTAGTAATTGATTTTGCAATGTATTATCCATTCTTTAAGGTATATGATGCACAGTTAGTTGAAGAAGAAGCAAAGAAAAGAGCAGATGTAATTATAGAAAATGCTGAAGAAGAAGTAAAAGCTGAAGTTGCAGCAGTAAGAGAAATAGATATAGCTAGTAAATCAGATAAAGAGTTAAGTGTATTAGTGCTTTGTGCTAGTGGAGCAACAAGCAGTATGTTAGCAAACTCTATTTCAAAAGGTGCAAAAGCGAAGAATATAAAATTAGAATCAATTGCAATGGCATATGGGCAACATAAAGAAGTTATAACAGACTATGATTTGATAATTTTAGCTCCTCAAATGGCATCTATGTATAAGGAATTAGAGAAGGATTGTAGTGCAAAAGGTGTAAAATCAGCTACTACTTCTGGAGTAGAATATGTAAAATTAACAAGAGATTCATTAGGAGCATTAAAATTTGCATTAGATATAATAAATAATTAATTTTAGAAACAAAGTAAATATCATACTATGAGTGTAAAAGGAGAAAAAAGAATATGTATAACTTTGGAGACGATTTTATCTTTGGTGGGGCAACAGCTGCATATCAAGCAGAAGGTGGAGCAAAAGATGATGGAAGAGGACCATGTATATGGGATGAGTATTTAAATAGACCAGAAAGTAAATTTAATGGAGATGTAGCAAGTGATTTTTATCATAAATATAAAGAGGATATAAAATTATCAAATGAATTTGGAATAAATGGAATTAGAGTGTCTATTTCTTGGAGTAGAGTTATACCAAAAGGTGTAGGAGAGGTTAATGAAAAAGGAATAGAGTATTACAATAATTTAATAAATGAGTGTATAGCTAATAACGTTGAGCCGTATGTTACTTTGCATCATTTCGATACACCATTACAATTATTCAAAAATGGTGATTGGTTAGATAGAAATAATATTGATCATTTTGTTAATTTTGCTAAGGTGTGTTTTGATAATTTTGGAGATAGGGTAACTAAATGGATAACATTTAATGAAGCATGGGCAGTAGCTCAAAATGGATATATAATTGGTAATTTTCCACCAAGCATAAAGTATGATATTCCGAAAGCTATACAATCTATGCATAATATGATGGTAGCGCATAGTAAAGTTATTGAATTATATAAAAGTATGAATCTAAATGGAGAAATAGGAATAGTTCATACTCTAGAAGGTAAATATCCAATTACTAATTCTCCAGAAGATGTTAGAGCTGCAAAATTAGATTATGTATTATCTAATCAATTTATGCTAGATTCTAATTTTAAGGGATATTATTCTAAAGAAACTATGGAAGTTATTAATGAAATTATGGATAAGAATCATGGTGAACTTAAGATTTATTCTGGTGATTTAGAGATTATTAAATCAGCATCTGAAAAAATAGATTTTTTAGGAATGAATTATTATTCAAGTCATTTCTTACAAGCTTACGAAGGTGAAAGTAATATATATCATAATGGTAATGGAGAAAAAGGGACAAGCGTTTTTGCACTTAAAGGCGTAGGAGCACGTGTAAATAATCCTAAAGTAGAAACAACTGAATGGGATTGGCCAATTTACCCTCAAGGGCTTTGTGATATGTTAATAAAAATTAAAAATGATTATCCTAACTATAAAAAGATATATGTAACTGAAAATGGAATGGGATATAAAGATGAATTTATAAATGGAAAAATAGAGGATACTCCTCGTATTGATTATGTAGCAAGACATTTAAAAGCTATACTAGAAGCTAAAGAAAAAGGGGTAAATGTAAAGGGATACTTTATATGGTCACTTATGGATGTACTTTCATGGAGCAATGGATTTAATAAAAGATATGGTCTATTTTATGTAGATTTTAATACTCAACAAAGATATCCAAAGAAAAGTGCTTATTGGTTTAAGAAAATGTCAGAAGAAAAAAGATTAGTTGATTTAAATGAAATAAGGTATTAAGGAGATGGTGTAAATGATATTATCTACTAAGGAAATGCTTTTAAAGGCTCAAAGAGAAGGATATGCAGTGCCTGCATTTAATATCCATAATCTAGAAACTTTGCAAGTGGTTGTTGAAACTGCAATGGAAATGAGGTCTCCTGTTATTGTAGCAGGAACTCCATCCACAATAGAAAGTTATGCTGGGCCAGATTATATTAAAGCAATGGCTGAAGTTGCAGCAACTAAATATGATGTTCCTATTGCTATTCACTTAGATCACTTTGAAGATGTTGATGCTATTAAGAAGAATATAGACTTAGGCTTTAAGTCTTGTATGATAGATGCATCTAAAATGGAATTTGAAAAAAACATTGAGACAGTTAAAGAAGTTGTAGATTATGCTCATAGATATGATGTAGTAGTAGAGGCTGAATTAGGTAAGCTTGGTGGAAGAGAAGATGATTTAGTTGTTGATGAAAAAGATACAATGTATACAAATCCTGAGGATGCTGCAGAGTTTGTACGTAGAACTAATATTGATTCTTTAGCAGTAGCAATTGGAACTGCTCATGGTTTGTATAAAGGAGAACCTAAATTAGACTTTGAAAGATTAGTAGAGATAAAAGAAAAGGTAGATATTCCTTTAGTTTTACATGGAGCATCTGATGTACCAGATGATTTAGTTAAAAAGGCTATATCATTAGGAATATGTAAAGTAAATGTTGCTACTGATTTAAAAATTCCTTTTGCAAAGGCAGTAAAAGAATATTTAGATGAACATAATGGTGAAAGTGATCCAAGAAAATATATGACACCAGGGAAACTAGCTATGAAGGAAATAGTTAAGAATAAGATTGAAGTGTGTGGAAGTATGAATAGATACTAGTAGGAAAAGGCTGTTGCAGTAAATGCACGGCCTTTTTCTATAAAAAGTATTAAAGTGGAAAAATATTGGAGGTATATATGATATTAGTAATAAATTTAAATGCATCTGTAGATAAGAGGTATGAAATGGAAAAGTTAGATAAAGGAGAAGTAATGCGAGCTACAACAGTGGAGAATACACCTGGTGGAAAGGGAATACATGTTGCTAATGTAGCTACAATATTAGATGAAGAATGTATAGTAACTGGTTTTTTAGGCGGGAAGACAGGAGAATTTATTGAGGAAAAGCTTAAGGATTATGGAATTAAATCTGACTTTGTAAAAATTAAGGGTGATACAAGAGAGTGTTTAGCTATAATAACTAATGATTTAATACAAACAGAAATACTTGAGCCAGGACCAATTATTGATAATAATGAACGAGTGAACTTTATAGAAAAGTTTAATAAACTAAGTGAAAGTGCGAATATTATAGTAATTTCAGGTAGTGTACCACAAAATATTGAAACTGGATTTTATAGAGAATTAATAGAAATAGCTAATAAAAAGAACAAGAAAGTGTTATTAGATACAAGTGGGATACTTTTAGTTAATGGTGTTAAAGGAAAACCTTATTTTGTAAAGCCAAACAGAGATGAAATTGAAGCATTGACTGGTAGAAAAATAGAATGTACTAATGATGCGATAAATGAAATTAGATACTTTCATAATGATGGAATAGAATTTGTTGTTATATCTTTAGGTGAAGAAGGCTCAATAGTTGGTTTTAATAATAAGATATATAAGGTAACGGTACCTAAGGTTAATGCAATTAATCCTGTTGGATCAGGTGATTCGTATGTTGCAGGTGTAGCTATTGGATTAGCAAGAAATTATAATATAAATGATGTATTGAAATTGGCTTCAGCTTGTGGAACCGCTAATGCTATGGAGAAGGAAACTGGAAGTGTTAGGAAAGAGATTGTTGATGAATTAATAGATAAAATTAGAATAGAAGTTTTGGAATAGTAGGTATTTGTATTTCAAATTTAGGTGGAGCCTGTAAATAATTTTGTGTATTCTGAATTTCCTCTTGGAAATAATGAGTGATTTTTAAAATTTAAATTTTATTTAGTTTTGTCTAAATATAGGTTTTATTGACATTTTAAATATTACCCTATATGTATATTATTCCCGGTTATTAGGAATAATATACGCTAGGGAAAATATCAAAAGAACTTTATTTTAGGTTTATCCTAATTTAAGGTTCTTTTTTCATCTAAAATATCACTAAAAATAATATTTAATTGATTAATAACTAAATCCCAATCAGCATAAGCTCTGGTCCATTTCCTTGCTACACGTTCAACGGCTAGATATAGCATTTTCATTAAACTATCATCATTTTCTTAAAACCGAGAAGGGAAAAGGTATTTACAATAGAAGAAAAAAAGCGGTTGAGCGAAGCTTCGCAGATTCAAAAAATCTGCATGGGCTTCGCTATGCTCGCTTCCGTGGACACGAAAAAGTGTCCGAACAATGTCTGCTAACTGCAGCAGTACAGAATATGAAAAAGATAGCAACAAGACTATCTTTGTTATTTTCATATTATATTAGTAATTTTAATTATATTATGTATTTCAAACTTTATCCACAACTAGTAAACAAAAACCCTCTGCTTTTTTAAGAGGGCACTGAAAAAGTGCCTTTTATTTTTGTCTAAATTACATGGTAAAAAATGAGAACCCTTAGAAGCGATTCTAAGGGTTCTCTATTAACTTTTTAGACATATTTGACCTCTGAAATTTTCCTA
>SKEG01002101.1_pt1 | contig 13657 bp, 10 predicted proteins | sample 4826631 | NCBI WGS metagenome assembly SKEG01 (sample SAMN11008815, study PRJNA524170) | human gut metagenome | biome: Human fecal sample; material: Feces; isolation source: fecal sample from pouch patient p26, p34, p50 | host: Homo sapiens | place: Israel: Tel-Aviv | collected 2016-11-02
GAGGAACAGTTGGTTATCAATGAAATTGATGTGGAATGTATCCGTGCGGAACGTCGTGTCAATACAACTTTTGCTGCCAATAAGGCTAATTGTCCGGGTAAAGAGGCTGTCAGGATCTCTACAGAGTTTGTCAACAACAAAGATCTGAACCTGACCCGTACATTCAATCCACATCCTTTTGTTCCGCAAGGAACCGAACTCAACAGCCGCTGTGAGGAGATCTTCTCGATTCAAATAGCCGGACTGGCACAACGCCTGCTACATACCGGAGCCAAAACAGCCGTAATAGGTATTTCCGGAGGGCTTGACTCAACACTCGCCTTATTGGTATGCGTCAAGACTTTTGATAAATTGGGATTATCTCGCAAAGATATTCTGGGTATAACCATGCCAGGATTCGGAACAACCGACCGTACTTATCACAATGCCATCGACCTGATGAATTCCTTGGGAGTTTCAATACGGGAAATCAGTATCAGGGAAGCATGTATCCAACACTTTAAAGATATCGGACACGATCTCAATATACACGATGTAACATACGAGAATTCACAGGCACGCGAACGTACCCAAATCTTAATGGATATAGCCAACCAAACATGGGGTATGGTAATCGGAACCGGAGACCTGTCGGAACTCGCATTGGGATGGGCAACGTACAACGGAGATCATATGTCGATGTATGGTGTCAACGCAGGTATTCCCAAGACACTGGTGAAACACTTAGTACAGTGGGTAGCCGAAAACGGTATGGATGAAGCATCCAAAGCAACTCTGCTGGATATTGTGGACACTCCTATCAGTCCGGAACTGATACCGGCAGATGAGAACGGAGAAATCAAACAAAAAACGGAAGATCTCGTTGGTCCTTACGAACTACACGACTTCTTCCTATATTATTTCTTACGGTTCGGCTTCCGCCCGTCAAAAATCTACTTCCTGGCACAAACTGCATTTAGTGGAGTTTATGATGATGAAACAATCAAAAAATGGCTGCAAACTTTCTTCCGCCGCTTCTTCAACCAGCAGTTTAAACGCTCTTGCCTGCCGGACGGACCGAAAGTAGGAAGTATATCCATCAGCCCCAGAGGAGACTGGCGCATGCCAAGTGATGCCAGTTCGGCTGCATGGCTGAAAGAAATAGCCGAATTGTAACAAAGACGATACCTCTTTTTAACATGACACTGCGATCTTTGCAGCATCATATTAAAAAGAGGTAAAGTTATGAAAAGACATCTTATTTTAGCATTTGCTTTATTGGCATCCAGTGTTGCCTTAAATGCAGTCAATTCATTGCCGGACGATGATAAATCCGACAATAAGAACAAAACAGAACTCAATTCTGTCGTCAAAAAGACATGGGAGTTCTACTCCGCCATCAAACAACCTTCTGCCGATGCACTGGCTAATGCGGGTAACTACAAATTCGGGCAAGAAGCCGGCTATCTCTATAACCAATTCATGAAGATCTATGTAGTCAGGGAAGAAGTGGTTCCCGGAGACCCTACCCGCCGTACCGTAATTCGCAAACCCACCATCTACAACGCAGTACGCTCCATCGAGAAACAGCTGAATAAAGAGCTCAAAAGCAATAAAATGACCAGAGAGCAAGTAGCTGCAGAATTCACAAATGTACTGAAAGTAGCTATTTCCGCCTATGATTCCGAAAGCGAATCATTTGAAGACGCTTTACAGATAAATCGCAAAAATGCAACCGACCTTCTCTCCGTATTTCAAAATGTAAAACTGACAGAAATCTAAAATTCTTTTTTTTCAATAGGTAAATTAATATTAATGGCAAGTCTTGGGCAAAAGAAAACTTTTGCCCAAGCACTCGCCATGACTAAACACTCAATGATTAGTACTTATGAACAGTAAATTTCTCCTGCTACTCTGTAGTATGTTATTGTGCACTTCACTTGCATTCGCACAATCAATCAAAGTAACAGGTACAGTCACAGACAAAATGGGGGCAGTAATCGGTGCCACTATCATGGTGAAAAACTCATCAAACGGAACTGTCACCGATATAGACGGTCGCTACAGCATCGAAGTTCCCAAAGGCGCAACACTACTATTCTCTTTCGTTGGTTACAGCACAGTAGAGAAAGAGGTAGGTAACAACACTGTAATCAATGTCGAACTGTCTGACGATATTCAGGCCATCGACGAGGTAGTGGTCACTGCAATCGGTATCAAGCAGCAAAAGAAGAAGATCGGTTACACAACCCAACAAATCAACAGTGAGGTATTGAATGCCACTCCCAGTCTGAATGTGGGCTCGGCCCTTTCGGGACAAGTAGCCGGACTGCTGGTAGCCAACCCTACCGGTATTTTTCAGGCACCGAGTTTCAAACTGCGCGGCAACGCACCATTGGTTGTACTGGACGGAGTTCCGGTAGAAACCGACTTTTTCGATATCTCAAGTGAGAATATTGAAAGTGTCAATGTACTAAAAGGTACGGCAGCCTCAGCCTTATATGGCTCACGCGGGAAAAACGGTGCTATCCTGATCACCAGTAAAACAGCTAAAAAAGAAGGGTTGGAAATCAACTTCTCTACCAACAACATGATCACAGCCGGCTTTGCAGTGCTTCCCGAGACACAACATCAGTACGGTAGCGGATCAAATGGTAAATATGAATTCTGGGACGGTGCCGACGGTGGCATTTCGGATGGTGACATGACTTGGGGACCCAAATTAAATGTAGGAACCAAAGTAGCTCAGTGGAACAGCCCGATCCGGGATAAAGTGACTGGAAAAGAAATTCCCTGGTGGGGAGATGTAAAAGGTACTCAGTATGATGACAAATCGCGCTATGAACGTGTACCTATCGACTGGGTATCCCATGACAACCTGAAAGACTTTCTGCAAACCGGACTAGTAACCAACAATAATATCTCGATAGCTTATAAAGGAGAGAAAGCACGCTACTTCGTCACCGGACAATATGCTTACCAGAAGGGACAGGTGCCTTCTACTGAAATGCACAGTGGAGGTATCAACTTCAACTCTACCTTTGATCTGGCTAAAAACTTGCAGCTGGATGCCAATCTGGCCTACAACAAAATAGTTGCCCCGAGTTATCCGCGCTACGGATACGGACCTAAAAACCACATGTACACCATCGTTGTATGGATGGGAGACGATGTGAACGGTAAAGAACTCCAAAAACATAAATACGTTCCCGGGCAAGAAGGATATCGTCAGGCAAGTTACAATTATGCATGGTATAATAATCCTTACTTTGCAGCCGAAGAACTCCAGCAATCCGAAAGCCGGGATGTGGTGAACGGACAACTCCGCCTGAATTATCAAATCCTCCCCAATCTGAACATACAGGGACGTGCCGCCTTACGCCAGAAAACAATTCTTCAGGAAATGAAAGTACCCAAAACTTACATGAACTACGGTGACTCCCGGGAAGGTGACTACAAAGTATGGAATGACCGTCAAACTAATGTAGACGCTGATGTACTGGCTACCTACACTCAAGATCTGACTCCGGATATCCTCTTCACCCTGAATGCCGGAACTTCGGTATTCTACCGTAATTACCGTCAGGAATACCAGTCTACCGACGGTTTGATTGTTCCATTCGTATACAGCATCAAAAACACACAAGGTCCTTCCATTACCGATGCCAACCGAAATGAAAAATCAATCCGTAGTATTTATGGATCAATCAACCTTGATCTTTACAAATATGCTTATCTGACGTTGACAGGACGTAATGACTGGTCATCTACTCTGGCAAAAGGCAGCAACTCTTACTTCTATCCTTCTGTCGCACTGAGTACTATGGTATCCGAATACATCAAATTGCCAACATTTATGGACTATCTCAAAATGTATGGTTCATGGGCGGTTGTCTCTACCGACCTGTCTCCCTACCAGATCATGTCCACTTATACAAAAGATTCCAATTACGGTTCGAATCCATCTATTTCCTACCCTTCTTCTCTGGTCAACTACTACATTAAACCCCAGAAAACGACATCCTGGGAAGCCGGATTGTCAACAGCATTCTTCCGTAACCGATTGTCTTTCGACCTGACTTATTATCATACGATCGATGAGAACCAGATTATCGACCTGAATATTTCGAATGCATCGGGTTTCACCAGCCGTAAAGTGAACGGTAACCAATATACCACCAACGGATGGGAAATCATGGCCAATGTACAGGCTATCAAAAATAAAGATTTTCAATGGGATTTCTCCTTGAACTGGAGTAAGAGTGTAAAAAAACTGACGGAAATATATGGCGGACAGAAAAAGTTCGGTGACCTGAAAGTGGGTGACCGTGCCGATGCATTTTACGGTTCACAATGGCAGAAAAGTGCTGATGGAGAATTGATCCTGGATGAAAACGGTATGCCTACTAAAGACGCATATAAACAATATCTGGGACATCTGGATCCGAACTTCCGAATGGGTATGCAAAATACTTTCCGCTACAAAGACTTCACACTGTCTGTCGATCTGGACGGCGCTTATAAAGGAGTAATCTATTCTGTATTGAGCGAAAAGTTATGGTGGGGAGGAAAGCATCCGGAATCAGTGGAGTACAGGGACGCACAATATGCCGTCGGACACCCGATATATGTACCCAATGGGGTAGTCGTAACCGGAGGAGAGCTGAAACGTGACATCGACGGTAATGTAATCTCTGACACACGCACCTACAAACGTAACACGACAGCGGTCGATTGGCAACAATGGTGCCAGAACTATCCTTATCAAGCTTATGTATCTTCGAAAGAAAATGCCAAATTTGCCAATGTATTCGACCGTAGCTACATTAAGCTCCGCCGAGTGGCACTGACTTACAACTTCACCAAACTACTTTCGAAACAAAGCCCCGTGAAAGGACTTACAGCTACAGTGTTTGGCAACAACCTAGCTGTCTGGAAAAAAGTCCCCTTTGTCGATCCGGACTACACCGGAGACAGCAACGACGGAGGTGCCAACGATCCAACCGCACGCTATATCGGCATGGGCGTCAACATAAAATTCTAAACGAATAAGAAACTAATAAGAAATTATAAAATGAAAAAGATAATATTACTCATCGTATCTGTGTGGATGTGCGTTTCCTGTGGAAATCTGGAAGAGATGAACATTGATCCGGACAATGCCACTCAGACCCACCCCAAACTCCTGCTTACCCAAATCTGCATGAATGCTTTTAAAAGAGGGACTGACGGAATGTATGCTACCAAAAAGGTAATTCAAGCCGACGGAGAGAGTGCAGATCAATATTACAAATGGACCCGCGGAAGTTTTGGCTACTATGACAATCTCCGCAATGTACAAAAGATGGGTGAAGAGGCAGAACGTGTAAATGCTCCGGTGTATACGGCACTCACTAAGTTCTTCCGCGCCTACTACTTCTATGAACTGACTCTCCGTTTCGGAGACATCCCCTACAGTCAGGCCTTGAAAGGAGAAAAAGAAGAAATATACACTCCCGAATATGATGCACAAGAGGATGTTTTTACAGGGATCCTCCAAGAATTGAGAGAAGCAGACGAAATACTGGCAAATGACGCATCTGTCATTGACGGAGACATCATCTATAACGGAAATAGCACCCAGTGGAGGAAACTGATCAACTCTTTTCGTCTGAAAGTTCTGATGACCCTCTCCAATCATACAACAGTCGGGAATATAAACATCGCTTCTGAATTTAAAAACATTGCGACAAACAGCCCGTTGATGAATAGCCTGGCAGACAATGGACAGTTGGTTTACCTGGATCAGCAGGGCAACCGATATCCTCAATTCAATGCCCAATGGTCCGGCTATTATATGGATGATACATTTATCCAACGTATGCGCGAACGTCGGGACCCACGCCTGTTCATCTTCAGCACACAGACCAACAAAGGAAAGACTGAAGGAAAACCTATCGACGACTTCAGCTCTTACGAAGGAGGAGACCCTGCGGCTCCTTATAGCGATGCGATTATCAAAGTTAGTGAGGGTACCATATCTCCCATTAACGACCGTTTCCGTACAGATCCGATTGTAGAGCCCACCATGCTGATGGGGTATGCCGAATTACAACAAATTCTTGCTGAAGCTGTTGTACGGGAATGGATCAGTGGCAATGCACAAACGTATTACGAGAAAGGTATCCGCGCCTCATTCTCTTTCTACGAAACCCATGCAAAAGATTATGCCGGCTATCTGAACGAGAACGCAGTGGCCCAATATCTGAAAGAACCATTGGTCGACTTCACCCAAGCATCCGGTACTGAAGAGCAGATAGAACGCATTATCATGCAGAAATACCTGGTTACATTCTACCAAGGCAACTGGGATTCCTTTTACGAACAACTACGTACCGGCTACCCGGACTTCCGTCGCCCAGCCGGAACAGAAATCCCCAAACGATGGATGTATCCGCAAGGAGAATATGATAACAACGGTGCTAACGTAGAAACGGCTATTACACGCCAATTCGGTGCAGGAAATGACAAAATAAACCAAGCTACCTGGTGGCAAAAAAAATCATAGAATAAAATATATACTCTTAATCCATATTTATAATGAAAAAGATTATTTTAAGCAGCGTATTATTGCTATCCGGCTTCTTTATCCAAGCGCAGCAAGCTCCCGAAAAAATCAGCTTTAATTCCAATGGTGAATTTAAGATAGCGCAATTTACCGATATGCACTTGGGACATGATCAGGAGAAAGATCGAATAGTGGGAGATATGATCAAAGAAGTACTTGATTCCGAAAAGCCTGACCTCGTGATATTTACAGGAGACAATACTACTATGGATGAAGTCCGGCAAGCTTGGGAAGCCATATCTGCCGAACTGTCGGCCCGCCGGATCCCCTGGACAGCCGTATTGGGAAATCATGATGACGAATATGCCGTAAAGCGTAATGAAATCATTCGTATCATCCGAGAACAACCGTATTGTATGATGAAACAAGTGGCGGAAGGAATTAAAGGAGAAGGTAACCATATTCTCCCTATTTACAGTTCGATAGACGGAAATAAAACAGCCGCATTGCTTTATTGCCTGGACACAAATGCTTATTCGAAGATAAAAACAGTAAAAGGATATGACTGGATCGGACGATCTCAAATAGACTGGTACTCCCGCGAAAGCCGGAAGTACACAGAACGGAATGAGGGACAACCATTACCTGCATTGACCTTCCTCCATATTCCGCTACCGGAGTACACCCAAGCATGGGAATCGTTCGAAACCAAACGTTACGGAGACCGTAACGAAAAAGAATGCAGTCCCCATATAAACAGCGGTATGTTTGCCAATATGCTGGAATGCGGTGATGTTATGGGTGTTTTTGCCGGACACGACCACGTAAACGATTACATCGCTACTCTCTATAACATCGCTTTAGGATATGGACGAGCTTCGGGCGGAAAAAACACTTACGGAGATAAAACACCAGGTAGTCGTATCATCGTATTGAAAGAAGGTAAACGTGAATTCGATACTTGGCTTCGGGAAAAAGGAAATACGGCAAAACTGAACGTATGTACATATCCCGGCTCTTTTGTAAAAGAGAAATAGAAATCACTTTTATGAGTATTCAAAAAGAAACGGTTATAAAAACTTTTTAGGTGATTTACAGATTATCCCTCCAACCTATAATAAACACTTATCGAATTATAGTTGGAGGGATAAATTTATTTGGTAAAAAGTGAATTGTCACAAAACTCCTTTACTGGACGGCAATTCGAAATGATAGATATCCCTCTTCAACGCCATCTTCAACGCACGGGCCAGCGCTTTGAATATTCCCTCTATCTTGTGATGCTCATTCTGCCCCTCAGCCTTAATATTGAGGTTCATCTTGGCTGCATCACTCAGAGACTTAAAAAAGTGTAAAAACATCTCGGTAGGCATCTCTCCTATCTTTTCACGCTTAAACTCGGCATCCCATACCAACCACGGACGTCCTCCGAAATCCAGGCATACCCGGCAAAGGCAATCATCCATGGGCAAAGCATAACCGTAACGTTCAATTCCTCTTTTACTACCCAGCGCCTGATAGATACACTCACCCAATGCGATAGCCGTATCTTCGATGGTATGATGTTCGTCTACCTCGAGGTCCCCCTTCACCCGGATCGTTAAATCCATACCGGAATGTTTACCAATCTGCTCAAGCATATGGTCGAAGAAACCTAACCCCGTAGAAATGTCACAAGTACCCTTACCATCCAGATTGAGGGCTACCAGGATATCGGTTTCTTTCGTTGTCCTGCGTATTTCTGCTTTCCGCTCTCCTGCAAAAAGGAACTCAGCCACCCGATCCCAATCAGTAGTGGCAAGAGCACAATAAGCTTCCAGTCCCTTTTCTTTCAGCAAATCAATGGATTCCTGAAGGTAAATGGCACGGCAACCTATATTTTTGGCCAATTCTACATCTGTCGGACGATCTCCAATGACAAAGCTGCCCTCCAGATCATATTCCGGACTGGAAATATACTTAGTCAACATTCCTGTACGCGGCTTCCTCGTAGGAGCACAATCTTCGGGCATACTGCGATCTATCAGGATATCATCGAACGTAATGCCTTCTCCGGCCAGAGTTTTCAACATCAGGTTGTGCGCCGGCCAAAAAGTTTCTTCTGGGAAAGAAGAGGTGCCCAAACCATCCTGATTGGTCACCATGACAAATTCAAAATCAAGTTTACTGCGAATAAAGCCCAAGTTGCGGAAAACCTTAGGATAGAATTCAAGCTTCTCCAGTGAATCGAGCTGATAATCGACAGGCGGCTCAATGACAAGCGTGCCATCACGGTCTATAAACAGTACTTTCTTTTTCATTTTTCCTATTGATATTTTTTCAGTGCTCCAATCAGTTTGGCATTCTCCGTCCGTGTACCTACAGTCACACGAAGGCAGTTGCCACACAATGATATGGAATTTCGATTACGTACAATAATACCCTCTCCCACCAGATAATTATAAATCTTCACGGCATCGGTCACACGTGCCAGAAAAAAATTGGCATTCGATGGAAATACCTGTAATACGCAAGGCAACTCAACGAAAGCTTCTTCCAGATACCCCCTCTCCTCCTTCAATATTTTTACCCAGCGTTCTATCTCGTAGTATTTGTGAAGCATTTCTATAGCTTGTTGCTGAGTCAACTGATTCACATTATACGGATACTTGATTTTACTCAAAACACCGATAATCCCCTCGGAGGCAAAAGCCATCCCCAAACGAATAGCTGCACAACCAAACGCTTTTGAGAAAGTCTGTAAGATAATCAGATTCGGATACTTATCCAACTCTGACAAAAATGAGGGTTCATCAGAAAAATCATTATAAGCCTCGTCCAGAATGACCAATCCTTCGAAATCATTGATCACCTTTATTATCTCAGACCGAAGCAGATCATTTCCCGTCGGATTATTGGGTGAACAAAGGAAAATCATCTTAGTCCATTCATCCGCAACTGCCAACAACTCATCGGCAGAAAACTGAAAATCATCGTGAAGCAGCACTTTGCGGTATTCCACATCATTGACATCGGCACAAACCTGATACATGCCGTACGTAGGATCGACAGCAACCACATTGTCTCTGCCCGGCTCACAGAAAGCACGAAACACCAAATCAATAGCCTCATCACTGCCATTTCCCAGAAAGATATGGGCAGGAGCTACTTTTTTTATCTTGGACAATTCCAACTTCAGATCCCGTTGCATCGGATCCGGATAGCGATTGTGCGGCAGGTTATACGGATTTTCGTTAGCATCCAGAAAAACAGATGCTGATGCCCCACTATATTCATCACGGGCCGAAGAATAGGGTTTTAGTCTCCAAATATTCGGACGGGTTAATTCTTGCAATGTTTTCATTTTCTTATCTCCTCCAATCTAACAGTTACCGCATTTTTGTGCGCATCCAGGTGTTCATTGGCAGCCATCACCTCAATAGCCGGGCCAATAGCCGACATTCCATTGGGAAGTATCTCTTGAAAAGTGATCTTACGGATGAAACTGTCCAGGCTCACTCCACTATAGGCTTTGGCATAGCCGTTGGTAGGTAAAGTATGATTAGTTCCCGAAGCATAATCACCTGCGCTTTCGGGAGAGAAGGCACCCAAAAATACCGAACCGGCATTGACTATCTGTCCGGCTACTTCCATATAGTCCTTCGTCTCAATAATCAGGTGTTCAGGAGCGTAAGCATTGGTAAGTTCCAAAGCTTCCTCCATATCCTTCACCAATATCAACTTACTGTTGGCCAAAGATTTTTCGGCAATATCGCGACGGGTTAGATAGCCCAACTGTCGCTCAACTTCGTATACGACTTCCGTTTGCAATTTTTCAGACGTCGTAATCAACACAGCCTGACTATCCACTCCATGTTCCGCCTGAGACAGAAGATCAGCGGCAATAAACACTGGATTAGCAGATTCGTCAGCCAGCACTTCTACTTCCGAAGGTCCGGCCGGCATATCAATGGCTACATCCCTCAAGCTAACAAGTTGTTTGGCTGCTGTAACATACTGGTTTCCAGGACCAAATATCTTATAAACCTTAGGAATACTCTCTGTTCCGTATGCCATGGAAGCAATGGCCTGTACTCCACCCGCCTTAAATATTTTGCTGACTCCGGCCAGATGGGCAGCAAAAAGGATTGCCGGGTGCACTTTCCCATTTTTGTCAGGTGGTGTGCAAAGTACAATCTCTTTGCAGCCGGCAATCTTGGCAGGAATTGCAAGCATAAGCACGGTAGAGAATAAAGGGGCCGTTCCTCCGGGAATATATAAGCCGACCTTTTCAATGGCTACTGCCTTCTGCCAACAAGTAACCCCTTCCATAGTATCTACCTTTTTCCCCTCAAAACGCTGTGCAGCATGGAACGCTTCAATATTACGTTTAGCCAGATAAATGGCAGCTTTCAATTCTATAGGAACCTCTTTTTCTGCTTCTTCAATCTCTTCGAGTGTAACGCCCAGTGAAGTGAGTTCGGCTTTATCAAACATAGCTTCATACTCCATCACCGTCCGGTCTCCACCAACTCTTACACGATTAATAATATCACGTACAGTATCAAAAAGGCTTTCTGTGTTGAGTACGGGGCGCTTCAGAATTTCATCCCACTGCGATCTATCGGGGTATTTAATCAGTTTCATTATTTTTTTAATTAAAAGTTCAACAAACAGACTCGCCTAAATAATCATCTTTTCAATAGGCAATACTAAAATTCCCTCCGCTCCCAGTGCTTTCAGTTTACCTATAATCTCCCAAAATCGTTTTTCATCAAGTACTGTATGCACAGAGCACCAACCTTCCTGTGCCAACGGCATTACGGTAGGACTCTTCATCCCCGGCAATACGGCAATAATATCGTCCAGCTTATCTTTAGGTGCATTCATCAGTACATATTTTTTATCTTCGGCTGTTTTCACGGCATCCATACGGAAAAGCAATTCGTCCAATACCTCTTTCTTCTCTTTACTCATATTCTTATTGCCTATCAGCAGAGCTTCCGACTTCATCACGACCTCCACTTCTTTCAGACGATTGCTGACCAACGTAGAACCGGAACTGACAATATCAAAAATGGCATCCGCCAGTCCGATGCCTGGAGCAACCTCTACAGATCCGGTAATGACATGAACCTCGGCTTTAACTCCATTACTTTTCATGAAATTATCCAGAATTCCCGGATATGAAGTAGCAATTTTTTTTCCATTAAACCAACTTAGACCGGGATATTCAATATCTTTGGGCATAGCCAGAGATAAACGACATTTGCTGAATCCAAGACGCTTAATAATTTCTGCGTCTTCTTGTTTTTCTACGAATTCATTTTCTCCCACTATACCAAGATCAGCAACTCCCGTAGCCACAGATTGTGGAATATCGTCATCACGGAGGAAAAGCACCTCAATTGGAAAATTGGACGACTGTACGAGTAAAGTACGTTTAGTTGTGCTCAGTTTGATGTCTGATTCTTCAAGAAGGGCCATAGTTTCTTCAAAAAGGCGCCCCTTGGCTTGTACTGCGATTCTTAACATAATTACAATATCTTAATTTACAATTTAAATTCAATACCCGGAAAATAAAAAAGGCCCACCTTATCGGTAAGCCTCGTATTCTATCATATATATACACAATATCATCCTGCCCACCGAGTTATTCGATCGAGTAATGATGATGGCGATGTGTAATAGTAATGTTCATATCTTCATTCTTTATGCGACAAAAATAAACTATTAGTTCCGAATCACCAAACAATTATCAGAAAAACTTCCGTTTTTCTTTCAAATCAAAGGGAGTATCTCTTCATCTTCTACTCCACATGATAAAAAGTGCATCTCTTCTTTAGCTTTTTCCTTCGGAAAAGTGAAATAAGTGCAGATCGCTTCCGTACACAATTCTCCATTTTTGTTATAAAGACGTGCCTCTATCAGTACAATATTGCGTTTCACCTCTTTAATATGTGCCTTGAGTACTACATGCGAATCATTAGTATTGATCGACTTACGATAGCGAGTTTCCATTTTCGATGTCACTCCTGTCGTCTGTAACTTCCGGAGAACCACCCAGGCACAGATTTCATCGAGAAGTACCGCCTGAATGCCTCCATGCAACGTATCAATCCATCCTTGGTATTCGGGACGCGGACGCCAGATACTTATCACTTCATCATCCTCTTCATAAAATTCCATTTTCACACCGGCTTCATTGTTGGGAGCACAACCAAAGCAATTATATCCTTCCATTCCCTTCCACGGGTTAATAATCTTTTTCATACCTTTTTCGTTTTAGAATGCTCAAAGATATAAATCTTTTCGCAAAATGCACCCATCTCACCACCAGAACTTTATCTATAATCCGTTTGTTATACAGATGTTCTATTAAGAAAGGAAAAGTATGAAAACAGTAGTAGACAAAGCCTCTTCAAGGGGTTATTTCAATCATGGTTGGCTGAAAACCCACCATACATTTAGTTTTGCAAACTATTATAACCCGTCAAGAATGCATTTCGGCGTATTGAGGGTACTGAATGATGATAGCGTTGACCCTGAAATGGGATTCGATACACACCCTCACCAGAATATGGAAGTCATTTCTATCCCCCTGAAGGGGTATCTGAGACATGGCGACAGCGTAAAAAACACCCGGACAATCACACCCGGCGATATCCAGGTTATGAGTACGGGGAAAGGTATCTTCCACAGTGAATATAATGGAAGTGACAAAGAGCAATTGGAATTTTTGCAAATATGGGTATTCCCGAGAATTGAAAATACAGAGCCGGAATATAACAACTACGATATTCGTCCTTTATTGAAAAGAAACGAACTTGCTCTAATTATTTCACCGGACGGTAAAGTACCCGCTTCCATTAAGCAAGATGCATGGTTTTCTATGGGAACATTTGACGCAGGAAAGAGTTTCGAATACAAGTTGCATCAGGAAGGTAACGGAGCTTATCTGTTTGTGATAGAAGGAGAGATCAGCGTGGCCGATGAACATCTGGCCAAACGTGACGGCATCGGAATATGGGATACCAAAAGCTTCTCTATCCGTGCTACTAAAGGGACCAAACTTCTGGTAATGGAAGTACCCATGTAAAAAACATTATTTCTAGTTTTATTCTATTCTATTTAAATGAAGCGGTCCCACTC
>SKEG01002102.1_pt1 | contig 13643 bp, 12 predicted proteins | sample 4826631 | NCBI WGS metagenome assembly SKEG01 (sample SAMN11008815, study PRJNA524170) | human gut metagenome | biome: Human fecal sample; material: Feces; isolation source: fecal sample from pouch patient p26, p34, p50 | host: Homo sapiens | place: Israel: Tel-Aviv | collected 2016-11-02
AGATAAATCCTCGGGGCTGGTATGCAGAATGGATCCGACATGCTTATTCACGATGAGATCCTCAAGATCGCCGCCGCGGGCGTCAAGCTGCATCATCTGGCCGACCTTCTCCTCAAGAGTCATACGAGAGAGCAAGTCGGCGATTCGCCCACCAGCGGACAAATCAGGATTCTTGTACGGTAAGGTTTCCATGATTGTGGTATTCAAAGTCATGTGGTGTCGCTTTCTTCGATGAAATCGAACAACGTGCTATATGCCGATGATAATCGGCATCGATTTCGCCATAGCGAACCGATGCTATGGCGAAATCAATCATTTCGCGGATTTTGCCAACGCGGTAGTCTTCACTTTGGTCACCATCGCATTGGGCTTAAGACCCTTCTTGCGCATAGCTCGTGCACGTTCACCAGCCGAGCGCAAACGCGGATTGACGTATTCGTCGATACCGAAATTGATAAGGGACAAGGCCATGCCCAATAATGCGATGCACAGACCAGCCGGAACAAACCACCACCAGTAATTCGGGAATGCACCATTCTGCTGAGCCCAATAGAGAACAGTACCCCAGTTAAGATTGGTGATCGGAATTACACCCACGAAGGCCAGCGTGGTCAGATTTAGCATTGCCGCATTGACAGTACCCACGAAACTCGAAGCGATAATCGACATGAGGTTCGGCATCATCTCAATGCAGATGATACGAATCAACGGCTCGCCGTTGGCACGCGCTGCCTGTACGAAATCCCTATTGCGTAGACTCATCGTCTGGGCACGCAGCACACGCGCGCCCCATGCCCATCCAGTGACTGCCAGCACTGCTGAAATCAACAGGATACTCGGATTATCAAACTGGGAGCTGACGATAATCAGCAATGGCAATGCAGGGATGACCAGGAACACATTCGCAAGAGCGGACAGCGCTTCACTGATCCAGCCATGCAGATATCCAGCGGTGACACCCACCGCAATAGCCACTATGGTGGCTATGACTCCAACAGTGAATCCAACGATGAGAACGCCTCGCGTACCCCACACAATCTGGCTGAACAGATCCTCCCCCATATGAGTGGTACCGAGAATATGCTTGGCGCTCGGCGGCTGCAACAAGGCTGTGTAGTCTTTCTGCAGCGGATCATAGGGAGCGATGACCGGAGCGAAAATCGCAATGACGACGAAGAACAGCAGAATACCAAGCCCGATGAGGGATTTGGCGTTGCGAAACATCTCGAACGCCCCCAGAAAACGATCGACCAGATGCTTCAGCTGACGACGCTTTCTGGAATGTGTTGCACCAGACGCAGGGGCGCTGGCGGTTGCATTAGTAGTTACGGCACTCATATCATGCCTCCGATTGACGGGTACGTGGATCAAGAATCGCATACGCTACATCAGCGAGAATGTTCGCCACGAGCACCGTAAGCGTGATGACAAGGAACAATCCCTGCATAAGTGGATAATCCTTGGCGTTGGTGGCATCCAGCAACAGTTTGCCGACGCCCGGATAAGAGAACACCAGCTCCATGACCAAGGTGCCTCCCACAATGAATCCGAGGGACAACGCAAAACTGGATAGCTGCGGCAACACTGCATTACGCGCGGCATAGGCGAGCATCACTCGCTTAGAAGACAAGCCTTTGGCCTGTGCAACCGTAATGTAATCCTCATCGAGAACCGTGACCATCATGTTGCGCATACCCAGAATCCAGCCGCCCAATGAGGTAATGATGATGGTAAGAATCGGCAAGATACCGTGGGAGATAACCTGTCCGATGAAGTCGAAAGACAAGTTCGGTATGACGCCCTTATCGTATGCATGGGAAGCCGGCAGCCAATGCAGCGTGTTCGAGAAGAACGAAATCGCAATCAAGCCCATCCAGAAGTAAGGGACGGTGGAGAAGAACGTGGAAATTGGGATTATCGCGTCGGCTTTGCTACCGCGCCTCCATCCAATCCAGGCGCCCAGTAAGGTACCGATGGTGAACGAGATGATGGTAGCAATACCCACCAGCCCAATGGTCCAAGGCAAAGCATTGGCAATCACTTCGCCAACAGGCACCAGACCTTTGGAGAAAGAACTGCCCAGATTACCGTGGAACAGCATCACCCAGTAGTCGCAATATTGCTGGAACAGCGTCTTATGCTCATCCAATCCAAACAGCACACGTAACGATTCCGCCGCATCCGGGCTGATCTCACCCTGATGCTGTTGAATATACGCCGTTACCGGATCGCCTTTCAGCATGCGGGGCAGGAAGAAATTAATGGTGATGGCAGCCCACGCCGTAAAAATATAGAATGCGCTTTTACGAAGAAAATACCTCATCGCTGCTCTCCTTGTGAACGCGAATCGATTGCCGATGCAGCCTGCAAGGCCTCAGCCGCGACTTTGAGATGCTCTTCACCCTCGAAAAACAGCTTCGGATTCGGCGAAGCATCGCGCAGCTTGCGGGTGTATTCCTGCTGAGGATGCAATATGACCTCGTCCGATGGCCCTTGCTCCACAATGCGCCCGTGGTTCAGAACGATGATACGTTGGCTGAAGTAACGGGCAGTGGCCAAATCATGCGTAATGTACAGCACCCCCAGGTTCTCCTCCCGCTGCAAATCCGCAAGCAGGTTGAGCACACCCAGACGCAGTGAAACGTCCAACATCGATACCGGCTCATCAGCCACGAGTAGCTTGGGACGAGAAGCCAACGCACGAGCAATGGCGATACGCTGGCGCTGACCACCAGACAGCTCGTGAGGGCGACGGTCGATCACCGCTTTGGGATCCAGACGGACACGTTCGAGCAATCGAACGACTTCATCGTCCACCTCGTCCTTATCCACGACATGGTCAAGCAACAACGGGCGCTCAAGATGATGACGAATCGTATGGTAGGGGTTCAAAGACGCGAACGGATCCTGGAACACCATGCGCAATGTCTGGCGGTAACTTCTCAAAGCCCTGCCTCGGGTCGGTATCAGCTTGCCGTCGAGCAGCACCTCGCCAGATGTAGCGGTCTCCAGTTGTGTGAGAATTTTCGCAATGGTCGACTTTCCAGAGCCGGATTGTCCCACCAAACCGATGATTTCGCCGGAAGTCAGCGTAAAGTTGACGTCGTCCAGTGCCAGAAAATCGCCTTTGCCTCGCACATGATACCGCTTGGTCAGATGCTCGACTTCCAATGTCGAAATACCCTTGTCATCGCTCATCGTGCACCTCCTTTCAGATCATCATTGTCAAGACCGGCCGTGCCATAGGAGAAGTCCTTACGGTCTCCGGTAAGGCTCGGGAACGATTTGAGCAGACGTTGCGTGTATTCATGCTGAGGATGGAAGTAAATCTCGTCCGCAGTGTTCAGTTCCACAATCTTTCCGGCACGCATCACCGCAATACGGTCGGATATCTCCAACAGCAGCGGCAGATCGTGAGTGATGAAAATCACCGAGAATCCGAATCTCTGCCTGAGCTCGGTGATTTGTTCGAGAATCTCACGCTGCACCAATACATCCAACGCGGTGGTCGGCTCATCCATGATCATGAGTTGTGGCTTTAACGCCAATGCCATGGCGATCATCACACGCTGGCGCATACCACCTGACAGTTCATGAGGGAAGGTCTTAAGACGGTCGGCTCCGACACCGACAATATCAAGCAGATCACCGCATTCCTTACGAATTTCGGCTTTGCTCATACCCGGCCGGTGTGTAGTGAACACGTCGGCAAGCTGCTTGCCTATGCAGGTCACCGGACTGAGCGCGTTCATCGCCCCCTGGAACACCATGGAGCACTGATCCCAACGGAAATCGCGCATCTGACGGTCATCCAATTCATTGATGACGATATCGCCCTTGTCGTGACTATGAAAAACGACGGTGCCTGAATCGATGACTGCAGGAGGCTTCAGCAAACGTTGTACGGCATAGGCCAATGTGGATTTGCCGCATCCCGATTCGCCAGCCAATCCCAACACCTCGCCACGGCGGAGTTCCAGCGACACATCGCTTACGGCCTTGACCGGCGGATCCACCTCATACGTCACGCTCAGATCGGAAATAGTCAATAATAGTTCACTTGGCATGCAGGTGTCCTTTCCTCTATTGCGGACAGGATTGCCCGGAAATGGTGCTTCCGGGCAATCCGTCACAGCCGGAATCGCAATTACTTTACAGCCTTGAGCTGAGTGTAAATGTAAGACGCGGTCGGCTGTGTGAAGTCGGGCACCACATACGGGTCTTTCTCATCCGGCCAGCCCGTGAACTTGCGGGTGTTGTAGGCGGAGAAGAACGGACGGGTTCCAACGGGAATGGCCGGAACATCATCAACGAAGATCTTCTCGATCTCGTTCAGTGCCGCGGTTCGGCTGGCGTCATCGGTGGTCGTCGCGTAGGTGTCGAGTGCCGCGGTCGCCGCGGCGTTCTGCTACCTGCCGAGGTTGTACTGCGCGCTTTCGCCGATCTTCTTGTACCAGCGGCCGTCCATGATATCGCTGTAATAGTCGTACGGAGTGGCTGCGGTGTCCGTCCAGTGCAGCGCGGCTCCGAACTTGCCATTGGCGAGATCCTCGGTCCAGCTATCGGCATCCGGGGTCTTCACATTGGCCTTGACACCGATCTTGCTGGCGGAATCGGCGATCAGCGAGATGCCGGTGACATAGTCGGTCCAGCCTTGCGGAACGGAGATCTGGAACGTGACGGCATTGCCTTCCGGATCCATCAAGGTATCACCCTGATAGGTGTATCCGGCATCCGTGAGCAGTTTCTTCGCTCCCGCAACGTCCACCTTGTAGTCCTTGTCCTTGTAGGCGTCGGCGATGAACTCATCGCCCGAGGGGCTGGGCAGACCGGTGACGGAGGTCAGCACCGGAATCGCGCCTTCGCGAGCGATCTTGGAATGCTGCTCGCGGTCGACAACCATGTTGAGCGCCTTACGGAAGGTGACATCATTGAACGGCTTCTGCGTGGTGTTCAGGAACAAAACATCCGCATTAAGCACATCGGCGGCATAGAAGTGATTGTGTTCCTTGTCCTTGTCCAGGAACGTCTTCTTGACGCTGGGGATAAAGGCCTGGGCCCAGTCAGCGTCTCCGTTGGCCATGGCGTTGGCCAACGCGGTGTTGTCATTGTACGAAACGAAGTACAACGTCTTGGCAGCCACCTCGCCGCCCCAGTAATCCTTGCGCGCCGTCAGCACCACGGACTCGGAAGTGTACTGTTTCTTGGTATACGGACCGGTACCGACCATGTCTTCGTTCTTGAAGGTCTTCGGATCCTTCACGCCCTCCCAAATATGCTTGGGGACGATGTGCTTGTGCAGCACCTTGTCCTGCTTGGTGTACATTGACTCCTTGAAATTGAGCGTCACCGTGGAACCGTCCTCCTGGACACCAGTGATACCCAGATTCTGCACATCCAAACCGGGAACATCCATAAACATCTTGAAGGTGTAAGCAATATCGTCGGCGCTGAATTTCTTGCCGTCAGACCAAGTGACACCATCACGAGCAGTAAAGGTAACGGACTTGTAGTCCTCAGACCACTCAATCTTGGAAGCCAGCCACGGCTTGACATCTCGCGAGGGATCCACCAGATCAACGACGCCAAGCGGCTCATACACACCGTTGACGTATCCCATCTTCACGGCGGAGGAATCCGCGATGAACGGGTTGTCATTTTCCGAGCCCAACGCGCCATCCGGCTTAGCAATAGTAATGGATGTTGCATCATCAGTGCTGCTTTGTGAACCGGAACCACCACATGCGGCTACAGAGAACGTCATGGCGGTCGCAGCAACTATCGCTGCCACACCTTTTAGCTGTCGTGCAAAACTCATGGAAGCCTCCTTTGGCTGTGCCATTTCTTCTTTCAATAACTCATCAACTGAGTTTCCGCCACGTCACCGTGACATGTCACTAAGCGAATTGCTTTCTCCTCGTCGTGACATAAAAAAGGTTACTGACAAGTCAGTAACCTTGTCAGGTCAAACGCATCACCGGCATGTTCCGCTGCATCCCGCCATCTATAAAAGACGACGCGACACCCCTTATGGGATGTCGCGTAATTGACTTACAGTATCTGCTTCCCCGGATTGAATACTTGTGCCACCAATGAACGAATCACGTACTCAGTCGTTTCAGATAAATCAACTTCGTCCGGATCGAGAAGCCACTGTAATTGAAGACCATCCATTGCGGCCAAAATGGAAGCAGCTGTATTCGCTGCATTTTTTCATCCACTTCGACACCACGCAACCGCCCGGCATCCATCAGCGCATTGACCAAATCCTGTCGCAAATTGGCATATCGTTGCCGAAAGTAGTCATATCCAACATTGCCATCAACGATTGATTCCGACGACAACGTGACATAAGCACGCGTAATACCCTGTCGCTTCTGATTCATCTGCGCTGTCTTAATGAGATGCCGGAACATCTCTAGCCCTGAAGGCATATGATGATCTGAATAGTCAGCCACATCGCTGGAATCCCGATAAATCAATGTCTCCAGCAGCAATCGCTGCTTTGAACCAAAATGGTGCAACACACCAGCGCGAGTCATGCCTGCCTTTTCGGCGACTTCCTCCAAGGTGCCTTTGGCTGACCCTTTCTGGCCAAATACCTCAACTGCGGCCTCAAGGATAGCTCTACGTTTCGCTTCCGTCTCGGGCCGATGGCGCTGCTCATCCGCCGCGCTTTTTCCCGCCATCCTGCCACCCCATCGTTTGGAAATATTAGCTTCTGACTACCTTATCACATAGCTTCACACGAAGTTTTAGAACAATCCGGCAATAGTGTCTGCCACCGGATAAAGACATGAATATTGTCAAGTCATTCCGAGCACCATCATCAATAACAGCGCTTCATTCAATCCTCGGCATTTTGCTGTCGATACCGCTTCGGAGATACACCGGCATATTCTTTGAACGCAGCGGAAAAGTAGTGCAGGTCACGAAAATGCAGACGACGGGATACCTCCTGCACTTGCAGACCCGTGTTGCGCAATAACGAACAAGCCATATTCATTCGTGCATCCGTGTAGTAACGGTATGGGCCAATTCCATATCGTTTGGTGAACGAGCGGTTCAGCTGCGAGACGGAAACACCTGCATGAGCGGCTACCTGCGTAACCGTCAACGGCTCGGCGGCATGAAGATCAATGTATTTCTTTGCCCGGGAAGCATAGTCGGATGTCTGATCGTCGTCCATTTTTTTAGGCTCCGACAATGCCGCGAATATCTCGTGAACAATCAGGGCTCCGCGCACCGATACATATCGAGGATTGGCGTAATTGTCTTCGCATAGTTTGAGAAATGATTGGAACAACGATTTCAACGGACGCTGCGGATACAAATACGCTCCCGATAAGTCATACTGCTCGTACAGTGCATCGCACAGAGATCCTCGCATATTAATCCATATCTTTTCAAACGGATCCTCCGGATTCGCCTGATAGTTCTGCCGAACCCCCCGCCGGCAAAAGATATACGTCGCCCGCGGTCGGGCTAAACCGCTCATCACCGCATAGCACATTCCCCGATCCCGAAATAACATATTCCAGGCAATATATGCCTGACTTCGGGCGTTGCACGCGGTAATTACGGTCCGGATATGTGATGCCTGTCATCTCGCAACAAAATCGACCCTCATTCGGCAAACGACCGGGAAGAAAACTAATAATATGCTCCATATGCGCTTTTTCCTTAATAATTATCACTATTTTCATAAATTATACCTATTTTTTGAGCGAATTTCCTAAGTACAATAATTTCATCAGCAAGGCAATGAAGCACTTGCACTAGCGACGAAGGGGATACACACATGGCGTCGTCTTTCCATAATTCCGGGCTATACGAAGACACTGTCATCGCGCGGCCGGAGCACCCGAATCCACAATTTAAGCGTGAACATTGGGCCACGCTGAATGGTATCTGGGATTTCCACCTCGACTTGTCTGTAAGCGGCAAAGACCAAAAAATATACGAGAATCCGCAATCCGACTACTTTGACGCGTTCATTTCCGTGCCATTCTGCCCGGAAAGCAAGGAAAGCGGCATCGGTTTCACCGATTTCATTCCTTGCTGCTGGTATCGACGCACCATTACAGTGACCGCAGATGATTTGAACAATGATGTCCTACTCCATTTCGGAGCCGTGGATTACCATGCCACCATCTACATCAACGGCATCGAGATCGGTTCGCACTCCGGAGGATACGCCTCATTCCATTTCGAAATATCCAGATATCTGCATGCCGGCGATAATGAACTTATTGTCTGCGTGGAAGATGATGTCCGGTCGAATCGGCAGCCGGCCGGCAAACAATCCACCCATTATGAGTCATTCTCTTGTTTCTATACCCGCACCACGGGAATATGGCAGACTGTCTGGCTCGAGTTCGTGCCAAAAAGCCGAATCCTTGACGTGACCTATTGCGCCAATGTTGCCGCAGGCACCATATCGATTACGGCAACCACTACTGGCAAGGGCACGTTAACCGCGAGAGCCTCATTCGAAGGTCGCTCCTGCGGATCGGCCAGCGTGAAGTCGGACAATAATGTCGCCATTGCCGTCATCAATCTGTCCGAGAAGCATGTCTGGTCCCCGGGGCACGGCAATCTCTATGATCTGGAACTTATCTTCAACGAGGACCGCGTCATCAGCTATTGCGGACTACGTGAGGTTCGCACGGAGGGTAATCGATTCCTGATTAACGGCGAACCGGTATTCCAGCGTCTGGTGCTTGATCAGGGCTTCTACCCGACTGGCGTATATACAGCACCCGACGCCCATGACCTTGAGCGAGACATCATTCTGTCGATGCAAGCGGGATTCAACGGAGCACGCCTGCACGAAAAGGCATTTGAACCACTGTTCCTGTACTACTGCGATAAACACGGGTATATCGTCTGGGGAGAAATGGGCAACTGGCAATTGGATATCAGCAGCAACAAAAGCTACGCTGCATTCATCCCCGAATGGATGGAAATAGTGCGCAGAGATTGCAACCACCCCTCCATCGTCGGCTGGTGCCCATTCAACGAAACCTGGGATTTTGAGGGACGCAAACAGCAGGATGACTTGCTGCGCACGACCTATCTCATCACCAAGGCCATGGATCCGACTCGACCTTGCATCGACACCAGCGGCATGTTCCACGTCATCACTGATGTGTATGACCTACATGATTACGAGCAGGATCCGACTGTTTTTCAGCGCCATTACGAGCATCTGTCCGATGGAGGCTACACCGACATGTTTCCACAACGGCAACGATATTCCGGCGATGTTCCATTCTTCATCAGTGAATACGGTGGCATCAAATGGTCTCCGTCACAAACCGACGAGGATGCCTGGGGATATGGCCAGCAGGCACGAGATGAAAACGAATTCATCAGTCGATATGACGCACTGACCACGTCAATACTCGATAACCCCGCAATAACCGGATTCTGCTACACGCAACTGTATGACGTCGAACAGGAGCAAAACGGTATCTATGACTACTGGCGCCGACCAAAAGTGGATGTTGACACGATACGTGCCATCAACACGAAGCCTGCGGCAATAGAAATCCATAATCAACAGCAATAACCAACAACGAAGTTAGGAGAAATAATCATGCACAACACATGGAAGAAACTGGCTGCCATAACGGCAGGCCTCTCTCTGGTCGCATCGCTGGCCGCTTGTGGCGGTTCAAATTCTCAACAAGACGCAGCAGGCTCCGCCGATGCGGCCTCATTGACCATAGGCAAGCCAGATGGCACCATCAGTGCAGAAAACAACAACCCCTACGCCGTGGGCGGATCGGCAATGCAATTGGGCTATGGATATGTAATCTATGAGCCATTGGGAATCACCAATCTTGTGGATACCTCCAAAGGTGTGGAACCGTGGCTCGCATCCAAAATCGACTGGTCCGGCGATTACAAATCCGTTACCCTAACCGCACGGGACAATGTCAAGTGGTCTGACGGGCAAGCCTTCACAGCGAAGGATATCGCCTTCACTTTCAATCTATTCATCAAGTACCCCGCAATGGACACTTCCGCCCTGCAGATTGAGAGCGCGACCGCAGAAGGCAACAAAGCCACCATCACATTCAAGGAGTCGGCATTCGTCAAGCAACCTAAATTCCTCAGCAAAGTGATGCTGCCAGAACATTTGTGGTCATCAGTAGGAGATCCGACCGCGTATAAGAACGACAAACCTGTCGGCACTGGCCCATACACCCTCAAGCAATTCTCATCGGAATCCGTGACGCTTACCAGCCGCAAAGACTACTGGAAAGGCGAACCGGAAGTCAAAACGTTGTACTACGTCTCCTACTCCGACAATACGGCACTTGCCAATGCACTTGGACGAGGCGATGCGGATTGGGCTCAGGCGGCCATTCCCAATGTGGAAAGCGTCTACCTCAGCAAGGACAAAGAACACTTCCACTATTGGAATCCAGCCGCGCTCGGTGTTGATGCATTATTCCTTAATGTCACTAAAAAGCCGTTTAATAACCTTGCGTTCCGCAAGGCCCTCAACATGGTAGTCGACCGCAACAAATACGTTAAGATCGCGCAAGAAGGCAACGCCCCGGTCATCAAATCAGTTACCGGTCTACCCTCGCCGGTCGGAGACGCGTTCATCACCAAGGATTACAAAGGACAGAACTTCTCGGTAGATGTTGAGGGAGCCAAGAAAGTACTCACGGATGCCGGATACACATACCAGGGAGACAAGCTCATTGACCCCGACGGGGAACCAGTAACTTTTGAAATGTCGGTGCCTCAGGGCTGGAGCAACTATGTAACAGGTATTTCGCTCATCGCCGATGACGCGAAGAAAATCGGCGTATCGCCGCAGCTGAAGACTCCGGATGCGGATAGTTGGACAGAGGCAATCGGCAAGGGCGATTTCGACGCGGTGCTGCACTGGACCGATAAGCTGGATACACCATACGGTATCTACAGCCCGATCTTCGACGGCAAGTACTATGCGCCGATAAACGACATGGCCTCCTACAATTTCGGTCGCTACCAAAACGATAAGGCCACTGCGGCATTTAACACCTACGCCAACACCACCGATGACGCGGAGCGTGAGAAGGCTCTATCAACCATCGAACAGGTCTTCGTGGAAGACGTGCCCGCGATCTCCGTAGTGGGATCACCATTCACTGTGGAATACAGCACCCGTAAGTTCACCGGATGGCCCAGCGACGACAATCTGTATGGCAACGGCGACCCGGTTAATGTCGACGCACTGATGGTTTTGACCAAGTTGAAGGCAGTCAAATGATTTAGCGGCATTCGGCGCTACTCCTACGCGCTGTGCAAGTAGCAATGGATGCGGAGGAAACGTATTATCTGTTTCCTCCGCATCCACTTTTTCCTGTCAACAGAATCCCGGTTAATTTCCGGTTCCCATACGACATTCATTTTTCCCACTATGGAGTCTCATGAATTCATCAACCACCATCACGACCACGGGCAACATCAAAACAGCGTACGGCGAATCCCTAATATCCGGTGCCATTGACTGCGACGGAGGAGACCCTTGGATTATGCGACATGGGGACTTTTACTACTATTCCAAAATCGAACAAGGACAAGTCGTGCTGCGCCGTTCGCGCAATATTACCGATATCGCGGCAGGGGGCTCATCCATCATCTTCAACGATCAACAGTCGATCAGCGTGCTCTGGGCACCGGAAATACATTATCTGGATGGCGCGTGGTACGTGTACTTCGCAGCGCAACCGGCGGGCAGCGATATTCATCATATGTATGTGTTATCTTCCGAATCCACGGATCCGCTCGATGGTCCGTGGCGGCTCTCGGCGTTGGACGGCATGGACGACAAATTCGCGATTGACGGCACCGTTGCTGATGTATCTGGCAAAAGATACTTCATATGGTCAGGATGGGAGGGATATACCAACGTTCAGCAGAATCTGTACATCGCCAGAATGGTGTCCCCTACATGCATCGCCGATGAGAAAATACTGATATCCCAGCCAGAGTATCCGTGGGAATGCGCAACTCATCCAACGATCAATGAGGGACCGGCTGTTCTCATACATGGGTCGACTGTTAATCTCGCTTATTCTGCATCAGGAAGCTGGACCGACAACTACTGCATCGGGCTTTTGACCGCACAGTGCAATGCCGATTTGGCCGATCCAACTGTCTGGAGCAAACGAGATACACCAATTCTTCGCAGCGGACGCGGCATCTACGGCCCCGGCCATAACAGCTTCGTCGTCTCCCCCGACGGATTCCAAGTCGAAATGATTTATCATTCCACACGATGGCACAACGGCGGCTTCAACCGTTCCGTACGTTTTCGTCCAGTGAGCTTTGACCATAGAGGCCGGATACTACCGATGGATTCCATTCCTCCAAATCAACTCATCGAACGACCTTCAGGAGAGTCTCATCGATTACGATATTATTACAATCATTCCACTGATTTGACGATTGTCCCCGATTCCGAATCCGTTACCGGCTTTGCCATATATGGTCTTGAACATCCTCAGCAAAATGTGTCATGGCAGGTACAAGTACCGGAGGACGGGCAATGGTCTATTTTTATCTGGTATCGTAACGCCTCAGCGAAGAACAATCTCACCGGAAACAAGTTGTTGATAGACATCGACGGCATCACCAGACTGCCAGTACCTACGGTATTCTCTTCGTGTTATCAACCTATAATCGTGAGAGAAACACTTACATCCGGAGCCCACATGATTTCCATTCATACGGATTCCACGGAAAACCTAATGTTATTGGATTATATTGAACTCATGCCACAGTGAAACCAGCGAATAGGCTCATCACAAATTTTTCATATTGCCTCGCGATGAGCCTATCGTCTATCTACTCCTGGAACACGTCGGGGTGCTTCAGATCGCCGGGAATGTCGGACAAGAGGCCCTCCAATCCCAAGAATTCCTTCCAGAAATCGAGCGGCTGGCCGTATGGCGAAGCCTCGCGACCGTGGGCCTGAATGTTGGCCTTGGCCTCGAACACCTCTTCCTCGCTGATGCCCTCGAAGTAGCTTTCCAGACGTTCACGGTGCTCAGGCACGTAGAACAGAGAGGACACAATCTCCGTCAGACGCTCGGCACGCTCAATCGGCAGTGAATCCCAGTGACGCAGTTCGATGAAGTTCTTCAGACGTACGTCATTGAAGTGCGTGGAGATGATGTGGTTGATCTCGTACGGGTTGAGTTCGCGGTCTGGGTACACCTCCCCCGCGTTCTCACGGAACGCCGGGCGATGCAGTTCCTTGGGGCTTGCTCCAGAAGCCACAGCTTCAGGGGTATGGGTCAGGTCAGCGAACATAAGCGGCGTGGACAGCACGTCGGTGGCGTAATCCTCCCAACCATAGCGATCATCGAACAGGCCGGGCAGCACATTGGTGCGCTGGAAGTCCAGATAATCCCACATACGCTGGCGCAGCAGCGGCCATGGGTTCGTCTCGCCCTCAAAATACGGGGTGTTACGGAAGAAGTAGGCCAGAATCGGACCGATAACCGTGCCCAGACGCAACTTTTCGATGGAGTCGCGCTCATCCACATAATCAATGCTGACCTGAGTGGAGGCGGAGCAACGCATCATGCAGGGGCCAAACTGACCCACGCGGCCGAGGTAGTCGGTCATTG
>SKEG01002104.1_pt1 | contig 13637 bp, 12 predicted proteins | sample 4826631 | NCBI WGS metagenome assembly SKEG01 (sample SAMN11008815, study PRJNA524170) | human gut metagenome | biome: Human fecal sample; material: Feces; isolation source: fecal sample from pouch patient p26, p34, p50 | host: Homo sapiens | place: Israel: Tel-Aviv | collected 2016-11-02
CCAGGGTGTCAAACAGGGATGCAAATTCAGCATCCAGCGCCGCTTTTTTGTAGGCTTCGAAAGTAGCCTTGCTGACAATTACTGCTGGCTCACGGCCTCTGCGGGTGATTTCAACCTCTTCCCCGGCCTCAACATTGTTGAGCACTTCAGAAAGGTTGCCCCGCGCGGTACGGAAGTTAATGGATTGCATAAACACCTCGTGTACTCGTTATGTGTACACAATTATAAACTTCACAGGCATAAAGCACCAGCACTTTGCGGCTTAACAAACCTCTAGGCATGTCATTCGTAGCCTAATGTCCGAACTGCTAAAGCATCCAAGTTGCTGTAGAATCACCGCCAATTACATAAGCCTGAAATAAGTGGATGAAAATGACAAGTATTCAACAACGTGCAGAGCTTCATCGTCAAATCTGGCAAATTGCTAACGATGTCAGGGGTTCGGTCGATGGATGGGATTTTAAGCAATACGTTCTGGGCGCACTTTTCTACCGTTTTATCAGCGAAAATTTTTCCAGTTATATTGAAGCCGGTGATGACAGCATCTGTTATGCGAAACTGGATGACAGCGTAATTACTGATGACATTAAAGACGATGCCATCAAAACTAAAGGCTACTTCATCTACCCAAGTCAGCTTTTCTGCAACGTAGCTGCGAAAGCAAATACCAATGACAGACTGAATGCAGATTTAAACAGCATCTTCGTTGCTATCGAAAGTTCTGCTTACGGTTATCCTTCAGAAGCTGACATCAAAGGTTTGTTTGCTGATTTCGATACTACCAGTAACCGCCTGGGTAACACCGTTAAAGATAAAAATGCCCGCCTGGCTGCGGTTCTGAAAGGGGTTGAAGGGCTAAAACTTGGTGACTTCCACGAACATCAGATTGACCTGTTCGGTGATGCCTATGAGTTCCTGATTTCTAACTATGCCGCGAATGCCGGTAAGTCCGGCGGCGAGTTCTTTACACCGCAGCACGTCTCCAAGCTGATTGCACAACTGGCTATGCACGGGCAGACCAGCGTTAACAAAATCTACGACCCGGCAGCGGGTTCCGGCTCACTGTTGTTGCAGGCGAAAAAACAGTTTGATAACCACATCATCGAAGAAGGCTTTTTCGGTCAGGAAATCAACCATACGACCTATAACCTGGCGCGTATGAACATGTTTTTGCACAATATCAACTACGACAAGTTTGATATCAAGCTGGGTAATACACTGACTGAGCCGCACTTCAGAGATGAAAAACCGTTTGACGCCATCGTATCTAACCCACCGTATTCGGTGAAATGGATTGGCAGCGATGACCCGACGCTGATTAACGATGAGCGTTTTGCCCCGGCTGGCGTTCTGGCCCCCAAATCCAAAGCTGACTTTGCGTTTGTATTACATGCGCTGAACTATCTTTCGGCCAAAGGTCGTGCTGCGATTGTCTGCTTCCCGGGTATTTTTTACCGTGGCGGCGCAGAGCAGAAAATCCGTCAGTATCTGGTCGATAATAACTATGTCGAAACCGTAATTTCACTGGCTCCGAACCTGTTCTTTGGCACCACCATTGCCGTAAACATTCTGGTTCTGTCTAAACATAAAACGGATACCAACGTTCAGTTTATTGACGCCAGCGAACTGTTCAAAAAAGAGACCAACAACAATATCCTGACTGATGCCCATATCAACCAGATTATGCAGGTATTTGCCAGCAAAGAAAATGTTGCTCATCTGGCGAAATCTGTCGCGTTTGAGGCCGTTGTTGCTAATGACTATAACCTGTCGGTGAGCAGCTATGTGGAAGCGAAAGATAACCGCGAAATTATCGATATTGCTGAGCTGAATGCTGAGCTGAAAACCACGGTCAGCAAAATCGACCAGTTGCGTAAAGATATTGATGCAATTGTGGCAAAGATTGAAGGTGACGAGGCGCAATCATGAGTGGGTTGAACTTTCTGAACAAATTGCTGGATGGAGTTGATGTTGAATGGTTGTCACTGGGAGAGCTTGGCGATTTCATACGTGGCAATGGACTACAGAAAAAAGATTTCGTTGAAAGTGGTTTTCCAGCAATACATTACGGTCAGATTTATACAAGGTATGGGTTATCAGCTGATAAAACATTTACTTACGTGCTTCCAGAACTAGCCAATAAGCTGAGAAAGGCTCAAAAAAATGACTTATTGCTAGCAACAACATCAGAAAACGATGAAGATGTAGTAAAACCTTTAGCCTGGCTTGGCGATAACGTTGCTATTTCCGGAGATATGATGTTATTTCGCCACGAGCAAAATGTTAAATATCTCGCCTATTTCTTCCAGTCCGAAATATTTCAAACACAAAAAATGAAATATATTACTGGAGCTAAAGTCCGACGGGTTTCCAGTGGCGATTTATCTAAAATTAAAATTCCAATTCCCTGTTCAAACAATCCAGAAAAGTCTCTTGCCATCCAGTCTGAAATCGTTCGGATTCTGGATAAATTTACTGCACTTACCGCTGAGCTTACCGCTGAGCTTACCGCTGAGCTTAACATGCGTAAAAAACAGTACAACTACTATCGTGACCAGTTGTTGAGTTTTAAAGAGGGTGAGGTTGAGTGGAAGACTTTGGGGGAAGTGGCTGTTATAGGAACAGGTAACCATGATACGCAAGATGCTATAGAACATGGCAAATATATTTTTTATGCACGTGGACGTGAGCCATTAAAGTTAAATGTATTTGATTTTGATGAAACAGCAATCATTACAGCTGGAGATGGTGCCGGGGTGGGGAAGGTATTTCATTACGCTAAAGGTAAATATGCTTTGCATCAGAGAGCATATCGTATTGTCCCAAATGCATTTATGAATCCGCGATTTGTATATCACTATATAACAGCATATTTTTTTACCTATATTCAAAAAGCATCAGTAAGTTCATCGGTTACCTCACTTCGTCGACCAATGTTTTTAAAATTCCCAATACCTGTACCACCTTCAGAAGAACAAGCTCGCATTGTCGAAATACTCGATAAATTCGACACCCTGACCAACTCCATCACTGAAGGTCTCCCGCGTGAAATCGAGTTGCGCCAGAAACAATACGAATACTACCGTGATTTACTGTTCAGTTTCCCGAAACCTGAAACTGTCAGTAATTAATTGACCATTGCTACCGATCGGGCCACCTTAACACCCGGTCAGTATATAGACTATTTTTTACGCGCCGGAAGTCACTCTTAACGCCCTTCCGGCTCTTGCCAGGCGGCACAAAGGATGCGCTATGACTCATCAAACACACACCATTGCTGAATCCAATAACTTTATCGTCCTTGATAAGTACATCAAAGCTGAGCAAACAAGCGACAGCTACCAGAGCGAATCGGACCTGGAACGTGAACTGATTCAGGACCTGCGGAATCAGGGTTATGAATTTATTTCCGTAAAATCACAGTCGGCAATGCTGTCTAATGTTCGGGAACAGCTTCAGAGCCTCAATGGTGTGATGTTTAATGACAGCGAGTGGCGGCGCTTCACGGAGCAGTATCTGGACAACCCCAGCGATGGTATTCTGGATAAAACCCGTAAAATCCATATCGACTATATCTGCGACTTTATTTTTGACGACGGGCGACTTGAGAACATCTATTTGATAGATAAAAAGAATCTCATGCGCAATAAGGTGCAGATTATCCAGCAGTTTGAACAGACGGGTTCTCATGCTAACCGTTATGACGTCACGATCCTGGTTAATGGCTTACCACTAGTACAAATCGAACTGAAAAAGCGCGGCGTGGCGATTCGTGAGGCTTTCAACCAGATACATCGTTACAGTAAAGAGAGTTTTAACAGCGAAAATTCCCTGTTTAAGTATCTGCAACTGTTTGTCATTTCTAACGGCACCGATACCCGTTACTTTGCCAACACCACAAAGCGCGATAAAAACAGTTTTGATTTCACCATGAACTGGGCGAAATCAGACAACACGCTGATTAAAGACCTCAAAGACTTTACCGCTACCTTTTTCCAGAAACATACTCTGCTGAATGTTCTGGTGAGCTACAGCGTGTTTGACAGTAGTCAGACGCTACTGGTGATGCGACCGTACCAGATTGCCGCCACCGAGCGCATTCTGTGGAAAATTAAGAGCTCCTTTACAGCGAAGAACTGGTCAAAACCGGAAAGCGGTGGGTATATCTGGCACACTACCGGTTCTGGTAAAACCCTTACCAGCTTTAAAGCCGCGCGTCTGGCAACAGAGCTGGACTTTATTGATAAAGTCTTCTTTGTGGTCGACAGAAAAGACCTCGATTACCAGACCATGAAGGAATATCAGCGTTTTTCGCCAGACAGCGTCAACGGCTCGGAAAATACCGCAGGCCTTAAACGAAATCTGGATAAGGACGATAACAAAATTATCGTCACTACTATTCAGAAACTCAATAACCTGATGAAAGCAGAAAGCGACCTGCCTGTATATAATCAGCAAGTGGTGTTCATATTTGATGAATGCCACCGCAGCCAGTTTGGAGAAGCGCAGAAAAACCTGAAGAAGAAATTCAAACGCTATTATCAGTTTGGTTTTACCGGCACCCCTATTTTCCCGGAAAACGCCTTAGGCTCAGAAACAACCGCCAGCGTATTTGGTCGTGAATTGCATTCGTATGTAATTACCGATGCGATTCGTGACGAAAAAGTGCTCAAATTCAAGGTGGACTACAACGATGTGCGGCCACAGTTTAAGTCTTTAGAGACAGAAACTGACGAGAAAAAACTAAGTGCGGCTGAAAATCAGCAGGCGTTTCTTCATCCCATGCGTATTCAGGAAATCACGCAATATATTCTGAATAATTTCCGCCAGAAAACTCACCGTACCTTCCCTGGCTCAAAAGGTTTTAATGCTATGTTGGCAGTGAGCAGCGTGGATGCCGCGAAAGCCTATTATGCGACGTTTAAACGGTTACAAGAAGAAGCCGCTAATAAATCGGCTACCTATAAACCGCTGCGTATTGCGACAATCTTCTCCTTTGCCGCCAATGAAGAACAAAATGCCATTGGTGAAATTTCCGATGAAACTTTTGATACCAGCGCAATGGACAGCAGTGCTAAAGAGTTTCTGGACGCTGCAATTCGTGAATATAACAGCCATTTTAAAACTAACTTTAGCACCGACAGTAACGGTTTTCAGAACTACTATCGTGATTTAGCCCAGCGGGTTAAAAATCAGGATATCGATCTGCTAATTGTCGTGGGGATGTTTTTAACCGGCTTCGATGCTCCAACATTAAACACGCTATTCGTCGATAAAAACTTGCGTTTTCACGGCCTGATGCAGGCATTCTCCCGCACCAACCGCATTTATGACGCGACTAAAACCTTCGGTAATATTGTCACGTTCCGGGATCTGGAACGCTCAACCATTGATGCCATAACGCTGTTTGGTGACAAAAATACCAAAAATGTGGTTTTAGAAAAGAGTTATGCAGAGTATATGGAAGGCTTTACTGATGCTGCCACTGGTGAAGCTAAACGCGGCTTCATGACAGTAGTTTCAGAACTGGAACAACGGTTCCCTGACCCTACCAGTATTGAAAGTGAAAAAGAGAAGAAAGACTTCGTTAAACTGTTTGGCGAATACCTGCGTGCCGAGAACATCCTGCAAAACTATGATGAATTTGCCACGCTAAAAGCCCTGCAACAAATCGATCTTAGCGATCCTGTTGCGGTAGAAAAATTCAAAGCAGAACATTATGTGGATAATGAAAAGTTCGCTGAATTGCAAACAATTCGTCTCCCTGCTGATCGCAAGATTCAGGATTATCGTTCTGCCTATAACGATATTCGCGACTGGCAGCGCCGTGAGAAAGAAGCTGAGAAAAAAGAGAAATCAACCACTGACTGGGATGACGTAGTTTTTGAGGTCGATTTGCTGAAGTCTCAGGAAATAAACCTGGATTATATCCTTGGACTGATTTTCGAACACAATAGACAAAATAAAGGCAAGGGCGAAATGATCGAAGAGGTCAAACGCTTAATTCGTTCAAGCCTGGGGAACCGGGCGAAAGAGGGCCTGGTGGTCGATTTTATTCAGCAAACGAACCTGGATGATTTACCAGACAAAGCCAGTATCATTGAGGCATTCTTTACGTTTGCTCAACGCGAACAGCAACGTGAAGCAGAAGCATTGATAAAAGAAGAAAATCTCAATGAAGATGCAGCAAAACGCTATATTCGCACGTCTTTAAAACGCGAATACGCCACCGAAAATGGCACAGAATTAAACGAAACATTACCAAAACTTAGTCCGTTGAATCCGCAATATAAAACGAAAAAACAGGCAGTTTTCCAGAAAATCGTCTCGTTTATTGAGAAGTTTAAAGGCGTAGGCGGAAAAATATAGCCCAATTCGTATTTTTCTTGCGGGTTCTTAATTAAACCCGCAAGAGACCGTGGGGTTCCAAATGGCTAATATACTCCCCTTACCCATGCGCGACAATGCTGCCAAAAGTGATAGAGAACAGCCAGAAATAGATCGCGGCCATAATGATTTTGAATACCGTGTTCATATTTTCAGCTCCTGTGATTGATTGGATACATGCCGCGCCTTGCGGCATGTTTTTATTTTCACTTTCTCTGTTTTAAAAATCAAGATTTATTAGAGCAATTATTGTTGATGGAGAAGCGCGTTTTCATACTCCCTGACCATTAACGTAAGTACGCCGTGACTCCTGAAAACACGCGCCACTTCAATCTTATCTTCCAGCGCGAACGCAATTTTACTTAGACCAATTTTCTTCAGGAGATCAATCTTTGCTGGACCGTCATTTCTGTCATCGGTGGCAGGACGCATAGATAGCAAAGGCTCAGCCCCATTTGTTACGTGCTTACGCAACCAGGCTCGTGTTTTATCCCTGGCTATCTCACAGCGCCCGGTTACAAACCAGAGGGTGTAAATGCCGGACAACTGGCGCACCATATCAATAACTGGAGTGATGGGAGCATCAGTGTCACAGGCAAGGTTAAACTCGTTCGAGTGCTCTGTTAATGCACCTTTGCCAGGTGGTGGAAGTAAATGCAGCCTGTCTTCCGTTGCCTCTGATATCGTCCCATCAATATCTACTATGACGATGTACGGACGTTCCTGGTGTGCGTGTTTATTGAAAATACTCAAATGCCCTCCTCATTGGACGAAAAAAATGCTGGTGGGAGCACTCCACCAGCATTAAAAGTGACACTGTAACTATCAGCGAACGTAAATAGTGCCGCCGTTCTCTTTTTCCCATGCATCGCTACGTGCATAGCAAACATCGAGAAGTCTTCTTGCCGCAGTTTCCTCTAAACCCAATTCGACAACCAACTGCTCATGACGGCGGGTAACCACATCAAACAGGGTATGCAGCCCTTTAGCTGCCAGATCATCAATAAATTCCGGTTCGAACGGCAGCTCTGCCTCTGCCAACATAACCTCTTGCGCCCACTCAACTCGACGGACCAGTTCCGGGCGGCGGCTTTCCATCTCTTTACAGATCAATTCATGGAAGAACTCTACCCAACCTTCCGGCTGGAACTCGCGGAAAATGGCCAACGGCTGGAAGTTTGGCATCAACCATTCGTTGATCCGGATATCAGCAGAACTGATAAGCAAAGTCCAGCTTAGAAACGATATAAGGACGCTCGTTATTGAACTCTTTAGGCGATGAGATCCCATAAGCCAGGAGGCGCGGGAAGAAGGAGATTTGCCCTAACGTCGGATGAAGTTTGCTTGCAGGGAAACGGCGCTCAGTAATGCCATACATTTCCTTCTTGAGCGTCGCAAATTTGGCATTCTCATTAACCAGCGCGGTAACCTCTGCTTTTTTATTAGCAAATGCCACGCGCGCCTCGCTTGCATCTTTAATAGTTTTTTTGAGCTGTTGGTTAAGGTCGGCGACCTGCTTACGCAGTTCCTGTCGCTCGCTTTTAGCTTTGTTATAGCGTTTCTCAAGGTTAAAAGGATCAAGTTTCATGATCTCTTTATATTGAGATTTTAGCGTTGAAATCTGTGAGTTCCGCAGTTCAACCATCGCGGTCATTTCATTGAGTTTTGTTTCCAGCTCAATGCTTATACGTTCGGCATTATCAGCACGCTGGTTGGCGTCATGCGTCGCATCGTCGATCGCGTCCTGTTGCTGGCGTTTCAAATGTTCAATTTGCAGCTGAAGCTCTTCAATTTCTTTACCCTTCAGACCAAGATCCAACTGCATATTTTCAGCTGCATCTACCAGGGAGTTATGGCTATCAGCTTCTGCGTTATAAACATCAATAAGCTGTGCGTGAAGCATCTCCGCGGACTGAATCGCATTATCAAAAAAACGCGCTGTGAGGTCATCACAACTAACGCGGCGTTGCGCGGCCCGGATGTTCTGGATAATGGCCGGGATACCGGCATTCAGGACGTCAGGGATAGATACATTTTCGATTGATTGGTTTTGTGCTGAAGTGCTCATTTCAAAGTTCCGTATTAGCTTGTGCTTCGGTCATTTTTCCTAAGTATGAAGGTGGAAGGACTACGCAATTTGTATCCAGTCCCTCACCTATGGCAGCCTGTAAAATTCTGGCTAAGGTGAGTCTCTTGTTGCGATACCTGGTGATGACATGCCTGATACCGCCGGTCGGCGTAACAAAGGCGATCAGCCAGTAGTGATATTTCCGTCGGAATGGCCACATAGTGCACCTTATGGATTGCTCTAATAAAAAACGTGGTGAGTGTACATCACGTTTTAAAAATATGGAATTATTAGAGCAATATTATTTTAATTTTTGCTCAAAAAACGAGCTGATAAGGGGAAGCCAATCCTCTGACACTTCGCGAGGTCGCGGTTTGCCGTGGAAAAAGATTATTCGGCAGTCCTTTGGTAATGCCCCATTCCCCCTGGAGTAACGCGCGCTCGCATATTTTGAACCAGGTTCCACAACATCGGCCTTGTAACTTACAAACCATCCTGGATACAGATCCTGAAATGCTGGTGTATCATCGCCCATAACCTTCCGTAAGAACCCCTGATCACCCCAGCACTCAGTAGTGACACAACGAGAAATCCAACCTTCCGGATCTTGCCAGAATGAACTCCAGATATGCGCTTTTACACTATTTGGTATCCACAGGGCACCGCTACCACGATATTGTGGATGGTAAAAATCCCTAAGCATGGTGAAGCTGGTTGGTGGATTCTCAAGGATTGGGCGTATATCACCGGCAATAACTGTGTCCAAATCCAGATAGAACAGATCATCTGTTATATCCGGTCGGAACAACTCGATTTTCGCCCACCAGCCACGGCACTTTTGCCACTGCTTGATCAATGGGACAACTTTGACGCCAGGTACATGTAAACGCTTCAGGTCTGTCAGGCAAATAATTTCATAGCCTTTTGGCAGTTGATTAACCAGCCACTGCACATCGGAAGCGTTATAGTCACCACCAGAGCGAAAAACTAAAGCAATCTTCATGCTGCACCATCACCTTTCACTTTCATCAATGTCAGGTTTCCGCAAAATACGGCACCAGTGTCGATATACTGCTGATTCCAGAATGTCTTCGGGCTTTTCACCGGAGTGTGACCAAAGATAAAACGATCTGCGCCCGAAATTTCGCCACCAATATCATCCATCGAATCACTGATACGCTCGCGCGCCCAGACAACGTTGAAAAGCGGCACTTCCTTACCGAATTGGTATTCATTATCCGGATAGTCGGCATGGGCTATAACGATAGTTTCTTGCCCGGTGTTCAACTCAATGATATAGGGCAGACGCTTTACCAGCTCCACCAGCGCCTAGGCTAATATTTCCTGATCAGTGTCCAGCATGAAGAACCATTGTCCGCCATTCATTAGCCAGTTATTCACGTTGCCATCTGGACTTAACGCATCAATCATCAGCCGCTCATGGTTCCCCATCACTGCCCTGAACCAGGGCATCTGTAATAGTTCCAGACATTCGACATTTTCAGTACCGCGATCGATAAGGTCGCCGACCGATATCAGTAAATCCTGCGCCGGGTCAAAATCCACACGATGGAGTTCGGACATCAGTCTGGTGTAGCAACCATGCAGATCACCAACAACCCAGACATTCCTGTATTTGGTACCGTCGATACGGTGATAAATTGTGGGTGCCATCATGTATTCTTCAGCCATTCTTTAAGAGTCATCTGCGGAATACCTCCCATTTTCCCGCATGAAACAACGTCAATCCGTTCACGCGCAGACTGGAATAACAAAGGCAGGTGACTTAGATTTTTTGGCGTGCCGCCGGAGTGAACGCGTGGTTCTTGTGTAGCGTCAACGCCCACCAGGGCGACATGTTTGAATCCGATATGGAAAGCCAGGTTCAGAGCGCCATATGCACTATTGCCGCTGGCAATTTCATTCTCATCTTCGCAAAGTCCGAAATGTGCGGACCAGCGCCACGCCCACCACTCGGGAGAATTCGTATTTTTTGGCTCCATGCCGCGTTCAGCCACACGACGGAAGCACAGAACGCCGTCTCTGACTTCACGTTCTTTAACATCGGGTAGTGCCATGCAATAACAAACACCACGGCGACGGCGGCCACGACCAACACGCCGCATATTGTCTGGCGATGGATCAAGTGTGAAAAAATAAGAAGCGCGGTTAAGCCAGTCGATGGCCCCATTGACCGCTATAATCGGCACTCCGCGCGGCGCAACAAAGTTTGCGGCGCTTGGGCCACTGCCGACGATAATAACGCGATCACTGCCTCTAAATTTATTCTTGGGAAACATTGAATTGCACTGCTCCTACTTGCATTCAAAATATGTAAATCTGCGTGTTTTTTGCGGGTATCCAGGAACTGCTGTTGCCATTTTGAAATAGACACCTGCGTTGGATTCCGTAGGGCTTGAGGGTGCGCGCCATGCCAATGAAGGCCGTTTTGCAGAGAACAGTCATAGCCGACTAATACCACTACTTCAGCCCCTGATTCAGCAGCCAGACTGATAGCCTGCGCGCCGCTATTTACCCGGCTTTGTTGAATAAATAAGATTTCGTGCGAACGACCCTGTAGCTGGCTGGATTTTCAGGCAATACGCACGCTTTCTGGCATCCCAGCCTTTGTCATCCTGTTCAACGCACGCACCATGGCCATAGCTTCCGCTACCTGACCATCGTAGTCACGCAGCGTCAGTGAATCTCCCAACAACTGCTTCATTCTGTACATTGCCGTTTCCGCTATCGAGCGACGGTTATATTCCGTTGTCCATTTCCACCGTGCATTGCTTCCGCTCAGCCGCTGATTAGCAACGGCACGGTTGCGGTCTGCGTACTCACCGGGCCAGTAACCTGCTCCTTTTCGGGGAGGAATAAGCGCGCTGATTTTTTTGCGGCGCAGTTCATCGTGACAGAGCCGGGTATCGTAAGCCCCGTCTGCCGCGGCTGCCCTGATTTTTCTGTGAGTCTGCCGGATAAGGCCCGGGAAGGCTTCTGAGTCCGTGACGTTATTCAGCGACAGGTCTGCACAGACAACTTCATGTGTGTTGCTGTCAACAGCAAGATGCAACTTTCGCCAGATACGACGGCGCTCTTTGCCGTGCTTTCTGACTTTCCATTCGCCTTCACCAAAGACCTTCAGCCCGGTGGAATCAATCACCAGGTGTGCGATTTCACCCCGGGTGGACGTTTTGAAACTGACATTAACCGACTTTGCCCGCTTACTGACACTGGTGTAATCCGGGCAGCGCAACGGAACGTTCATCAGGGCAAAAATGGAATCAATAAAACCCTGCACAGCCCGCAGGGTCAGCCGGAATACGCGTTTAATCACCAGAACGGTGGTGATGGCGAGATCAGAATAGCGCTGGGGCCTTCCTCGTGATGAAGGCGTTGCCGACTCATACCAGGCCTGAATCGCCTCATCATCCAGCCAGAAAGTGAGGGAGCCACGGTTGATGAGAGCTTTGTTGTAGGTGGACCAGTTGGTGATTCTGAACTTTTGCTTTGCCACGGAATGGTCTGTGTTGTCGGGAGGATGCGTGATCTGATCCTTCAACTCAGCAAAAGTTCGATTTATTCAACAAAGCCTATTTACCCCTTCCGCCGGTCCACAATATCGCCTGTACTCCAACGAAAATGATTTCGCCGCCGCCAGGTTGGCTGTCACTTTGCGGAATCTCCCTCCCGGTATGGTGGATCCGTATTGCTTCCACCATGACAAATCACCGGCGTATAAGGCATAAATGTCATCGAACATCTGCCAGGAATTGTTAACCGCGATGATTGAACAGCCAGTTTTTTCTATAGCAGCACAGTCCTCACGAGTGAGTGACGGACCGCTACCGACACAAAAAACAGTCCTAGTCGCCCTGCGTGGTATGTTCATTCTCAGCTGCAAATTCAGCCTCCAGGCGAGCATTCATTTCAGCGATTACAGGGTCCACTACAGCATCTGCTTCCTGTTCATTACGCGGCATGACCGATGCCAGCGATTCATAATTAGCCTTGGATGACACGATTATTCTCCCGATGTTAATGTGCGCTATATCAAAGAGCACATATGCACTAATTAATTTATTATTTTAAGCAGCATACAACCACTTATCACCGTTCAATACATGCTCAATAGCCTCACCCTTTTTAAGGTTCATGTATTCCAGGATGGCGGTTATCGCTTGTTCTGCACCATACGCAAGAACGACGTAGTAACCTTCCTCTCTAAGCCTGCGCATCCAGGCGATCTGCTCTTTCGTCGGGGCTTTACCATTTGGTTCTTTAAGCTCAATTCGCATGCCGTGATAAATACCGCATGCTTTATCGAGACTCATGTCCGGATAACCTTTTTTCTGCCCTTCAGCCTTCATTTTCCCGGCGGTTGCTTTTGAACGTTTCCCTCCGTTAGGCGTTGCATGCAACAGCTCATAGATGTCAGGGTGCTTGCGTTCGAAGTAATCAAAAATGAAAACCTGCTCGAAGTGCTCGCAATTTCCGTCGCGCAGGTCGGGGTTCTTTGCCAGTGCTGCAAGTGCCTTCGCATGTGGAGAAACTTCTTTTACCGGCGCAAGCGATAAGAATGGATCCTTTTTGGTTTTTGGCCTGGACCGCCCCTTATTTCGACGCTCACTAAAAGCCTGAAACTCTTCCTCAGTAAAGCGCAACATAATCAGTCAAATCCTGCCGGTCGCATGCCATATTTACGCTGTTTTGCAGCCTGCTCTTCCCTGTGCCATTGCGCACATTCAGCGTCACAATAAATGCCTGATTCAATCGATTCATTGCAGTAACGACACTTCCCTGTAAATACCTGGCTCACGACCTGTGCCTGCTTTCTGATGTTATCGATGGCCATGTCTTTGAGAGCTTCTAACTGATTCATGCTCAGCTCTGCATCATCAACACGTTCTGCCAATTTTGTTTCCTCGTGAAGAACCTACTTAAGGGCAGAATGATACATTTCACAATCAAAATTGCACTAATAATTTTCTTTTATTGAGTTAAATAATCAACAAATGACTAGCGGTAGAATCACCATCATCTATTTCTGGCAGGCTGACTATGGCTACATCAATCACTACAACCCAAAGCACCCGGCAATATCCTCTGTCGCGGTATGACGACCGCAACATAGCCGATCCAATACTCAGGGCAGAGCTACGCAAAGAGGTGATGCTTATGT
>SKEG01002117.1_pt1 | contig 13573 bp, 7 predicted proteins | sample 4826631 | NCBI WGS metagenome assembly SKEG01 (sample SAMN11008815, study PRJNA524170) | human gut metagenome | biome: Human fecal sample; material: Feces; isolation source: fecal sample from pouch patient p26, p34, p50 | host: Homo sapiens | place: Israel: Tel-Aviv | collected 2016-11-02
GGCAGGATTGTTGCATTGCAGGCAGCGGCGGGCTTCATTGATGGCTTGTTCCGGCGTGTAGCCCAGCGCTACTTCCAGGAAGTTGCATTTGCGGACGTCCGCCGGCTGTTCCGGCATGGGCGTTTTGGTAGCTTGCAGGTTCAGATTCGGATTAGGCATGTTGGCGTTTTCCTCCCGTCAGGCGGCAAAGATGTTCTTCCCGCTCTTTAGATTCAAATTCCGTATAGGAACGGTTCCGGGCAATGGCTTCATCATAATCAATCTTGTGGCCGTCAAAGTCCGGGCCATCCACGCAGGCAAAGCGCAGTTTTCCGTCCACCGTTACCCGGCAGCAGCCGCACATGCCGGTGCCGTCGATCATCAGGGGGCTCATGCTTACCGTGGTGGGGATATTATATTTTTTCGTCAAGAGGGAAGTAAACTTCATCATGGGCAGGGGTCCAATGGCAAATACATGGTCCAGCTTTTCCCCGCTGTTGATCAGTTCTTCCAGCTTGTTGGTGACAAAGCCGTGGTAGCCGTAGGTGCCATCATCCGTGCACATGTAGAGGTTGGTGGAAGCTGCCTTCATTTCCTTTTCCAGGATTACCAGATCTTTGGTTTTGAAGCCGCTGATCAGCTCTACCTTGTTGCCGGCTTCGTGCAGGGCACGGGCTACCGGCAGGGCAATGGCGCAGCCCAGGCCGCCGCCGACTACTGCCACATGGCCATAGCCTTCCACGGGGGTGGGTTTGCCCAGGGGGCCTGCCAGGTCAGCCAGGCAGTCGCCTACGTTTAGCTGGTCCAGGTCAATGGTGCTGGCGCCGATTTTCTGGTAAATCACGTCTACGCAGCCGTTTTCTGCAGAGGAGATGGTCAGGGGAATCCGTTCTGCATCCACGTTGGAACGCAGGATTACAAACTGACCAGCCTTGGCTTTGGCAGAAATCAACGGAGCGTACATGGAAATCCGCGTAATGTTGGGGTTCAGTACTTCCTTTTCTACAATCTCAAATCTACGAGGCATGGTTTCACATCCTTAATCTAGAGAGCCGCATCGCGGCGTATGGTATGAGAAAGGAAACAGGCGGAAACCTGTTTCCTTTCTTTGAAGAATACCGCATGTTGAATTAAAAAGCAAGATTGAAACAGATTTTGGCTTAATCTTTGATGCCGGCAATATTCTTGGCCAGCTGTTTTTTGCCGTCGATGTTCCCCTGGCGGGCAATCATGATCCGCTGGGCTTGAGGAGAACCGGCCCCGTGCAGGGATTCGGTCCGGTAGCCTACAGCAGCAGCGCCCAGGCACATATTTTCCAGGAAACGCATGATGCGCTGACGGTCTTCGGTGGAAACGTCAGGCCGGCCGGCAAAGAACTTGTTGCAGATTTCGCCGATGGTTTCCCCGTTGCGGCCCACTACCGTGTTGGACTTGAAGTCCGTTTCGGAAGGCATGGTCACCATCAGGCCGCCGGCAATGTCTTCTGCCAGGCGGACGATTTCGTAGGGGAACCGGGTGATGTTCTGCTTGCACACGTTGGCCAGCAGCATATCAATTTGGTAGTTCCCGGCTTTGGTGGGGCAGCCTTCGCAGGAGCAGGCAATGCCGCAGCTGTACAGGGTTTCGTTCAGGTGGGTCATTTCAATCAGTTTGTCTTTGATGTGGCTGGCTTTTTCTACGCCGTTGTATTCGGCAGCCAGGGCAGCGGCCCCAATCACCACATCGCCTACGCCTACTTTGCAGCCGCCGTAGGATTGACGGTGATAACCGGCAAACCGTTCTACCATCATGCCGGCAAATTCATATTCGCCGTTGAGGAAAATGTATTCGTTGGGAATGAACACATGGTCCAGTACCACCAGGGCTTCCTGGCCGCCGAATTTGGCGTTGCCCAGGTCAATGCAGGCACCGGGTTCCATTTTCCGGGTATCGCAGGATTGTCTGCCGTAGACCATGTACAGGCCATCTGCATCGGTGGGGCAGGCAAAGCTTACGGCGTAATCCTTGTCCGCTTCCTTCATGGAAATGGTGGGCATGAAAATGTGCCAATGGGAGTTGATGGAACCGGTCTGGTGCACCTTGGCGCCGCAGACTACAATGCCGTCCGGCCGTTTTTCCACTACATGGACGAACATATCGGGATCGGCTTGTTCATGGGGAGCCTTGGAGCGGTCCCCTTTGGGGTCGGTCATGGCGCCGTCCACGGTCAGGTCGTTATCCTGTACGTAGATCAGGAATTTCTTGAAGTTTTCATGGTAATGGGTGCCGTATTTTTCATCGATTTCATAGGTGGTGGAATAAACGGCATTGAAGGAGTCCATGCCTACGCAGCGTTGGAAGCAGCTGGCGGTCTTTTGACCCAGCAGGCGCTGCATCTTTACCTTCTTGATCAGGTCATCGGTGGATTGGTGCAGGTGGGTGAAGCGGTTTACCGTATGGCCGGTCAGGTTGGAGGTAGCGGTCATCAGGTCCTTGTATTTGGGATCCTGGGCCAGGGCATAGGTCATGGCTACAGAGTTGATGGAAGGACGGATAATGGGATGGTCCACCCAGTTATCAATCTTTTCCCCGAACATATATACTTTCGTGTGGAGCTTGCGCAGGCTTTCTACGTATTCAGCAGCAGTCATCAAAGTCATTTTGGGTTCTCCTTTATTGGAAAAAGAAATCCGATCCGCCGCCCGAAGGAGGCGGACCGGTTAGAGAGAGGGCTATATCATTATTTGCCGGCCAGGGCTGCGTAGGTGTTGTACCGTTCTTCCGCATCCCGTGCACACTTGTTGTACAGTTCTTCCGCCTTATCCGGGAAGGACAGCTTCAAGGATGCATACCGGTTCTGGCCCAGCAGGTAGCCGTAAGCGTATTCAGCGTTGTCTTCGAACAAGCTCATAGCCCAGGCAGGACCGAAGCCTTTCTTGTCCGTGCAGTACGGGGAAGAAGGAGTGGAGCCGCCGTAAGCGGAGGAGCAGCCGGAAGCGTTGGTGATGTACATCCGGTCGCCAAACAGCTGGGTAACCAGTTTGATGTATGGGGTTTCGCCGCAGCCAGCGCAGGCACCGGAGAATTCGAAATACGGTTTGGCAAACTGGGAGCTCTTGACGTTCTTGTCGCTGACCGCATCTTTCTTCACGGTAACGGTTTCTACAGCATAATCCCAATTGGGAGCTTCGCCCAGCTGGCTTTCCAGTGGTTTCATCACCAGGGCTTTTTCCTTGGCAGGGCACACATTGGCGCAGCTGCCGCAGCCGGTGCAGTCATACGGGGAAACCTGCATACGGAATTCGTATTGGCCAAGACCTGCACCCAAAGCTTTCTTGGTGGCAAAGCCGGCAGGAGCAGCCGCTTTTTCAGCAGCGTCCAGGAGTACAGGACGAATGGCTGCGTGCGGGCAAACCAGGGAGCACAGGTTGCACTGGATGCATTTATCCAGCTGCCATTCCGGTACATCCACAGCAGCCCCACGTTTTTCGTACTTGGTGGTGCCAGCCGGCCAGGTGCCGTCTTCCAGACCATACTTGGTGATGGTGGAAATCGGCAGGCTGTCGCCCTGCTGACGGTTCATGACTTCTACCACTTCCTGGATGAATTCCGGGTTCTTGTTTTCTACCGGAGCATCCTCAGCAGTCAGCCAAGCTTCAGGAATGGTTACCTGGTGCAGTTTTTCAATGCCGTATTCAATGGAAGCATTGTTCTTGTCTACCACTGCCTGGCCCTTTTTCTTGTAGTAGGTCTTATAGATGGCATCTTTCATGGCAGTAACAGCCTGATCGATGGGAATGACATTCAGCAGTTTGAAGAAAGCAGCTTGCAGAATGGTGTTGGTGCGGTTCCCCAGTCCAATTTCCCGGGCAATGGAGGTAGCATCAATGGTGTAGAACTTGGCTTTCTTGGCTGCCAGGGCCCGTTTCATGGTTGCCGGCAGGTGGGTTTCCAGTTCTGCATCGCTCCAGCCGCAGTTTAACAGGAAGGTGCCGCCTTCTTTCAGGTTGGCTACCATATCGTATTTATGCACGTAGGACGGGGTGTGGCAGGCTACAAAGTCAGCCTGGGTTACCAGGTACGGAGAACGGATGGGTTCTTTGCCAAAACGCAGATGGGATTGGGTCAGACCGCCGGATTTCTTGGAATCGTACACAAAGTAGGCTTGGCAGTATAGGTCGGTGGTATGGCCGATGATCTTGATGGAGTTCTTGTTGGCGCCTACGGTGCCGTCGGAACCCATGCCCCACAGTTCTGCACTGGTCTGGCCGGCAGGAGAGGTTTCGATTTCCTGGGTAACCGGCAGGGAAGTGAAGGTTACATCGTCCACAATGCCGATGGTGAAATCGTTTTTGGGTTTGTCCTGTTTCAGGTTGTCATAGACAGCCAGGATTTGGCCAGGAGTGGTATCCTTGGAGCTCAAGCCGTAGCGGCCGCCCACGATTTCCATAGGAATGCCCTTGTTCTTGTAGATGCTGCATACATCCTGGTACAGAGGTTCGCCCATGGCGCCAGGTTCCTTGGTTCGATCCAGTACGGCAATTTTCTTTACCGTAGCAGGAACGGCTTTCAGGAAGTAGTCGGCAGAGAACGGACGGTACAGATGAACGTTGATCAGGCCTACCTTTTCGCCTTTGGCTACCAGGTAATCCACGGTTTCCTTGGCAGTTTCTGCGCCGGAACCCATCATAATGATGATTCTGTCGGCATCGGCAGCGCCATAGTAGTTGAACAGATGGTAGCTGCGGCCGGTGAGTTTGTTGATTTCCTGCATGTAGTGTTCTACAGCATCAGGAATGGCAGCCACTCTCTGGTTGCAGGCTTCCCGGCATTGGAAGAAGATATCCGGGTTTACGGTGGTGCCGCGGGTAGCCGGATGTTCCGGGTTCAAAGCGTTTTTGCGGAAGGCCCGGATGGCATCGTAGTCTACCAAAGGCCGCAGGTCTTCGTAATCCAAAGCATCAATCTTTTGGATTTCGTGGGAAGTACGGAACCCATCAAAGAAATGCAGCACCGGCATCCGGCAGTGGATGGCAGCCAGGTGGGCAACAGCCCCCAAGTCCATAACCTGTTGCGGAGAAGAAGATGCCAGCATGGCAAAGCCCGTGTTCCGGACGGCCATTACGTCGGAGTGGTCACCGAAAATGGAAAGGGCATGGGCGGAAAGGGTACGGGCGGAAACATGGAACACGCCCGGCAGCATTTCGCCAGCGATCTTGTACATATTGGGGATCATCAGGAGCAGGCCCTGAGATGCGGTGTAGGTGGTGGTCAAGGCACCGGATTGTAGCGCACCGTGTACGGTACCGGAAGCGCCCCCTTCAGACTGCATTTCTACAACCTGAACCGGTTGTCCGAATAAGTTCAGCTTTCCGTTTGCAGCCCATTCATCTACGTGTTCTGCCATCGGAGATGAAGGGGTGATGGGGAAAATACCGGCTACTTCGGTAAATGCGTAGGAGATATAGGCAGCCGCCTGGTTGCCGTCCATCAACTCAATTTTCTTAGCCATTTTACGTCCTCCCTTAAATTGTTGTTCAAGAATAACCTTCTGCTTCACCGGGTCAGCCAATCATTGGGTAATGACTGACAATCGATCCGGCGCAAGCGGACCGATTTTTGAAGTTATCTCATATATACCCTTTTTTGGCCTCCGGTGCTTTGCACTCCATCGCATATATTTTGCTTTTTTTCACACCAGGCCACCAAAGCCTCCTGAAAAAATGCCAAAAAAGCAGGAGAAAACGGCGCAAAGCAAGGCGCCGTGCGGCTTCCTGGACTTTGCAGGAATCCCTTCCGCCAGTTGGAGAAAAAAAGCAAAATTGCTATATAAGGAAGGCTTTTGTCCCTTTGCCAACCATCCGACAAACGGCAAAAAAATAATGGGTTGTCGCAAAGAACCCAAAACCTGTACTAGCTATAATGAGGACAACAAAACAAAGAGCTGCTTCCGCTAAACCTAAGCAGTTTATAACAGCCCGGCCAGAGCCGGCAGCTGTAAAAGGAGGAAATATAAAATGGATATGAGCTATTTGAAAGACATGCCTATTGCAGTTCTGGGCGGCGGTGCCGTTGGTAAGACCATGGCAGCTGACTGCGCTTTGGCTGGCAAGGAAGTTCGGATCTGGGACCAACCTGCTTTCGCAAAACGCAACTTCGTCAACATTGAAAAAACCGGTATTACCCTGAGCGGCAACCAATTCTCTTATTTTGGTTACAATCGCAAAGGCACTGCAAAGGTTGCCCTGGCTACCGATGACATGGCTAAAGCTGTAAAAGGCGCCGGCATCATCATCGTTGCTACGGTAGCTCTGGCTCACGAAAACCTGTTCCGTGAACTGATTCCTCTGCTGGAAGATGGCCAAGTCATCCACATCCTGCCGGATAACTGTGGCACCTTCATTTTCCGCAAATTGATGCGTGAACTGAACTGCACCAAGAAAGTCATCGTAGGTGCTTGGTACACTGCTCCTTACGGCATCCGTGTTGTAAAACGCGGCGGCGTTACCACCAACGAATGCAAAGTAGAAGACAGAATCACCACCATCCGCGGCTGCGCTCTGCCTATGACCGATAACGATGCCTTCATGGCTTCCGCTTGGTACATTCCTGCATTCGGCGCCATCATGGACGCTGAAGGCGAAGTAACGGTTGCTAAAGACGGCAGCGAATACCATCATGGTTTCGTAACCGGCAACACCGTTCTGGATATCAACCTGTCCAACGTTAACCCTGTAATCCACGTTCCTGGCACCGTTCTGGGCGTATCCACCATGCAGAACTTCGACACCGTTCTGGGTCAAGAAAAGAAGAACTACTCCCTGTATGGTTTCGCTCTGTGCCCCGGCATTGCTGAAGTACAAGCTCAATTCTGGGAAGAAGAAAAAGAATTGGCCAAAGCTATGAACATCGGCCTGTGCACTGTAAACTATGAAGACTTCTTCTCCCGTACCACCATGTACGGCAAAGAATACATGGGCCCTGACTTCGCAGTTCCCTTTAACGAAAGATACGAAAACTTCTTCGGCGATGGCCCGTTCGACCTGGAAAACCGCTACATCACTGAAGACGTTCCTGTTGGCTGCTACCTGATGAGCCAATTGGGCAAGAAATACGGCGTAAAGACCCCGATCATCGATGCTATGATCCTGCTGGCTTCCACCATGCTGAAACGCGACCTGGCTGGCGAAAGCAAGTACACCCTGGATTACCTGGATATCGGCCACATGAACGACGAACAACTGCAGAAATACCTGCGTGAAGGCGTCTTCACCCCGAAAAAATAATAGGAAGCTTGTTTAGCATCATGTATAGCAGGAGCTGCTGGTTCCCTTGGGAGCCGGCAGTTCCTGTTTTTTTGCGTGAAAAGCAGCAAAAATCCCCGAAAAAACGAATCCTGTTACTCCTGCAAAAACCGCAAATGTCAGAATATTTTGCGCAAAACAATTTGCGGGCATGCAAAAATAATTTAGCCAAAAGCCGTTATTTTTTGCAGTTTGGCTGCTCTTTGGCCCTGAAATTGTACTGGAAATCAGGAAAACAGGATTTTCTTCCCAAAAGGGGCAAAGTCCCCGGAAGGCACAGCCCGTGCGGGTTTTCAAGACTGAATTACCTGAAAATTGGCAAAGTACAGGCAATGCTGACAAAAGATTTTTTAAATTGGCACGGTTTTTGCAATACATATAGGCGAAAGCATTGGAGAGGTCTCCAAAAAAGAAATTGGCCCGTAAGTGTTGGCAGTCGATAGCCGGAAAGTGATAAGGAGGAGTTTTATCATGGCAAAAGAGTATTTGAAACGGATTGAAGCATTGCGCAAACAGTACCTGGAAACCCGGGTGGACATGGACGTTTACAACGCAAAGTATTTGACCGAAGGCTTCAAGGAATCTGAAGGACAACCCTGGATCATCCAAAAGGCCACTGGGTATTATCATCAGTGCAGAGATAAGAACATCTACATTCTGCCCCATGAACTGTTGGTCGGCGGCGTAGCCTTTAAACCCCGTGCCGGCGTTCTGTGCGCTGACAGCTCTGCTTCCATCATTGACCGGGAATTGGATACCATCAGCACCCGTCCCTATGACCCGTTCTACCTGAGCGAAGAAGGCAAGAAGGTCTTCAAGGAAGATGTTTCCGATTACTGGAAGAACAAATGCTTGTTTGACCGCTGGCGTCTGATGGCTCCCCAGGATATGAACACCCTGCGGGACAACGGCATCATTTATATCGACCGGAAAGCCGTCCGCGGCTATGGCGAAAATACCCCGGGCTGGACCCGCATCCTGACCAAAGGCTTGGGCGGCATCAAGAAGGAAGCCGAAGAAGCCCTGGCTAAACTGGACGATGCCAACCCTGGCGATCTGGAAAAGAGCTACTTCTACAAAGCAGAAATCATGGACTGCGATGCCATCGTTCTCCTGGCCAACCGTCATGCAGACCTGGCCGAAAAGATGGCTGCTGAAGAAAAGGACGAAACCCGGAAACAGGAACTCTTGAAGATTGCAGAAGTTTGCCGCTGGGTGCCTGAACATCCTGCCCGCACCTTCTACGAAGCTTGTCAAAGCATGCTGTCCTACGAATATGCAATCTTCATGGAACAGAACGCTTCTTCCTACAACCTGGGCCGTCTGGACCAATACCTGTATCCGTACTACAAAGCCGACAAGGCTGCTGGTATCCTCACCGACGATGACGCACAGGAACTGCTGGACTGCCTGTGGATCAAGATTGCTGAAATGTCCCTGTTCCAGGATGAAGTAACCGCCCAATATGCTGCTGGTTACTGCATCACGGTACAAACCTCCTGCGGCGGTATTGACCAATATGGCAACGATGCTTCCAACGAATTGTCCTACATGATGATCCAAGCTACCGAAGATGTCCGCTTCAAGGAACCGAACCTGGGCTTCACCTATGATATTGCCAAGAACCCGGATTCCCTGCTGCACAAGGCTGTTGAATCCATCAGCCGCGGCCTGACCATGCCGGCCATCTACTCCAACCAAGTTGGTATCTCCATGATGCAGAACAAGGGCGTGCCCCTGCGTGAAGCTTGGGATTGGAACCCCTGCGGCTGCGTAGAAACCAACCTGTCCGGCCGTATGAAACAATATACCGATATTGCCGATATCAACATGGGCGCCATGGTTGAATTGGCCCTGAACGACGGCGTCAGCCGCATTACCGGCAAACGGGTATCCGTTTCCACCGGCGATCCCCGGAACTTCAAGACCTTTGACGATTTCTGTAATGCCGTAATGAAACATATCGACTATGCGGTAGACGTTATCGTCAGCGGCAACCAGCTGCTGGATTACCTGAGCATGCGCTATCGTCCAGTACCTGCCCTGTCCCTGAGCTATGAACACTGCATGGAATCCGGCTTGGATTACAGCCAGCCCGGCGGTGCCAAATACAGCGCAGGCGGCGGCGTTATCACCGTTGGCCAGGCAGATATCATCAACTCCATCGCCGATGTGAAGTACCTGGTTTACGATACCAAGAAAGTTTCCATGGATACCCTGATCAAGGCCCTGGATGCCAACTTCGTAGGCTATGAAGACGTGCAGAAACTGTGCCTGGAAGCTCCCAAGTACGGCAACGATGATCCCAAAGCTGACTTCTGCGTAGGCGCTATCTACACTCACGTAGCTGACCAGTTCGAAAAATACAACACCAAGTTTGGTAAGATGACCATGGGCATGCTGCCTGTATCCGGCAACACTCCTATTGGTGAATGGGTTGGCGCACTGCCTTCCGGCCGTAAAGCCAAGACCCCTCTGACCGATGGTATCGGCGCTACCGGCGGTACCGACGTGAATGGTCCTACCGCACTGCTGAAATCCGTAAGCCATCTGCCGCATGCTCGTTATACCCAGGGCACCCAGCTGAACATGAAGTTCGAACCGGAACTGATTAAAGGCAACGGCGGCATGGTGAACGCCATGAACATGCTGAAGACCATGAACCTGTTGGATGTATACCATGTACAGATCAACTGCGTAGACCGGGATACCCTGATTGACGCCCAGAAGCATCCGGAAAACCACCGGGATCTGCTGATCCGTGTAGCTGGCTACACCGCCTTCTTCGTTGAACTGAGCAAGGAAACCCAGGACGAAATCATTGGACGTACCGAAATCAACAAGTGGCATGTAGACAAATGCTGCGTGGCTAAATAAGCGGATTATTTGAGAGGATGTGGGGAGTATGGTTGCGGAACAGCTGGCAGGGATGGTCCTGCGGATTGAAAGGTCTTCCATTCACGATGGGGACGGTATGAGAACGGTGGTATTTTTGAAGGGGTGCCCGCTGCAATGCGAATGGTGCTCCACCCCGGAAAGCCAGAATTTCCACCAGGAAACCACCCAGGATGGCAAAACTACCTATGGCAAGAAAATGACCGTAGGGGAAGTGATGACTGAAGTCCGGAAGGATAGCCCGTTCTACTTCATGACCGGGGGCGGGATGACCATCTCCGGCGGGGAGCTGCTGGCCCAGCCCTGCTTCGCCCGGGAACTTCTTCACAATTGCACGGATGAAGGCATCAATACGGCTGTGGAAACCAGCCTGTTTGGACCCTGGAATGCTCTGCAATCCCTGCTTCCCTACATCAATACCGTGTATGCGGATTTAAAAGCCGTGACCCCTGCGCTCCATAAGGAGCACTGCGGGATCACCAATGAAATTATCCTGGATAACTTCCGGGCTATGGATAAGGATCCCAATCCTTTCCGGCTGATTATTCGGACTCCGCTGATTCCCGGTATCAATGATACCGAGGCTGAGCTGGCGAAGATCGGCGAATTCTGTGCCAGTCTGAAACGGCTGGTGCACCTCCAGCTGCTGCCGTATCACCGGCTGGGGGAAAGCACCTATCAGAAACTGGGCCGGGATTACAAGCTGGCAGGCGTTCCGTCTCCCACTCCGGAGCATATGGAATGGTGCCAGGAATTCCTGAAACAGTATCTGGATAACGTGGTGCTGTAAGACAACTGTATTTCGATCGGCTGCCCGCAAGGGTGTAAAGGGTGCTGCGAAAAAATGAAAGCTCATTTTTCGCAGCACCCTTTTTTAGTGTTCATTTGTTTCAAGCCATATCCGCACATCGAAACTTCTTCCGAGGCCCTGCGGGCCCTACCTCCTGAGCGCTTGAAGGTGGCATGCTAGGCCACTACTGGTCAACTAATGCCGGAACTATGATGCTGGTATTGTTAAACACTGGAAACCTGATGGGTCTGAACGGCTCCTTCAAGCGTTGCGCTCATATCCAATAGTCCATCAGCTTTTTAAGGGACTATTGGTTAATATGAGCCATGTGATAGCATTCCAAGAAGCGAGCTCGGAGAGCGAAGCTGATTGGCATAATGCGAACCACTCAGGAGCTGTCAGCCTATAGGATGACTGAGGAAGTTTCGTTTTTTCACAGTACCATTTTTTCAGGCCGGGAAGCTTCTCTCTTGAGAAATGCTTCCCGGCCTTTTCTGCAGAAAAATGGACTATGAGAAGGGGGATATTTCCAGCCTGAAGCCGAAGCCAAACCAGCAGGAAACCCTAAAAATAGAAAAACAAAATTTCTGCGTGGGAAAATGGGCGCCGGAAAAGGTTTCCGGCAGGAGACCTGGGGGAGTTGCTGCCTATTGGCAAAAACCGCAAAAAATAGCCGGAAACACAGCTTTTTTGCAAAGTTTTTCCTGGCGCAAAATAAGAATTATTATCCATAAGTTAGCCGCAAAAAACATTTTGCGGATTTTAGGGTAAATTGCAGAAAAAAGCTAGGAAAAATGCGCCTTTATCAAATACCTGCAAAAATTTTGCAGCAGAAACTTTTTGCGCAAAGAAAAGCAAAAAAATTTGCATGCAAGAGAGATCTGAACAGGTTTTTGGAAAGGCAAAAGTCTTTGCCCATATGCAACCAAAAAATGTACATAAAATCAGAAAGCTAGCAAATAAGCCAATTTGACAAGTTTGAATTATAAGAAAACAAAACATTTTCAGACAACTAAAAAAGTTGGCATGGTTTTTGCAATATATAAAAGTGTAGAGATTGGAGAGAGGGCTCCAATATAGAGGAGAAACCAAAAAGAGGAGGAATCGCAAAATGCCGGAAGAAAATCTGAAAGGCAAGATTTACACGGAAGTGCTGGTAGTCATCGGACTGCTGCTGGCCGCGGAAATCATCCTTGGTGTATTTTTCACCAAGCAATTCGGCGCAGTCATGTCAACCAGTACCTACTACATCGGGGACCACTTCGGCTGGTGGATCAATTCCCTGTCCGTGCTGACCGTTATTCTCGGTCTGGTATTGATTGTGTTTAAATGGGGGGACGTTAAGATCGGGGGCATCGATGCCAAGCCCGACTTCACCACCTGGCAGTGGTGGTCCATTTCCATCTGCGGCGGTATCGGCTGCGGCCTGCTGTACTGGGCCATGGGCGAACCTATGTTCCACTTTATGAAGCCGCCCGTTGCCATCCATGCAGCAGCAGGAAGCCGGGATGCAGCCATCTTCGCTGTCAGCCAGGCCATGTTCCACTGGTCCTTCGTCCAGTACTTCATCTATTCCCTGCCTGCTACCGCTTTCGCCCTGCTGTGCTTCAACTACCAGAAATCCCTGTCCATGGGACCCATGGTGTATGAAACCACCGGCAAGGTGCACCGCCGGGTAACCACCATCCTGCACATCCTGTGCGGTTATGCAGTGGCCTGCGGCGTATCCAACTCCATGGCAGCCGGCCTGATGCAGATTTCCGGCGGCATCAACGCCGTTTTCGGCGTCACCCAGGGACCTGTGATGTACTTCTTCCTGACCGTAGCCGTGGCAGCCTTCTTCATCATTTCCTGTATTACCGGCATCAACAAAGGCCTGACCTACGTATCCACCGCCTGCATGTTCTGCTTCTTTGGCTTGATGATCTACGTAGTGCTCACCGGCAACTCCGAATTCATTGGCAAAATCGGCACCGAAGCCATGGGCCAAATCATGGACAACTTCTGGGGCAAGATCACCATCAACAATACCATGGCTCCTATGGACCAATGGCCTAACGAATGGCCCATCACCTTCTGGAACTCCTTCTTCATCTATGCACCGGTTATCGGCATGTTCCTGGCCCGGCTGGGCAAGGGCCGTACCGTCCGGGAATTCCTCCTGGTGGAAATTCTGGTTCCGTCCCTGTTCTGCTGTCTGTTCATCGCCATCTTCGCTGGCCAGAGCATGTACGTACAAACCAGCGGCACCATGGATGTGTGGGCCATGATCCAGCAGGAAGGCATGCAGACCACCCTGTACCAGGTACTGGGCACCATGCCCGGCGGCAAAGTGGTACAGCTGATTTTCCTGATTACCGTGTGCCTGTCCTTCATTACCCTGGCTGACCCCAACACCGCTGCCCTGGCTACCCTGTGTGTGCACGGCCAGGAAATCGACTCCGAACCCCCCAAGGCTATGAAAATCATCCTGGGTACGGCCATTTCTGCCGTAGCCTACCTGCTGGTGGTCTCCGGCGGCATGAACGCCGTAAAGGGCCTGCTGAATATTGGCGGTCTGCTCATGACCCTGCCCACCCTGTGGCTGTGCCTGATCATCTTTAGACTGGAAACCCCACTGCTGGCC
>SKEG01002118.1_pt1 | contig 13570 bp, 18 predicted proteins | sample 4826631 | NCBI WGS metagenome assembly SKEG01 (sample SAMN11008815, study PRJNA524170) | human gut metagenome | biome: Human fecal sample; material: Feces; isolation source: fecal sample from pouch patient p26, p34, p50 | host: Homo sapiens | place: Israel: Tel-Aviv | collected 2016-11-02
ATGTTTCAAAGATATGTATTATTAGAGTGTGGGAAACGTCCGGGAATCGTAAAAAAAATCTTAGATGAAAACGGGGTGGAAATACATGATTAAAATTATAGGAGTTCTCATTGTTATTTTTTCTGGAATATGTCTTGGATTTTCCAAGGCTGCTAGAGAACAAAAAAAACTTGAGCAGGGCATTGATTTAAAACGAATGCTTTATTTATTACAAAGCGAGATACGTTATGGATTTACACCGCTTCCGGAAGCCATCGCCTCGATAGCAGATAAAACGTCAGATGAGTGGAAGCCATTTCTTGTTCAGGTATCTACACAACTTTCTTCCAGAACGGAGGAATCTTTTTCATCTGTATGGAGTCATGCTTTACAGACACATTTAAAGGGTGTAATTTTGGAGCCTAAATTTTTAAAGGATCTATATTCTATGGGGGAAACGCTGGGTTATCTTGATAAAGAAATGCAGGAGAAAACGATTGGATTTGCTATTGAACAGTTGGAAGAACAAATTTTTCAAATGAAAGATGGTGTCATTAAAAATTGTAAAATGTATCGTTCCCTTGGACTTTCGTTTAGTTTACTGCTGATTATTCTTTTAATTTAAAGAGGTGGTTTTTTGAGTGTAAATATTATTTTTCGCATTGCAGCTGTTGGAATTCTTGTAACAATTCTTGTTCAGGTATTAAAGCATTCTGGAAGAGATGAGCAGGCATTCCTTTTAACATTAGCAGGGCTGATTCTTGTTTTGACATGGGTAATCCCATATATTTATGATTTGTTTGAGAGTGTTCAAACGCTTTTTACGATTTCATGACAATGGGGGTGATAGTATTATGATACAGGCAGCACTGTTTGGAATGATTGCAAGCCTTGCGGCAATGAAGATCAAAACCATTCGACCGGAAATCGGACTGGCTCTTGGAATAATTTCTAGTATCGTACTTGCTTTGTATGGCTTAAAGGAGATGAAAAAGATTCTTGAAATCTTTGAAACAATTGAAACATATTCTGGAATTCCCAAAAGTTATTTTAAAATTTTATTAAAATTGATAGGGATTTCTTTTCTTTGTGAATTTACATCCAATCTATGTAAAGATGCAGGACAGGCTACGATTGGAAAACAGATGGAGTTTATTGGGAAACTCTCAATTCTTGTTGTAAGTATTCCTATTTTTCAAGGGCTGTTAGAAACAATACAAAAATTGATCGGGAGTAGTTTATGAAAAAATGGATGGTTTGTCTTATAATTCCCTTTTTTATATCTTGTCAGGTGGTGTTGGCATCCGTTGATAAGATAGATCAAACTTCTTTGCAGCAGGCACAGACCGTTCTTTCCAATCAAAAAAGTGATGTTTCTTTGATAAAAATGGTGGAAAAGCTAGCATATGGAAATTTTTGGGGAGCAATGAAATATTTATGGCAGAAAATATCAGAGGAATTGTTTCATTCTTTGATCATTAATCAGAAATTTTTAAGACAAATGATCATTGCATCTTTGGTTGCGGCGGTGTTTAAAACTCTTTCAGATTCTTTTTTTCCAGGGAATGCAGGAAATACAGCGTTTTATGTTACTTATGTACTTTTGATCGGATTTATGGCGGACTCTTTTTATTTTTTTAATGAAACGACACAAAATTTGATGCAGACGATTTCAGATTATATGAAGGGAATGATTACAGCTTATTCAATTGCAATTGTGTCAACGGCTGGAGTATCAACATCGACAGCCGTTTATGAATTTTATTTAATGCTTATTTATGCAATGTCTATGTTAACAAAACATCTGATCTTTCCAATGATCAAGGTTTTTTTTGTTTTAAAAATGATCAATCATATTTCAGAAGAAGAATATTTTTCCAGACTATGTAAGAGTATTCAAAAAATCGTAAAACTGTCGTTAAAAGGTTTTTTATCCATCATTCTTGGAATACAAATGATTCAATCTATGCTTTTGCCGGCAATGGATTCTTTAAAGAATACAGCATTTCAGAAAGGAATTTCATCCATTCCAGGGCTGGGAGGTGGAATGAATTCTGTTATGACAACAATGCTTGGAGGGGCAGTTGTCATAAAAAATAGTATTGGAGCAGCTGGAATTTTGATTTTAATTTTTTTGATTGTACCACCGCTTTTACAAATAGGAGTGGTTGTTCTTTCTTATGTTGGTACGGGAATTCTTTTACAGCCAGTTTCTGATCGCAGGGTAACAGGAGCGATGGATGCTGTGATTCAAAGTGGAAAGATGATGTTAAGTACGATTCTTACGATTACGGCTCTATTTATCCTTTCTATTGCAATGATTGCTTTTTCAACCAATGTAAATTATTATGCGGGGTGAGAAGATGACATGGATCAGATCGATTATCTTTTTTTTAATTCTTTCCACACTTGTTGGACAGCTGGTGGATGGAACAAAATATAAACCGTATATCAGTCTTGTCATTGGGTTTATGCTGATTTCTTTAATGTTACAACCAGTTTTATCATTGACAGGAAAAGAGGAAATCATACAAGAAACGCTTTCATCTATGACGAAGGAAATTCCTACATTTTCTTTTCGAGAAAGTGCAAAGGAAGCTAAAAAGCAGCAAATGGAAACACAAATTCAAAAAATATTAAAAGAATATAAGATCAAAGTTTTTCGTGTAGAAGTAGAAATGAATGACAATGGAGAAATGAAGTCTATTAACATACAAACAGATAAAAAGAGTAGAAGGGAAAAGAAAATAAAAACGATACTTTTAGGATTCTATAATCTGAAAGATTCTAATATAAATGTAAGTGAGTAGAGGAGTTATGATAGAAAGAGACAAACTGAAAAATATCATTGAAACAATCGGAATCAAGAAAATCATACTAATGTTGGCTCTTGGAATTTTTTTGATTCTTTTTAGTTTTCCATCTGCATCCAAAACGCAGAAAAAGCAGAAAGAAACAACGATAAGTCAGGAAGATTCAACGGACGTTTATGTGAAAAAACAAGAACAACGACTAGTTCGAGCATTAAAACAGGTGGAAGGTGTCGGTAAAGTAAAGGTGATGATTACTGTGAAATCCTCTACGGAATCTGTCATAAATAAAGACAGTCCTTATGAAGAAAGTACGAACGAAAAAGAAAAAACAGTAAAAGAGGGGGAAGAGACTATTTTAGTGGAGGAAGATGGGAAAAAGGTTCCTTATGTGATAAAAAAAATAGAACCGGAGGTGGAAGGTGTTGTTGTAGTTGCACAGGGAGGTGGAAATGATGTTGTTAGCAGAAATATCGTAGAGGCGGTTTCTGTTTTATTTCATATTTCATCCTATAAAGTAAAAGTCTTAAAAATGGAGGATTTGAAATGAAAAAAATCTTTAAGAAGAATCAGATAATTATTACGACCCTGGCCGTGATCATTGCAGTTGCCGGATATGTAAATTATAGTGGAAAATATAATAAATCATCTTCGAAAACAAAGACAAAAACGGTAGCAAATACAGCGAAAGAAACAGCTGGTCAGGTAAAAGATGACATTACAGATGTAGGTGAGGCAGTTCTTACCAATGCACAGGTGAGTAATTATGTGGCAAAGGCAAAACTTGAGCGGGAACAAACGCATAGTAAGGCAAAAGATACATTAGAAGAAGTGATTAAGGATAAAACAGTGAAAGATAGTGTCAAACAAGATGCAATTGATAAACTTTCTTCTCTTTCCGAGCAAATGGAAATGGAAACTGCTGCAGAGAACCTTCTTGGAGCGAAAGGATTTTTGAATTCTATTGTAACAATCACGAATCAAAAAGTCGATGTACTTGTTAATAAAAAAGATTTATCAAAAGTAGAAAGAAGTCAGATTGAGGATATTGTGATAAGAAAAACAGGGTGTAAATTAGATGATATTGTGATCACGTCGATTAAAACACAGGATTAATCTTTGTGTAGTCGTAAATAATAGTGGTAAAGCATCTGTTGATTTGGTATAATTATCAATAGAAGATTGCAGAAGTACAGGAGGCTTTTTATGGAAAATAAAAGTAGTTATAAGATAAAGGAAAAGGGATTGCTTGGAGAAGTCAAGATTGCAGATGATGTGATTGCAATTATTGCGGGCCTGGCTGCAACCGAAGTAAGCGGTGTTGCCAGAATGTGTGGAAATATTACAAATGAACTGGTCAGCAAGCTTGGAATGAATAAATTATCCAAAGGGGTCAGAGTAAATGTAGAAAAGGATTATGTTACAGTAGACCTTGCATTGGAGCTTGAATATGGGATCAGTATTCCGGAAGTGTCTTCTAAAGTTCAGGATCGTGTAAAATCAGCGATTGAAAATATGACTGGATTGAAAGTTCATGAAGTCAATGTACGCGTTGCAGGTGTTGCACTCGAGGAAGAATAACGGAGGGTAATCGTTCAATAGAAAAGCAAGGCATAAATTTTATCTCTGTGCCTGAAGAATAAAAGCGGACGGAACTTAAAAGTTCCGTCTTTGTATCGTAGAAAGGAAATCAAATGACAAGAAGTGAAGTAAGAGAACATATTTTCAGAATTTTATTTTGTGTGGAGTTTTGTGAAAAAGACGAATTTAAAGATCAGGTGGAATTATATTTCCAAGGACATGAAAAAATCAGAACAAAACAAAAAAAAGAAATTTTTGAGAAAGTGACGGATTTAATCGAACATCTTGATCAAATTGATGAGCAGATCGAAGCTCACACAAAAGCATGGAATCTAACTAGACTTGGAAAAGCGGAACTTTCTATTTTAAGAGTCGCAGTATATGAAATTTTATTTGATGAAAAAGTACCAAGAAAAGTTGCCATCAATGAAGCAGTAGAACTTGCAAAGAAATACTGTAATGAAAAGGCAGCGCCGTTTATTAATGGTATTTTAAGTAAGATTGGAACCGATGAGGATGAGAAATAAAGTTTTTTCTGTAACACAGATAAATTCTTATATTAAACGGATGTTTCAAAGTGATTATGCACTTCGTAAAATTTCTATCAAAGGGCAGGTGTCAAACTGTAAATATCACTCTTCTGGGCATATTTATTTTTCTTTGAAAGATGAGGAAGGACAGATGTCTTGTGTGATGTTTGCAAATGCCAGACAAAAAGGTCTGATGTTTGAGATGGAAGATGGACAGGAAGTGATTGTCAGTGGCAATATTAGTGTTTACGAAAGAAATGGAAGCTATCAGCTTTATGCTGATGAGATCCGTTTAGATGGGATCGGAGAACTTTATATTGCCTATGAACAGTTAAAACAGAAATTGTACGAAGAAGGGTTGTTTGACCACGAAAAGAAAAAAGGAATTCCGAAAAATCCAAAAAAAATAGGAATTGTTACGGCAAGAACTGGAGCAGCAATCCATGATATTGTCAGTACTGCAAAAAGGAGAAATCCGTTTGTCCAGTTAATTTTATATCCTGCAAAAGTGCAGGGAGATGGTGCTGCACAGACCATTGTTCGTGGAATTCAGATGTTGGATGCTTATGGAGTGGATATTATCATTATCGGACGTGGTGGTGGATCGATAGAAGATTTATGGGCTTTTAATGAAGAAATTGTTGCAAGAGCCATTGATGCGGCACAGACACCTGTGATTTCAGGAACCGGACACGAGATTGATACGACAATCGCTGATTATGCAGCGGATGTAAGGGCTGCGACACCGACAGCGGCTAGCGAACTGGCAGTTCCGGATATCAAGGAAATTATCGAAGGAATTGAAAATCGTTCTTATACATTGCATGTATTATTAAGACAAATTTTAAAACGTTATCAGTTGAGACTTCAGCGATATCAGTTAAGAATTCATCAAAAAGATCCAAAGATGGATCTACAGGAAAAGAAAATGCGTCTTTCCGATACACAAAAACAGTTATCTGAGCGAATGAAGCGGTTGATGATGACATATCATCATCAGCTAGAATTATATGTTGAGAAACTGGATGGATTATCGCCAACGGCAAAATTAATCAATGGATTTGGATATTTGGAAGAGTCCCATGGGAGACCACTGACAAGTGTTGAAAAGGTAAAAAAAGGAGACAAGATTTCCATTACAATTTCCGATGGGGTTATGGATGCAGTGATTCAAAATTTGAGAACGAAAAGAAATTTTGAACCTTAAAGAGGGGAGAGAACCTGGTGTTCTCTCTTTTTCTTTCATTATTAAAAAGAAAAAGAGAAAATGAAACTCTTAAAATGCATGAGTGTTTTGTCTCCTTGAAAAAAAACAGCATTTAAAGTATTATTATACTAGGTTTAATATAGAAGCGAAGGAGACTTATAGATGACAAAAAAAGAATTTCAGATTGATCAAGGATTTGATAAATTAGATCAGATTCTTGAAAAACTGGAAAGTGATGATATTAGACTTTCTGACGCAGTAAAGTTATACACAGAGGGTGTTGAAGTAGTGAAAAAATGCAAAGATTCTTTAGATAAAGTAGAAAAAGAATTGATAATTTTGGATGAAAATGGGGAAGAATATGAATTTTAAAGATGAAATGAAAGAAAAAACCAGTCAGATCGAACAGATTCTAGATCAATATCTTCCAGAACCGGAAGGGCTTCAGAAGACAGTTCTGACAGCGATGAATACCACGGTAAAAGCCGGTGGAAAGAGACTGCGTCCAATGCTGATGCAAGAAGTATATCATATGTTTGGCGGAACAAATAAAATCGTTGAGCCTTTTATGGCTGCAATAGAGATGATTCATACGTATTCGTTGATTCATGATGATCTTCCAGCGCTGGACAATGATGATTATCGAAGAGGACAAAAAACTTGTCATATTGTTTATGGAGAAGACATGGCGATCCTAGCGGGAGATGCACTTCTTAACTATGCATATGAAGTTGCGGCAAAAGCATTTGATATGGCACAGGGAGAAGAAAATTTTCATCGTACCGTTGAAGCGATGAAAGTACTGGCACAGAAACCTGGAATTTATGGAATGATCGGTGGACAGGTCGCAGATGTGGAATTAGAGGGACAACCACTTACAATGGAACAAATTCTTTTCATCCATAAACATAAAACATCTGCAATGATTGAGGCATGTATGATGATCGGTGCAATTTTAGCAGGAGCCACAAAAGAAGATATTCATCAGATGGAACAATGTGGAGAATATATTGGACTTGCCTTCCAAATCCAGGATGATATTCTTGACTTGATTGGTGATGAAAAGACGATTGGCAAGCCAGTAGGAAGTGATGAGAAGAATCATAAAGTGACTTATGTAACATTAAAGGGACTTGAACAATCGAAAGAAGATGTTGCAGCTATTTCTATGAAAGCAATTGAGATACTAAAACAGTACGATAAAGAAAATGGATATCTGACAAACCTGACAAAATTTCTGATACATCGAACATGTTAGAAATAATCAGGTTTGAGAGGAGTTTATAAGTATGTTAGAGAAGATCAATCAGCCAAATGATATTAAAAACATCAGGCCAGAAGACTATAGAATTTTGGCTAAAGATATCCGACGATTTTTATTGCAAAATGTTAGCAAGACGGGTGGACATTTAGCCTCGAATCTTGGAATTGTGGAACTTACGATGGCATTACATCTTGTGATGGATTTTCCAAAAGATCGTTTGATTTTTGATGTAGGACATCAGTCTTATGTTCACAAGATTTTAACTGGAAGAAAAGAGGGGTTTAAAAATTTAAGACAATTTCATGGAATGAGTGGATTCCCAAAACGGAAAGAAAGTGACTGTGATGCTTTCCATAGCGGACATAGTTCCATGTCACTTTCCACAGCTCTTGGAATGGCAGCAGCCAGAGATATTAATAAAACGGATGAGACAATTGTTGCAGTCATCGGGGATGGAGCTTTGTCTGGCGGTATGGCATTTGAAGCCTTAAATAACATGAGTCGTTTAAGACAGGAAAGAAAAAATTTGATCATCATTCTCAACGATAATAAAATGTCAATTGCGGAAAACGTTGGTGGAATGTCTGCATATTTAAATAAAGTAAGAACGCAAAAAGAATATGTGGAATTTAAGGGAAATGTGGAACAGTCTTTGTCAAAAATTCCGGGTATTGGAGATGGATTGATCCGTGTTTTAAAAAAATCTAAGGATTCAATTAAACAGTTGTTTGTACCAGGGATGATGTTTGAGGATATGGGACTTACCTATGTTGGCCCGATTGATGGGCATGATATTCCTAATATGGTAAGTATTTTAAAACGTGCCAAACAATTACAGGAGCCAATCATTATTCATGTTGTTACAAAAAAAGGAAAAGGTTATATTCCGGCAGAAAAGAATCCGGCAAAATTTCATGGAATTGGTCCTTTTTCTTTGAAAAATGGTGAAGTGATTGGTAAAAGTAATCGCCCATCGAATACAAAAATCTTTTCTGAGACTTTGCTGCAGGCAGCGACGGATGATCCAAAGATCATGGCAGTTACAGCTGCAATGCCAGATGGAACGGGGCTTCAGAAATTTGGTGAGGTATATCCAGAGCGCTTTTATGATGTTGGAATTGCAGAAGAGCATGCAGTAACTTTTTGTGCTGGGATGGCAGCTAACGGATTAAAACCCGTTTTTGCTGTGTATTCTACTTTTTTACAAAGAGGTTTTGATCAGGTTTTACATGATGTAGCAATTGGAAATTATCCAGTGATTTTTGGCTTAGATCGTTCTGGTTTAGTTGGAGCGGATGGAGAGACGCATCAGGGAATTTTTGATATTCCGTATTTATCTATGATTCCAAATGTGACGGTGATGGCACCGGTGAATGGAAAAGAATTAAGAGAGATGCTTCTATTTGCTTTACATCATGCGAAAGGACCAACAGCAATTAAATATTCTAGAGGAACTGCAGAAAGTCTCTATGAGGAGTCTTTTGAAGAAATTTCTTTTGGAAAAGGACAAGTATTAAAAGAAGGAAAAGATGTTGTACTTTTAAGTGTTGGAAATATGCTTTCAGAGTCAGTAAAAGCCATTCAGATGTTAAAAGAAAAAGGTTATGATGCAGGATTAGTGAATCCACGCTTCGTAAAACCGTTAGATGACAAATTATTAGATCGACTGGCAAAAAAATATTCATGCATTGTAACAGTAGAAGAAGGAATCTTAAATGGCGGTTTTGGTTCTATGGTTATGCAGTATCTGTATTCAAAAGGATATCGTGGGAAAATAAGAAATATCGGAATCGAAGATCAGTTTGTAGAACATGGATCGATCCCTGAACTTCGAAAGATGCTCAAGATCGATGGAGAGAATATTGCACGGTCTGTACAAAAGTGGATGGAGGAAAAATAATTGAAAAAACGATTAGATATATTACTAGTAGAAAAAGGATTGGCAGCTTCCAGAGAAAAAGCAAAAGCAATCATTATGTCTGGCATTGTCTTTGTGGATGGACAAAGAGAAGACAAAGCTGGATCTACTTTTGACGAAAAACAAGAAATTATTGTAAAAGGAAAGACACTTCCATATGTTAGCCGTGGTGGTTTGAAGCTAGAAAAGGCAATGAAAAATTTTGGGCTTTCTTTAAAAGGAAAAGTTTGTATGGATGTTGGGGCTTCTACTGGAGGTTTTACAGACTGTATGCTGCAAAATGGAGCAGTAAAAGTATATTCCGTAGATGTTGGGCATGGTCAGTTAGACTGGAAGTTGCGTAATGATGAAAGAGTGGTTTGTATGGAACGGACCAATATGCGTTATGTAACAGAAGAAGATATTGAAGAACCGGCACAGTTTGTGTCAATTGATGTTTCTTTTATTTCATTGACAAAAATTCTTCCAGCGGTTTATCGAATTCTTGTGGATGGAGGAGAAGTTGTTGCTCTAATTAAACCACAGTTTGAGGCAGGAAGAGAAAAGGTGGGGAAAAAAGGCGTTGTAAGAGATCATAAGGTTCATGAAGAAGTAATTCTAAAAATTTGTGATTTTGCTGCTTCCAATGGTTTTAAATTGTTACATCTGGATTATTCTCCAATTAAGGGACCGGAAGGAAATATTGAATATCTTTTACACATGCAGAAAACACAGCAGATGGAAAATGACCATGATCTAGAACAGGAAATTCCAAAAGTTGTCAATGACTCACATCAGGACTTAGCAAAGAATACAAAGGAATAATATGAAAAATTTTTTAATTTTAACGAATAAAAAAAAGGATCCAGGACTAAAGATTTCAAAACATATACAAGAGTATATAGAGAAATCAGGAGGAACCAGTTACCGAATGTGTGATTTTACAAGAGATATTCAAGAAAATATTGGATGTATTACAAAAGATACGGAATGTGTCATTGTTCTTGGTGGAGATGGGAGTATGCTTCATGCTGCCAGATTGGTTGTTCCATATGATATTCCAATGGTAGGAGTGAATCTTGGAACTCTTGGATTTTTAAAGAAATTGAAATTCCAAAACTCTTTGAGGGCCTTGATTGTCTTTTAAATGATCAATTCCATATAGAAGAACGAATGATGCTAGATGGAAGGGTATTCCATAATAAAAAAGGTACATATCATTTGAATGCTTTAAATGATATTGTTATTACAAGGAGTGGATTTTCAAGAATCATTTCTTTTAAAATTTTAGTTAATGGGAAGTTTTTAGATGATTATGCCGCAGATGGCGTTATCGTTTCAACGCCAACGGGTTCAACTGGTTATAATCTTTCCGCTGGAGGACCAATTGTAAATCCAAAGGCTAATGTTATTTTGGTAACACCGATTTGCCCACATTCTATGCAGGCAAAAAGTATGGTGCTTTCTGCAGAAGATGAAATTGAAATTCGAATTGAACCAGTTCGTGATAATCAGCTGGAGGAAGCCTATATTACTTTTGATGGTCAGGTTGCGCAAAAACTTCAGCCTGGAGATATTTTAAAAATTAAAAATTCATTCGAGATTGGCCTTCTCTCGTTATTTACCAATTAAAAAACCCCGTCTCTAAAAATTAGAGACGAGGTTGTATTCTCGCGGTACCACTCTAGTTAGCTTATAAAAAGCCCACTCTGTAACAGTTAAAACTGTATGCCTTATAACGTAGACTAACGTTTTACCCTAGGTAAACAGCTCCTAGACAAGTTCAGATTCATCCACTGCCAAATCACACCACACTTTGGCTCTCTGTAAGTTTCATAAATTCCTACTACTTCTACTCAATGCCTTTGTTTCGTTTTTTTTGTTATTTTGTGTATTTGTTTAACTTAATTAAAATAATATATTAATTTCCTTTTTTTGTCAATATTTTTTCTGCATTTTTTTAATTCATTAAATTCCGAAAAATTCTATTATTTGGTCTTCCCAATAATTTATTACTAATTCTTTTGGAAAATTAATCTCTTCAATTAATTGTTCAACATGTGTAAAAATACCTATATCATAGCAAATATGAGAATCTGTTCCCATTATAATTCTTACACCGTATTTTTTACAAAGTTCTAAGTATGTTTTCACATTTTCTCTAGTACCTTCTCTAGAAGTATCTGGTGATAATGATGAATTATTAACTTCTAATAAGATATTTTTTTCTTTGGCTCTTTTTACTATAGCTTCATAGTCAAGTGGATATCTAGAATCATCTGGATGTCCTATAATCTTAACTTTTTCTTGTTCCATAGCATTTAGTATTGCCTTTGTATTATCTTCCTTAGTTGATGGTTCTATACATACTGTGTGAAGACTTGCTATTAAATAATCAAGCCCTGGAAGTGCTCTTGGATCTATTTTATCTAAATTCCCATCTATATCTAGTATATTAGCTTCCATTCCTTTTAAAACTCTAACCCCATCTATTTCATCTGGAACTACTTTTAAATTATTAAAAAAGTATAGCTGTGGCCCTCCAAGCATATCTGGACCGTGGTCTGACATTCCTAGAATTTTTATTCCGTGTTTCTTTGCGAATTGTACATTTTCATGTATTGTACTGTAAGCGTGTCCACTCGCCACTGTATGTGTATGCATGTCTATTATTGCTTTCATTAAAATTCCCCTTCGTGTCGTATTTTATTATAAAATATATCAAGCTGCCTCAATATTGAGACAGCTCTTATTTTTATCTTTAATTATTATTTTTCAGATTTTTTCACTGCATCACCAATTGTAGCACCTAAAGATTCTTCAGGTTTCATAAATTGAGTGTAATCTTCTTCTGGTTCTGCATTAACTTCTTTTATAGATATTAACATTCTTTTTTCTTCTGGTTGGAAGTTTAATATTTTAGCTTCTATTTCATCTCCAGGATTTACTACACTGTTTACTGTAGGAACTCTATTTTCACTTAATTGAGATATTGGTAAATAAGCTTCAACACCTTCTTTTATTTCAACGAAAGCTCCTCTTTCTATAGTTCTAACAACTTTACCAGTTATTACATCACCAACAGCAACTTCTTGTGCTATTAATTTCCATGGATCATTGTTTATATCTTTAACAGCTAAAGCTATTCTGTTATTTTCTCTGTTTACTTCTAATACATAAACATCTAATTCTTGACCTTCAGCAACAACATCTTCAACAGATTCTACTCTTTTCCAAGATAAGTTGTTTATATGAGCTAAACCTTCTAGACCTTCACCGATATCTATGAAAGCTCCATAAGGCATTATTTTTGTTACTTTACCATGTATTTTTTGTCCTTCTTCAAGAGAATCAAATATGCTTTGTCTAGCTTCTTTTATTCTAGCTCTTTCTGCATCCCTTTCAGCTCTAACTCTAGCTCTTTCTGCATCTCTTTCAGCTTTAACTCTTTCTCTTCTTTCTTCTCTTTCAGCATTTAATCTTTCTTGTAATACTTCTCTGTGAGATGCAACAAATCTATTTCTATTAGCATTGTATTCTATTACATAAACATCTAATTCTTGGCCTACATATTCTTTTGTGTCATTTACGAATTTAGTGTCTATTTGAGATATTGGCATAAATAATTGAACAGTTTTGTATTTTGCAAATAAACCTCTTTGTATTGCTTTTTCAACTTTTACAGTCACTATTTTATGCTCATTGTGTGCTACTTCTAATTCTTTTAAGTCATTTTCTTGATCTGCTAATACTTTTGATAATCTTACTGTGCCATCTTTAGGAGATACTTTTGTTATAACAGCTGATATTTCATCGCCTACTTTATAAACGTCAGCGATTTCTTTACCTTCTTCTATATTTAAATCGTCTAAAGCGATTACTCCGTCAAATCCACATTCTAAACTTATGATAACTGCTCCATGAGATACCTTAGTTATAGAACTTGTTATAAGCTCCCCTACTTGTAATTTGTCTAACTGTTGTTCTTGTTGGTCTAACAGTTCTTTCATTGATAATTCATTAGTCATTTTATAATACATCCTTTCACACGTTTATCTTATTAATCCTATAAGTATTATTATACCATTAATCGTTAAAATACCTACAGTTTTATTACAAAATTTATACATAAATTTTATTTGTGTTACAAATAATTTATGTTTATACTATAATATTATTTTTTTTAATTTGCAAACGACAAAACACTTGCAAAAAAATAAATATATATTTTGTTATACCTTAATATTATACTAAATTTTTCATAATTTTACATCAATCTGTAAAAAGTTGGTATATTTATTT
>SKEG01002124.1_pt1 | contig 13550 bp, 14 predicted proteins | sample 4826631 | NCBI WGS metagenome assembly SKEG01 (sample SAMN11008815, study PRJNA524170) | human gut metagenome | biome: Human fecal sample; material: Feces; isolation source: fecal sample from pouch patient p26, p34, p50 | host: Homo sapiens | place: Israel: Tel-Aviv | collected 2016-11-02
ATAATTCTACGGTTACAGATTTAGCTCAAGAAGTAAATAATAAAATTGATGATTTCACTAAATTATTATTGGAAAATATTCCACAAGTAATGCGTAGTGAGTTAAATGACTTACATGCTCAAGCTGAATCAAATAAGAGTAATATTTCTCTGATGAGTAACGGAGATTACTCCCCTAAAGCTAATCAAACTGACTTAGATAATCTTAAAACTGCTGTTACTAGTCAAGGTGCTGAAATTAAAACTGCGAGGGGAACAGCTCCAACGCTAAATGTTCGATTGAATAAAATGGACGATAAAGATGCAGAAATTACCGAACAGTTGGCACAAACTGAGTTGAAACTTACTCAAAAACCAAACAAGAACGAAACAGGTTGGGCAACATTAAACACTTTTGACGAATCGACAAGAGCTGTTATACAAGGTATTAAACCGGGAGAAATCAACGCTGTTTTAGGTGAAGGAAACGTTACACCCTTCAATACTAATTTCTTTAAAAATGGGACAAACTTATATAACCCTGCTACAACTAAATCAGATGTCTATTACAAATATGATTCGGGAAATGAATACCCGGCTGCTGGGTATTTTGGTTCCGGATTGATTCCTGTCGAACCTAACCAAAAATATTTTATCAGGACGGCAAGACATATTGTTTTTACCAACCAAGACGGTAGTTATGTGAGTGGTGTAAAAGATACCTCTAGTAAAAGCGACTACGTCGTTACCATACCGGAAAATGCAAGACGCATGAGGATAAGTTGGAATGGTAACGATAACCGACTACCCCAACAAATTAACAAAGGTGATAAAGAGCTTCCTTACGAACCTTATCGGGAGTATATTCCTAAAGAACTTACAGAAGCGCATGACATAAATCCTGAAAAAATACATGATGTCACAATTGATAAGTTGAGTTTCAGTAAGATGAAATCGAATCTGTTTGATAAGAGTAAAGTGCAACTCAATAAAACAATCAATAATTTAAATGGTAAAGCATTAACCGCTACCGGATTTGCAGCTTATGAAAACATGCCTGTTAAACCAGGAGGAGTTTATACTATTAAACGCGTCCGGTCATATGCTTGGAAAGATCCAAAAGGTGTATTTATTTCCGGTTCACCTGATGCTTCTTCAAAACAAAACGCGACAATTACAGCTCCATCAAACGCCGCACTGCTAAGTTTTAGTTGGTATCCTCCTAGTGACTTAGTTACGGTAGAACAGCAACAAGTAAATGAAGGAACTGAATTACTTCCCTACGAGGAATACGGATATTATATACCGAGCGAATTTATAGAAAATGAAACAGGTTCAGGACAAAGTGGCGTATCATTGAAGTTGAACTTGCCACCCGAAATATATGCAGTAACAGGTAAAGAAGTAAATATTTACTTTGAAAACATCGCCAATTTACCTTTAAGTGATTATCAAGTAGATGTTACATGCTCACTTGGTAAGCAAATGTCAGACCGTTGGACAGCTAACCCAACCAATTCCGGCGATCACCCAATTACAATTGCTGTTTATAAAGATTTTGAAATGGTAGCACAAGTTAATAGCACCGTCAAAGTGAAAACAAGCGCTGTCGGAAGCGGAATAGAAAAAGAAGCAATTATTGTGGGTGACAGTACAATCGCTCAAGATTTTCTTATAAACCACTTAGAAGATACGTTTGGAACAGACCCATTGACCATTAATTTCAAAGGGACTCGTGGAACGTATGGTGAGTTGCACAATGAAGGTTATGCTGGCTGGACGGTTCACGACTTGCGTACAAACAAGACTTATAATGATGTAGTTCACCCATTTTATAACCCTATTAAGGCAGATTTCGATTTTGCATATTATATGACGAATCAAGGTTATACTGGACTAGATTATGTCGTTTTATGTTTTGGAATAAATGACACGTTTAGCTTTACAAATGACTCAACACTTTTAAATAAGATTCCAAATGTCTTAACTGACTTTAATTATATTATCAACAACATACGTGCTTATGATAGCAATATTAAAATTGGCGTATGTGTGACGATCCCACCTAATGCAAATCAAGACGCTTTTGGGAATGCTTACTATACAGGACAAACTCAATGGCGATATAAACGAAACAACGCATTGTGGATTGAACAGCTGATAAACGCTTTTAAAGGAAAAACACCCCAAAATATTTATTTAATACCAGACAATAGCGGGATAGATACAACTATCGGATTTAGAGACGCGGTTCACCCGAATAAAGAGGTAGGAGACAAACAGAGGGCGGACACTTTCTACAGTTGGTTTAAATCATTTGAGGTGTAATTGGTTCAACGACAATATATTATTGGCAACGTACTGCATAAAAATATAAAAAAAGAAAAGAGAAAAAATGAAATTAGATTATAACTCACGTGAGATTTTCTTTGGTAATGAAGCTCTAATCGTAGCTGATATGGCTAAGGGAAGCAGCGGAAAACCAGAGTTCACTAACCATAAAATTGTAACTGGTTTAGTATCGGTTGGCTCAATGGAAGACCAAGCGGAAACCAACAGCTATCCGGCTGATGATGTACCAGACCATGGAGTCAAAAAAGGTGCTACCTTGCTTCAAGGCGAAATGGTATTTATTCAAACAGACCAAGCGCTCAAAGAAGATATTTTAGGTCAACAAAGAACAGCGAATGGTTTGGGTTGGTCTCCTACTGGTAATTGGAAAACGAAATGTGTTCAGTACCTTATTAAAGGCCGCAAGCGTGATAAAGTTACAGGAGAGTTTATTGACGGTTATCGTGTAGTCGTTTATCCTAAATTGAAACCTACAGCAGAACCAACGAAAGAATCAGAAACAGATTCAGTAGACGGTGTCGACCCTATCCAATGGACGTTGGCAGTACAAGCTACTGAATCAGACATTTATTTGAATAATGGTAAAAATGTAGCTGCTATTGAGTACGAAATTTGGGGAGAACAAGCAAAAGACTTTGCTAAGAAAATGGAAAGCGGACTGTTCATCATGCAACCTGACACGGAACTTGCTGGCGGAGCTACATTAGTAGCTCCAACTCTTGCGAACGTTCAAACGAGAACTAAAGGGCATAATGACGGAACAATCGTAGTACCAAGCACTTTGAAAGACTCTAAAGGACGAGATGTAAAAGTAACATCAGTGATTAAAGACGCACAAGGAAAAGTAGAAAAAAACAATGAACTTGCTCCCGGTGCCCATCTCGTAACGTTCTCCGCTGACGGATATCAAGATGTTACCGCAGGCGTTGCTGTAACTGACAAGCCCTAAGGTGCCCGACGGGGCTGACCACGTAGCCTTTGCATATAGTGCAGACGGTAAAGATGGATTCACAACCACTTACCCTAACTTGAACTTGTTAGACGATACTACCAAAACTACCCAAACTGTAACTATTCATGAAAATCGTGACGCCAGTGTAGTTGTTCGGAATCCCAAACAACTTTCGGGAAAAAACGTTACAGGGTCGGTTTATTTAGACCTAACAAAATCGAACAATGATGTACGGGCTCAGCTTTACACTACAAATGGTATCCTTAGTGGTAATTACATTAAGGCTGGACAAAAGGGATATAGTAGATTTTCTGGTAAAGTTCCAACTATAACAGATGATAATACTAACATAGCCTTTAGAAGACCTGGAAAGTATAATAATACAACAACTTTTGATTATTCCGAAATGAAAGTAGAAGAAGGTTCAACCGCAACTCCTTGGATGCCTTCGTTTAGTGAAGTGAAAGCTGAAAATTATCCAAGTTATATTGGAACATATACTGACAGTGATTCTAACACACAAAGCACAGACCCAGAAAAATATGTCTGGAAAAAAATAGATTAAGTAAAGGAATATAAAATAAAATGGCAAAACAATTGAGTACAGCACGTAAATTTAAAATGATTACAGGCAAAGACCTTTTTCAACAACAAAAGGCAATGGACACAGAACTTAAAAAAGAAGACGGTGAAATTACTGACCTAATGGAGTTCGTTCAATATGGTCTATACTTGGCTCTTTTTCAAGATAACATCGTAAAAGCAAAAAGCGACTTCTCTGACTTCCGCTCTAGCTTTGAGTTCGATACTGACGGCAAAGGGCTTAAAGAACTTGTCGAACTGTGGCAGAAAGAGATTTAATGAGCTGAAAGGACTGTAAATGATTTTAAAGCATGCAATTAGATACTTAGAACTAACCGGTTCGGACTTTATTACAGATTTGAAAGACTTTGCAGACCTACAAAATTCTTTTGTCGCTGGATATATTCCTGATGACTTTACAGAGCAAATGGAGAGCTTTACAGACAAGTTATTGATACTTTGGGTAGATTGTAACGGAGGGTTGCAAAACGCATTAGACGATAAAACAGAGCTCCCTACAACTAACGAGTTAATCAATATCTTCTGTAAAACTGTTTTTATTAAAGAAAAAGAGGAACCGGAAGACGATATGGTCTTCTTTTCTTCTAGTTCATTGATTAAGAAAAAGAAAGATACTGTAAAGGGAAATAAAACTTTAGAACTTTTGACTATTTTAGGCAATAATGAGATTGATATAACACAGTTCATGGAAATGGAATTAGAACTTGTTTATAAAATAATTGAACTTATTGCAGAGAAGAAGAAAGAGGAAAAAGAAAAAGAGAAAAGGCGTAAAAGAAAGGGTATGTAATGGCAAGTAATGCAACGTTTGAGGTCGAGATATACGGTAATACAACGAAATTCGAGAACTCACTTAAAGGCGTTAATACCGCAATGTCAGGGCTTAGGGGAGAAGCTAAAAACTTACGTGAAGCACTAAAACTTGACCCCACAAATACCGGTAAAATGGCGCAATTGCAGAAGAACTTACAAACGCAGTTGGGCTTATCACGTGACAAAGCAACAAAATTAAAAGAAGAACTTTCTACGGTTGACAAAGGGACGTCAGCAGGTCAAAAGAAATGGCTACAACTTACTAGAGATTTAGGAACAGCAGAAACACAAGCTAATAGGCTAGAAAGCGAAATTAAGCAAGTCGAGGGCGCTATTGAATCAGGTTCTTGGAACATTGACGCTAAAATGGATACCAAGGGTGTAAATAGCGGAATTGACGGCATGAAGTCACGTTTTAGCAGTCTTAGAGAAATTGCAGTAGGTGCATTTAGGCAAATTGGTGCGAGTGCTGTCAGTGCTGTTGGTAATGGATTAAAAGGCTGGGTATCTGACGCAATGGATACTCAAAAAGCCATGATTTCATTGAAAAATACAATGAAGTTCAAAGGCAATGGACAAGACTTTGATTATGTCAGCAAATCTATGCAGAATCTTGCTAAAGATACAAATGCAAATACCGAAGATACTTTAAAACTTTCAACAACGTTCATTGGTTTAGGCGATACTGCTAAGTCAGCTGTTGGTAAAACAGAAGCATTAGTAAAAGCTAACCAAGCATTTGGTGGTACTGGCGAAAACCTTAAAGGTGTGGTTCAGGCTTACGGTCAAATGTCGGCAGCTGGTAAAGTTACGGCTGAAAATATTGGACAATTAACTGATAATAATACCGCACTTGGCGCTTCTTTAAAAGACACTATTATGAAAATGAACCCCTCATTACAGCAATATAGTTCTTTTAATGAAGCTGTTTCAGAAGGCGCTGTTTCGATGGGTATGCTCGACAAGGCTATGGAAAAAATGGCTAAAGGTTCTGGAGGCGGAGTCAAAACTATTGGGGACGCGTGGGATAGCTTCAATGAAACAATGTCAATTGCTTTAATTCCTACTTTGAATGCTTTAACACCTATCATTAGTAGCTTAATAGACCAGATGTCTGACTGGGGCGAAAGTGCTGGTAAATCTGTATCAAATGTAGTTAAGTATTTCCAAGACTTGTTTCAAAAACTGCAAGAAAATGCAGCCACTTTAGCGTTTTTAGAGGCTTGGGATAACATAAAAAGCGCATTTGATTCCATAGTTTCTATTATAGGAAACGTCATAAATTCATTTCTTGGAATAAATACAGAAACAGCGAAAAACGCAACAAGTATAGATAACGTAGCAAAGAGCATAGCTGTATTTGCTGGTAAACTGTCAGAAATAACGAAAAAAATAGCTGATTTTTTGAAAAAAATTAGTGAAAGTAAAACTGCTATGTCAGTCTTAAAAGGAACTTTAGTAGTTCTTGCTAGTGCATTCGTTGCTTTGAAAGTTATTAATGGAATCGTTAAGGCTTTCGAGTTATATAATAAGGTTGTTGAAGCTGGTACAATTATACAAGGCGCTTTTAATGCTGTAATGGCTCTAAACCCATTCGTGGCTCTTGCTATGGCGATCGCAGCCATTGTTGCTGGTTTAGTTTATTTCTTCACTCAAACCGAAACAGGTAAAAAGGCTTGGGCTAGTTTCGTAGACTTCTTGAAGAGTGCATGGGACGGTATAGTTTCATTCTTTAGCGGTATGGGTCAATGGTTCTCTGATATATGGAACGGAGCAGTTGACGGAGCAAAAGGTATATGGCAAGGTTTAGTTGATTGGTTCAGCGGAATTGTACAAGGTATCCAAAATATTTGGAACGGAATAATAACATTCTTTACTACCTTATGGACAACTGTTGTTACTGGAATTCAAACAGCATGGGCTGGAGTTACAGGGTTCTTCACAGGGCTATGGAATGGAATAGTGAATATAGTTACAACTGTATTTACAACTATTTCTTCTTTAGTGACTGGCGCTTATAACTGGTTTGTTACAACTTTCCAGCCTTTGATTAGTTTTTATCAATCTATATTTAACCTAATTGGTTCAATAATTAACTTAGCTTTTCAACTTATCTTGGCTGTAATTCGTGGTGCTTATAAATTAGTTCTTAACGCATGGCAAGGCCTATCAGGTTTCTTTGGTGTAATATTTAACGCTGTAAGAGGTATCGTATCATCAGTATTTAGTGCTATTGGTAGCTTTGCTGTTTCAACTTGGAACTTAGTTAGTTCAGTATGGAGTGCGGTTTCAGGATTCTTTAGTGGCATATTCAACGCTGTAAAAGGAGTTGTATCATCAGCATTCAGCGCAATCGGTAGACTTGCTTCTATTGCTTGGGGAGTAGTTAAGTCAATATGGAGTGCAGTTTCAGGATTCTTTAGTGGCATATTTAATTCTGTTCGTGGCGTTGTTAGTGGAGTGTTCAGCGCTCTCGGTGGCTTTGCTTCTAACGCATGGGGGGCAATTTCAGGTGTATTTAGCGGAGTCGGTAGCTTCTTTAGTGGAGTGTTCAATGGTGCTAAAAGTGCAGTTAGTGGAGTGTTCAGCGCTTTTGGTAAGTTCGCTTCAAATGCTTACAACGCAATAACAGGAGTATTTAACGGTATTGGAGAGTTCTTTAGTGGAATATTTGGAGGAATCAAGAATACAATAGACAGCGTTATAGGTGGTGTCACAGATACAATTAACAAAATATCAGGAGCTATTAATGGTATTTCAGGAAAGGTAGGCAAACTTTTCAAAGGTTCTATGGTAGTAGGCTTAACAGATGTCAATTTATCTTCTAGCGGTTACGGTTTAAGCACAAATAGCGTTTCAAGCGACAATAGAACGTATAATACATTTAATGTGCAAGGTGGTGCTGGACAAGATGTTTCTAACTTAGCACGAGCAATCAGACGAGAATTTGACCTAGGGAGGGCTTAATGGTAAGACAGTATAAAATACATACCAACTTAGACGGAACAGATGATAAAATTTGGGACGTTACAAACGGAAAAGTTAGATTTTACCAGCCCTCTAATTTAGGTTTACAATCAACTAATAATATTTGGCAAAGTAATGGTATTGGAGTAATGGGAACACGCTCAATTACCCAGCCACAAATAGAGTTCAAACTAGAAACGTTTGGCGAAAGTTTAGAAGAAAATTATCAATTAATAAAAGACTTCGTAAACGATATTCTTAACCAAAAATTCGTTACACTTGAATATCAAACAGAAATTTTTCAGGTGTATGCTGATTTAGCTTTAACAGATGTCACAAAGACAGAGGGTTATGGGAAGAACGGAACTTTTAGTGAAAAGATAACGTTCGATATAATAACAAAGTGGTACACTTACGAAAACTTAACTTTCGATATGATTCAAAATGGTAAAGTTCTTTCTGGTAAGTCTAAAATTTATGGTGGAACAGCACAAGGAAACTATAAGTATGTCAAAGGAACTTCTTACACTTATTATGGTGAAAGTGACATAGACCGTTTAAGTCGCTGGGATATAAAAGATGAAATATTTAGTTTTATGGGAATATTATATCCACAACTTCCTAAAACACCTGCTGGAATTAGGTTTTTAGACGATATTGGAAATGAATATACTGCGATTGTGTTTAAGACGGAACAGGTACAGAATTATATTTTAATCAATACAGATGTAAATGATGAAATTTATCAAGGCTGGAACGGAACGACTTCATTAAATTTATTCCCTGTAATGGACTTTGAGCGGTATAGAACTCGTATAATTGAAAAAGGTCAAATGGAGTTAATTAATTTAAGTAAGGCAGAGTTTAAAATCAAGAGAAAGGCGGACTTCGTTTAATGTTAGAAGCTAATGTTTATGATAACTTTAACCCTAACTACTATAATATATCTGATTTTAATCTTCCTAACGGTAAAAAGGACAAAAGAGGGCTACCAATACCAAAGGCAAGATGTCAAGTTATTAACTATGAATTATGGGAAACAGGTTATCTTTACACTTCATCGGCTACATTGACCGTTTCGGTAGAAGTTGGAGATATTGTTCAAATTCTATTTCCTGAAGTTGTTCCAATCGAGGAAGCTCTAGGTAAAAAGAAAAAGCTGAATTTAGATATGGTTTATCTTGTAACAAGTGTAGATGAAGGCAACAAAGCTACATTAAAGAACTATTTTTGGGCAATGATTGAAAGCCTTGATGTTCCAAACGCAATAACTAAAACGACAAACTTTGCTATCATTGATTACTTAATTGACCCTCGTAAAAATAATTTAATGAGTTATGGTTATTTCTTCAATTCAAGTATCTTTGCTGGAAAGGCGACAATCAACCGTAAAGCAGAAACTTCATCAGCTACTGACGTAGCAAAAAGGATATTTTCCAAGGTTCAATTTCAACCAACTACAACAATTCAACATGCTTCATCTGAAATAGACCCTAGAAACTTGTTATTCATTAACTTTGCTTCAAGAAACTGGAATAGAAATAGGATAATGACAAGAGTAGATATTAAGCAAAGCGTGACAATGGACACGGAAACAATAGTAGAACGTTCAGCTTATAATTTTGCTGTTGTATTCGTTAAGAATAAGGCAACAGATGACTATACAGACCCTCCTAAAATGTACACAGCAAAAAATAATGGAGATGTCATTGACTATAGTACTTATGGCGGTGACGGAACAGACTTGCCAGAAGTAAGGACAGCAAAAACATTATTTTATGATAGAGATGACCATGGAAATCCTCCTGATATGTCTACTATTAAGGCTGAAATTTCTCCCTCTACAATCGTCACAAGATTAATCTTTAACCAAAATGAACTTTTACCACTATATGTCAATGACTTGGTAGATATATGGTATGAGGGTAAACTATATTCAGGTTACATAGCAGACAGAGTTAAAACAGAGTTCAATGATAGGCTTATTTTTGTAGAAAGTGGAGACAAACCAAATGTTATATGAGTATGTAGCTACTTATGGCGACAAATATAGAATAGATAGTTTTACAGGGTACAGAGAGCTTCGTAAAGACCACTTAGAACTATTGGCTGGTAAAGTGTATTATAATAGCAAAAACACGCTTAGAATCGAAACTACGCTCTTGTACGATGTCGGTCAATTTGTATCAATTGGTGGTTATCCTTATGGCGGTAGAAAATTTAGATTATTAGAGCTATCAATTACTGATAACCCAGTTTTAGATAAAGCAAAAATAATTTCAAGAAAGGTTAAAAATGACAATTAAAAACTTCACGTTCTTCAGTCCAAATGGTACAGAGTTTCCAGTCGGTTCAAACAATGACGGAAAGCTATACATGATGTTGACAGGAATGGACTATGGAACAATTAGACGAAAAGACTGGTCAAGTCCATTAAATACAGCCCTTAACGTGCAATACACTAACACTTCAATTATTGCTGGAGGTAGATATTTTGAACTATCAAACGAAACAGTAGCTTTAAAACCTAATTCTGTAAACTATATTCATGCAAATATTGATTTAACACAAACAACACACCCTGTAAGTCTTTCAGCAGAAAGCACAGACAAAAGTAACAAGGTTGATTTGAACAACAATTCAGGTGTACTAAAAGTAGTGATAGACATTAGAACGACAAACGGAACAGGAGTAATAAGCAACAAAACACCTGATAATGTAACGTATTTAGATAAAATTATCACAAACAGTTTGGAAATGAAAGGTTTCGCTGATTCTTATGTCGCCTTTTTTGCAAATAAAGGTGGTGGAAATTTAGTCACATTTACTGCACCTTGGGACTGTACTGCGGAAGTTGAACTTTTTTATCATGGATGGGGATATGGTGGAGGAGAATGGGAAATCGGAATTACTACTCCCTCCGGATTAACTCAGATTTATGAGGCAACAGGATATACTAATGGCCATAATAACGAAGCCATAGCCATGCCTACAAAGGCAATCTACTCCGGGCTCAAAAAAGGGCAACAATATACCTTTGATAAGCGTGATGCAAGCGGAATGGGCGGGGGCTCAAAACACGAAATGATGATTGTAAAACTTTATAGAAATTAGAAAGAGTAACCTTTATGATTACAAAAATGATATTAATGACTGTCTTGATTTTAGCAATTTTGTTTGCTACATGGGTAAAAGATAGAGAAAGAATGGATCCACCTTTCAAACGTAGACTAGTAATTGATTTGACGGTAATATTTTCCCTGTGGGTTTTATATGCAGTATTCTACTTTACACAAACGCCCTCAACTTCTGATATTGCTAAAATTGTGCTTAACGTAGGTTTGTTATATTTTGTTGGTCAATTTATTTATTTGATTGCAAGTATTAGCCCTATGTTCGCTGGTTTAGTTAAACTTCTTAAAAAAGAGGGTATAAATATTCCAGAAGTTGAAGAAGAACAAACGGAGGATAAAAAAGAATGAATATAACTAATGCTGGCGTACGCGGACATAACCCTACTGGGGTTGTAATTCACAACGACGCAGGCTCAAACGGTGCTAACGCTGGCTTCTACAAGAACTGGTTACCAACTCATAACCCTGAAAATGGTTTTGCTCATGTTTATATTGCTTCGGACGGACGCTTACAGGCTTCTGACTTCTCAAATAAGGCATGGCATTGTGCTAACTCATACGGTAATGCAAACTATGCAAGTTGGGAAGTGTGCCAGTCAGAGGGCGACTTAAACCAGTTCTTGAGGAATGAACAAGCGGTACTAGATGACGTAGCTAAATACATGAAACAATGGGGACTAACTCCTAATCGTGATACTGTGAAGCTACATCAAGAACTTTCAAGTACAAGTTGCCCTAGACGTTCCGTAGAAGCTCACGGTGGCACGGTAGAGAGTTGTCGTTCATACTTTATCGCAGAACTAAACAAGCGCCTTACAGGGCAAAATAATACAACACCTTTAGAAATTGGAGACTTAGATTTAATGCAATTCACATACGAAAACGGAAACGGAACTTACTACTACTTTAACGGACTTAAATCAATTGCTTTGAGCCATAATGACCAAGTTAAAATCATTAACAAAATTTATAGAGAAACAATGGGCAAAGAAATGATTCACTATAAATGGTCAAGTTCAGAACCTTGGGATGTACGTTTTTTACAAGCTAACGATTTGAAAGCAAAAGACATTCCACGAGCTGAAAAATAATATAAAAAAGGCCACCTTAATTGGTGGTTTTCTTTTGTAAATGAGTATATTTGTTAGCTGCTTTATATTTTACCAAGTTTCCCATGCAGTTCCACCTGAACCTTGATAAATACTTACAGCTTTGTCTAGATATTCTTGTGGGCTTAAATTAGATACTTGCCCATGTACGCTTTGGTTAATCTGTAATAGTCCCCAGCATGACAATTCATTCTCAACATAAGGATTTCCACTAGATTCCTTGTAAATAACATCAAGCCATTTAATAGAACTTACTCCTGTTTTGATTGCTATATATTGACTAGCTTGTTCAGGACTTATGCTTGGCCAATCACTTCCAATAATGCTATTAGTTTCTGTGTTTGGTACATCTATGTCAGGTTGTCCATTCGCCTTATCATGCTCTCTTGCTATTCTGTCAGCTTCGGCTCGTTTTTCAGCTTCAGCTCTTCGTTGATTTTCTTCACTAACTCGTTGTTCTTCAAGTGCTTTCTCTTTAGCTTGTCTTATATGCTCATGTTTTGCTTTCTCTTGAGTTTTAAACTCTTGGTCATATAATTGTGCCACAATATCATTAAAGCCCTTATCCGCCCTTTTATGAGCTTTTTGAATCAGCGCTATACTTCTAGTTGTGTCATCTGTTAAAATAAAGATAATTGATCTCCTTTTTGTTGCTTAATTGCTTACTTGATTAATTGCTTCAATAATATTATTTCCAGCATTTATTAGAATTTCATCACTTACAATTACATTCTTTCTTGAAAATAGTTCGTTCTCAATCTTCATAAAGTACATTGCTTTAGCTAAAAATTGAGCTGATGACTCATAGTATAATGTTTCTAGCTCATCATCTGAAAGCTGTGTTAAGTCATCATTAGCAAAAGTTGTAAGTTTTCGCTTAATCTCTTTGCCATTGTCATCTTCTTCTACGTAAAAACGTTTCATCTATTCATTCCTTTAATTTCAAATTTTTCAATAATATACCGTTTAGAGCCTAGCTCAAGGCTTACTAGATAATTATTGAAGCAATCTTTCTTGTTCAGGTCATTCGCAATCTTTCGTGCTGTTGATCGTGGATATTTTGACCTATTTATTTTACTTGTGTATTCGTGTAATATTATCTCATTGCCTCCCTTTGCATTTTGCGCTTCAACCGTTGTTTGTATAGATATTCTTTACTTGGATTTAAGCTATATAATAACTCATCTAGCAAGTCCATAGCTTCTCCGCCTGTTCCTGAATTATTCATCTTTTTAAGTGTAAGTTCGTGCATTTCATCATCATTGAAAAACATAGTAAGATAAGGGAATGCTACGGTATGTGGTAAACTCAAGCGTGATTTAGTTGTATGTAACTTAGGCCATGTACCTGTCTCATCTTTAATTTTTAACTCAAGTTGGTTCATTCCGATACATTGCTCTTTTAGTACGCTAGTGATTCTTTCATATAATTCTTCGTTTGTCATTATGCTATAACCTCAATTATTTCTGTATGCTTTTTAACTTCATGTCTTTGTTCTTCTTGAAGCAATTCATTCCATTTTAAAGCCTCTTTTTTATTATAAAACTTACATGTTTTAATTTCTTTTTCCAATATCCAAGATACTGTGTAGTATGTAAATTCATCTTTCATTATCCAATTACTCCTGTCTTTATGTTTAGTC
>SKEG01002127.1_pt1 | contig 13541 bp, 12 predicted proteins | sample 4826631 | NCBI WGS metagenome assembly SKEG01 (sample SAMN11008815, study PRJNA524170) | human gut metagenome | biome: Human fecal sample; material: Feces; isolation source: fecal sample from pouch patient p26, p34, p50 | host: Homo sapiens | place: Israel: Tel-Aviv | collected 2016-11-02
TTGAGTACTTCAATACGGTTGAAATCTCAAGTAAACGCAACAACCTCACTGCGGAAGATTACCGCAATGAGGCTGCCTAAACTAAATTTTTATTTTTTCGTGTGTTACCTTGACAGGGCATAGTGCCATCAATCAGGGGGATGCTTTTATTAGTTATGATAAAATAAAGGCAGTATTCAAAATCGAAAGGAGGCAGGCCCTTGCTGCGCTATCTAATCAGCATTCTGATTGGCGGCATTCTGCTTTTGATCTTTAAGGACTGGCTTGGGATCAGCCGAAAACATCCGCCACGTCAAAAAACTGCTCACCAGCCGGATGCCACATCTGAGCACGAACCAGAAACAATTGCTTCATCGACGTCAAATGTTCATCAACCGGCAATAATCGCTCAATCAGCGCCAAATGAGCATGGTCAATCGATACTAGACGAGCATAAGCCGACATTGGCTGCTCAATACGATCGCAAAAGCCAACCGAATCTTGGCAACACTGAAATGCTGGCTAATCCAGCGTCAAAACATCAAGATCAAGCCAATGTGCCGCCTAAAACTGATTCAAAGGCCCCCCATGATGATGATTTCTCATCCAAGCCGCGAGCTAAATCAAAACGATCGCCTTTTAAATCATGGTTTAGCTTCAAGCGTCCAGTTAATTGGTCAACGGCAGCGCAACCGTTAAACTGGTCAAACCTGCTTACGACCAAACCGATCAGCAATGCCGCCTACTTAGAGCAGCTGCAGCAATGGGATCGGCATCTCAGCATGGTAGCGGATCATGATGAGATTGCGACCCAGGCCCGGCAAAACTTTTCTGACGCCCAGAAGAACGCCTTTTTCCAAGATCCATTCCCCGGCCTGCGCTTTTTAGCTTATGAGATGGCCAAAACCTATTCTTGGTACAGCCATGGTACGGATCGCTCCCCACATGAACTGGCCATGCTCTCTAAAGACCTTAAAGGAATCATTCAGCTGCATGAGCGCGCCACGCAGCTTTTGCAGGGAGATATCGGAGAGCGCCGCGTCTATCAACTGCTGCAGGAGCTTTATCCTCATGAAGAACTGCTGGACTCGCTCAACCTGCCTTTTGACTACTACAAAAAGCAAAATACCGCTGCCGTTAATCAGATCGACATTATATTGATCACTCGCAACGGGGTCTTGATTCCAGAGGTTAAAAACTATCAAGGCCTGGCGCTGCAGCTGACCAAGGATGGCGATTTCATCATTGCCTACCCCAACGGCTACTGTGAACAGATTAAAAATGCCGCTGAGCAGCTCAGCAACCACGAGCATGCGGTCTCACGCCTGTTATTTGAGGATGCCAACGCACGCCAGATTTTAATGAACGCGCAACCCGTCATTCATTCCATGTTCGTGGCGGCCAACCCCGATCAAGCAACCATGCCCGCCCCTGGAATGCGAAATCGACTCTACTCACTGTCGCAGCTTGATCAATTTGCTAAATTTAAGGCCAAGCGTCCATTAACCGGTCTCGAACAGCGCTATCTCAAAGAACTGCTGGCCAGTCGCGAAACCGGCGAACGCGAATACGAGCAGCCTTTCATCATCAATCTGGCCAAACTGGAACGTCAGCTGCTTGCGATGGCAGCTTTGAATGATCAGTATCTTAATGACAACAGTCCACTGACTCGTTATGTTGACAGTGACATGCTGACCAGTCTGCATCGCGGTAATTTCATTGACGATCACTGCCGGCTGCGCTAGGTCAAGTTTGAAACCCGGAGCGCTGACTTCGCGAACTTATTTCTAGAAAGGATAATCCTCTTGCATCAAATCAATACAGATGGTCAATGGCTGCATCTTTTTTATCAAGGTGAAGAACGTGATGACGGCTGTGCTAACGAATTGAGTCTGCAGCCTGCTAATGGTGAGCACCGCTTAAACCTGCTTTTGAGCAACCATGGCTTTAATAACGAGCCGCATGACGCAACTTTTTCACTCAATCAAGCCGATGCCCAGGCTTTGCAGAAATATCTGTCAAATTGGCTGAATGACCAACAAAAGTCTCCGTCATCACACGAAGCAGACTCATGCGACCAAGCTTAGGAGCGTAAAATGCCCTGTCGCCCAATCCAGGCGGCAAGGCATTTTAGTTTTTAATGGGTTTGCTAATTTTAAACCCTTCAAACCAGCCAACGACATGGTTAGCATCATTTTCCGCGGAAATCACAAATCAGCATCCATCCTGCAGCCTGCTGATAGATACAGTCCGTTGATCCCATAATCCATCACAGCACTTCTACCAGCCTCACGAACCTCCCTGGACTTTGAAAAAACGATCTATCGGGCAATCACCCCACCCCCCAACGCTACTATACTCTAATGCTTGAACCAATTGATAAAAAATCGCCCACCCTGCTTTTGACAGCTAGAGCGTGCGATTAAGCATTCAAAGATAAATTCAGTTATTTTCCAGTATTGATTACCGGCTGCGTGCCACGTTCACTAATAATTGCTACCATTATATTGTTAATGACCTGCAAACGCTGCTCATCAGTTAGATTTAAATCCGTTTCCTTAGCCAGCCGCTCCATGGCATCTTCTGTGATCGAAACGGCGCCTTCAACGATAATCTTACGTGCTGACAGAATCGCCGCGGATTGTTGTCTTTGCAGCATCGCACTGGCAATTTCCGTGGCATATGCCAAGTGCGTCAGCCGCGTTTCCAAAATCTGCACGCCAGCCACGTTAAGCCGTTCCTGCAGTTCTTGTGTCAAGCGGTCAGAAACTTCAGTCGGATTCCCACGCAGCGTCAGCTTATCCTGCTCATCAAATGTGTCGTACGGATATTCGCTGGCAACGTGACGCACAGCAGACTCGCTTTGAATCTCAACGAATTCCTCATAGTCATCAACATTAAACAGAGCCTGCGCCGTATCAACGACTTTAAAGACTACTACGGCCGCGATTTCAACTGGATTCCCTTTTGAGTCATTAACCTTCAAAATCTGAGAGTTAAAGTTGCGTACCCGTAGGGAAATGCTCTGCTTGTCCGTTAACGGCACCGTCATAAACAAGCCGGCATCGCGAATCGTGCCAATATAGTTGCCGAAAAAAGTCAGCACCTTAGCTTCATTTGGCTGTACGATCGTCAATGCTGAAGCGCACAGTGCAGCCAGCAAAATCAAAACGACCCCGACTGCCAGCTCACCATGCTGCTGATCAGCGTAACCGCGATAGCACAGCCAAACTCCTAAAACCGCGACCGCAATGGCAGCAATCAATCCCAGATAGCCATTAACGTGGAATACTTTTTTCTCTTGCATCGTCATCCCTTCTTTCAGATCGATTCTAGAACAATTATAACCTAGAAACGATTTCCAACAAAATAGCAAACACAACGCTGGATGATTGCTTGCCCGGCACGACGATCCACTGAATAATTCGCTGCTATTCTTAACTAAATAGCGATTCAATCTGATGAACTTTACCAAATCAATTTGAGAAAGTTTACTAAAAAATCGAGCCAGCTAACCGCTGACCCGATTATGGTATAATATTTTTTCAAAGAACATTGGCGGTGCTTTGCTTTTCGAAGGGAGCGATGCCAATGAAGGAGTTGAAAAAACGTGCGACGCTTCCCATCATTATGAAAGGGATCCATAAGTGTCAAACCGACATCAAGATGGCGCCGACTTAAAAGGTCTTGCCGCTATTCTGCACAAACTGCATGGCTTACCAATTGGCGTTCAGTATGCAGCTTTGGCCACGGTCGTAATCATTGTGATTGCTTCCCTCATAGCCGGCTGCTACATGGTCAGTCATTTCTGACCAAAAAGAAAAAACATCTTTATGAGTTGCAGCTCTAAGATGGTGTGAAACTTTAATCAATTTGAAGTGTAAGCACCGTCGATTTTCAAGGACATTCGGGCTAACGTGTTACCAGCGCGTTAGCCTTTTTGTTTACGCCATAATTATAGCTGATTTCAATCGGCATTGCAATTTGAAAACGCCTTGCCAGACCAGGCAAGGCGTTTTGCCAATTATTATTTTGCCGCTAAGCATAATCAATGTGCCGCCGTTCAAGCAAATCACTGCCCCAAAGCGTAGCATTTCTCCTAGGGCGCAGCTTAATCATTCCTAGGACGGCAGTTGACCCATACCCAATGCTTTATTCTTGCGTGGAACTAAGTCAGCGGACACAGCTTAATCATTTCCAGCGCTTTATTCTCCGTGGCTGAAGAACTGAGCGGCTTTAATTGCTCGCTGCCAGCCTTGGTAAAGCTGTTCGGCATCTTCACGCTTCATAACCGGCATAAACTCATCGCCCAGTTTGGAAAGTTCCTTGAGTTCGTCTTGATCGTTCCAAAAGCCAACTGCCAAACCAGCCAGGAAAGCCGCGCCCAGTGCCGTAGTTTCTTCCATTTGTGCTCGTTCAATCGGCGTTTGCAGAATATCGGCCTGGAACTGCATCAAAAAGTCGTTGCGACAAGCCCCGCCGTTGACCGTCAGCGCCTTTAACGGCAAGTCGGTGTCTTTGACCATCGTATCAACGACATCCCGCGTCTGGTAGGCGATCGATTCCAACGTAGCCCGCGTAATGCTTTGGCGATTGGATCCCCGCGTCAAGCCAAACATCGCCCCACGCACTTCTTGATCCCAGTATGGCGCGCCCAGCCCAGTAAATGACGGTACCACATAAACGCCACCAGTTGAACCGGCTTCAACGGCCATTTTTTCTGACTCGCTGGCCTTGGTGAAGAACTGCAGCCCATCGCGCAGCCATTGAATTGCCGATCCCGCTACAAAGATCGAGCCTTCCAAAGCATAGTTCAATTGTCCGTTCAGCTCATAGGCAATCGTCGTCAGCAGACCATTTTTCGACAGCGTGGCCTCGGTACCAGTATTCATCACGATAAAGGCGCCAGTACCGTAAGTATTCTTGACGGATCCCTTTTCATAGGCAGCCTGACCAAACAAAGCCGCCTGCTGATCACCGGCCATCCCTGCAATTGGAATCTCGACCCCGAAGAAGTGGTAGTCGCCCGTATATCCGTATACTTCAGAATTGGAGCGCACGGCCGGCAGCATTTGGCTTGGAATGTCCAGCAGCTGTAAAATATCTTGATCCCATTGACGCGTGTGAATGTTAAACAGCATCGTCCGACTGGCATTGGTAACGTCCGTGGCATGCACGCGGCCGCCCGTCAGATTCCACAGCAGCCAAGTATCAATCGTCCCAAACAGCAGATCGCCATTGGCTGCTTTTTCCCGCGCGCCCGGCACGTGATCCAAAATCCACTTGATTTTAGTTGCGGAGAAGTAAGAGTCGACTACCAGACCGGTTTTTTCGTGAATCAGATCTTTATAGCCATCCTTGATCAGCTGTTCGGCAATGTCACTGGTCTGCTTAGACTGCCAAACGATCGCATGGTAGATTGGCTTGCCAGTGTGGCGATCCCAGATGACCGTCGTTTCCCGCTGGTTGGTAATCCCAATCGCGGCAATGCGGTACGGCTTGATCTGTGATTTGATCATGACATCAGAAATTACTGATTGAACGCTATCCCAGATTTCCATGGCATCATGTTCAACCCAGCCCGGATTAGGGAAGTATTGCGGAAACTCCTGCTGAACCATCGCAATTTCATGTCCTTGGTGATCAAAGATGATTGCCCGCGAGCTGGTCGTTCCTTGATCAATTGCCATTATATATTGTTCGTCACTCATGAATTTCAATCCTTTCCGTTATGAGCATTGCGCGGCTTGCCTGGGTGCTGCCCATTCGTAGGCTTCCCCAGCATGCCAGCCATTCCCAAGCGTTCGCCAAATCACTAAGCTGTCCAGCTGGTTGGACTATGGGCGGACTCCCCCAACTCAATTTCAGCACGCTTGAGGACGCAAAAAAACCGCTGGCGACCCGAGGCCATTCAGCGGCTAATCGTTTACTTATCGCTGACCATCTTGCCAGCCACACTGTAGCGATCCTTGCGCATTTCGTTTAAAACGATGTGGATTCGTTCTTCAGGAACATTGGCATCCTTAGAAATAGCTGCCGTAACGTCCTTAACCAAGGCCTTTAATTGTTCTTCAGTGCGACCTTCCAACAGATCAATGTGTACCAATGGCATGAAAAATCTCTCCTTTAATCCAATAACTTGGGGCAATCATACCACAATTAACACTGATTTGGCAACGCTTTACATAGTCTTAAAAACTACTTAATTAATTTTCAAAACTATTCTTTAATAACGTGACTGCTGGCCGTCAACAATTTGCCAGCCGGCGTTTAACCAGATGCCGTTGATTGATCTGCTTAAAAGGCCCTGCTACCGTTTTTCTCAACATTCTAAAAAGATCCGCACTACTCAAAAAACCGCTCAACTAACCTCAATCAGTTGAACGGTTCTTCTATTTAATGCTTCTTGATCAACAGCCATGCCGCCCCGGCTGCCAGCATGACGCCAGCCATTTTGTGAAGGTCCGTCTTAACGCCTTTAACCAGGGGCTTTTTGCTTTCCAGAACTACTTGAAAATGTTCGCCGTCATATAATGTCTTTTTCATGATCGACACTTCCTTTTTCAATTGGCTTTTGATTTATGCTTTGCCTTTATTTTACTCCGCATCGCAAGCCATGACGAGCAACAATTGCGTCAAACTTTCTTATTGATAGGCCAAATGACACAATCTTCCATCTTCAAATATGCACTTATCGCTGATCTTTTCGGGTAAACTTTTTTTGATTAGCTGAGCCAAAGCACCGATTAATCAAACGTTTATGATTTTTTCCAAGCTGAATGCCATCGTGAGTTTTCTTATGCTATTCTCGATCATTGACGTATCCGAGCCCATCACTGTATTTATTGGTCGCTGATAATTTTTATCGTGCCAATCGCCTCCCAGCAACCCCGCATCCGCTCCAAAGTCATTATTATGTCAATAAATTCACACTTGGCGATTCGTTAGATAAGCAAAAATATATTTCATTTATTAAATCAATTATTTGTTTAGTTTAGCTAACAAGCGTTGGTATATTAGCATTTGTAAGCTATGACAAAATCATCACATCTAATTATAAATAATTGATTACCACTGCTTGCAACAATGCGAATCGTTTCTATAAAAGTAATTTTCTCCTTGACCTAGTTATCACATGAATGATACTTTTTACCAAACGTAAGGGGATGATTACACCATGCTTAGTAAAAACAATCACAATCTGAAAATCAAACAAGTCAGCGATCGCCAATTGCGGTTTTCATTGCGCAAATTCGGTACCGGGATTGCCTCGGTAGCCATCGCCAGCCTGTTCTTTATCGGCAGCAGTGCCATGACAGTCCACGCCGATACCAGTGATGGATCCACGACAACGACTGTCTTAACAGCCAATTCAACGGATCAATCAACTACTGCTGCCGACGCTTTGACTCAGTCAGCAGCCGCCTCTGCTCAGTCAACCACTGCTGACAATGCCAAGGATCAAGCGTCAACCGCGACTGATTCTGCCAACACCACAACGAGCACGAACAGTTCGACTGCTCAAAACACTGAAGCTGATCAAACGATTATCAATTCCAAGCAAAACAGTACCCAGGCGCCTGCAACGGATAACATTCAACACGGCATTAACATCACGGCCAACAACCAGACGACTGGATACAACGGCAGCTCGATTTTAAATGCCAATCAATCCAATAGTACTTTCGATGTCAACACGGTCGTTACCAACAACAATTCTGACAGCCGCAAAGTTGAAGAAATCGTCCTGCTGCCAACGTTTACCGCCAACAATTCAACCGATTCGAATACGCCGGTTGTTACAGTCACGGCTTCATCAATGAACAACCGCCAAAACACTGCCAAGACCAGCCAAAAGACGCTGCCACAAACTGGTAATGAACAGACTGGTTTACTGGCTGCCTTAGGACTTGGCTTGTCCAGTCTGGCGCTTTCCTTAACGGGGGCCTTCAAAAAACGTCATAACTAATTTGCCTGCTTGTTGATCTAGCATGGACTTTTTAAAACCTCATCGCGGAATTGCTCCGTGGTGAGGTTTTTGATTTGATTGATGCAATCGTTCCTGGAAGTCTTAAGTAATGCTGCTTGGATCATGTTCGAAACAATGAGCAGCCATTTTTGAACTGCTTAGTCGGGGCTGTTATGCAAAAAATCCTGCATAAAACATATGACAAAATCGAATATACAACTACCTACTTCTGGCCTAAAATCGGCGAATAGGAGGTATTTACAGGAATCAATGGCTGCTCATGCGGAATTTATTCACAAAAAAACTGCCTTCAGATTGCTCTGAAAGCAGTTGGTGCCGATAACATCCGGCCTGATTTATTCCATTTCCGTTAAACCAGCTTGACGACGGCCGCGATTAAACCATGGCGAAACCGTAAAAGCCAGAATGTCATTGACCACATAGATCAAACTGTTGATTGCCATTGCCAGCGTAGCATCCCCTTGCGCAAAGGTCACGCCCCAAAGAATCAGCTGGAAGATCCCAGAAGCCAGCCACCAGTAGTATTGGTTATTGTAGCGCATAAAGCACATGATCCCTGCAGTCAGACTGATGGCAAAACTGATGGCATCGATCCATGGCCGCGGATCATTAGTGAAACTGCCAATCATATAACCACTAATAGCGTAGACCAGCAGCGTACCAATAATGGCTATGATCCATTGTTTGGTTCCGAAACGGCGCAGATGATTTTTGGTATCGTCATTCCAGCTGCGGACGGCAAAGATCACCGGTAGATCAAGCGTCAATACATAGGCAATCTGTTCAAAAATCGACAGGTAGTTCTTCGCTGCCAAACCCGCGTAAATAAAGCAGGCAGCCGAGATCAGCCCCAGCCAGCCATTGATCGCCTTGGTAGCATTGATGGCCAATACGCACAGCGTCCCCAAGATCGTGCCGATAAACGTAATCAGCGTGACCGACGTAATCTTGCTGCTGATCAACAAAGCCAGCTGAAAGCCCAGGGCAAAGAAAAACAGCAGATAGTTCTGCATTGGCCACCCTTTCAATTGATTGAACAGCCAGACAAAGTAGTTTTCATTACGTTCCATGAATCGAATCTCCTTTTTCTCAGTAGCTTTTACCACGCGAACTGCGCGGCTGCTTATCCGTGGGGCGACCCCCACCTCGGTTGACGAGAAGTGCTCGTTTTCTCGCCAGCTGTCTTATTTTACGGGCCCATAAAATAAAACAAATCAGCCGTTTTGGCTTTGAGCAACTTATATATCCTACCAAAAGATCGATTCACTTGCCAATGCAAATTTCTTCATCTATCTTAAACAAAATCACGCTAAAGTATCTATTTAACCGTAACGACTGCGCTTACTAAAAATAAATAAAAAATTTTTGACTGGCCGTTTTGCGTCGTTTGATTAAAGGATCGATAAGGTGACCAGCAATCTAGCACCCCGCTTTTATTAATCAGCCAAATTGCAGTAAACTACGCTTTTGCCTCCGCCAGTCATTACGATCAGACTTTTAAGAAAATCTGCGGTGTCAGTCCGCGACGCTACCGCCAGCTGCACCAAAAGCTTGAATAAAAAGATAGTTTGACCAACGTTTTGTACTAATCGCCTAATTTCAAAAACTTTGAAAACGCTCTATAATAGAAAACAGCAATACTTTTGGGAGAGTATTTATTTATTGGGGGAGTGTTTTCATGAATACTTATGTTTTTATTTTATTACTTATCTTGATCATTATTGTTCAATACCTAATCAAAAAATATGATCAAAAAAAAGAAACGATCAAAAATAAACCGCTTCTGAAATCATCAAATTCAAAGCCAGTAATCAATAAATCAGCTAAGCCAATACCAACAGTCCAAGTTCCTACAGAGTGCTCAGCGAAAGAATCCGTTAATAATATTCGAAAACCATCACATACGCGACCAACAATCAACAAAACAGTTAGGCAAAAGTCGACAAGCTCCGTCTCTACCGATAATTCAACCAATAAACTGCCAAGCATGGATTCAAAAAAGGATCAACTCATTGCAAATCCACTACCTAAAACTGATAATGTTACGCAAACTTCTGACAAATTAACAATAATCGTTAAAGACGGTAAGAAATTTTGTCAATATCCACTTGAAGATGACTGGTATCTCACACGTATACGAAAGATTCCCTGTCTGGGTAAAAAACATAACATAATCAAGTTTTACGCTGTCGCCAATGCTAATTTCAAAAGGTATCCCGACCATCATCTTGTTCGTTTTCCCGCTTATTATTGTCAAGAATGCGACAGAATCATGATCAAGGAGCCAGTTTATCAAGAAATCAGAAATGACTGTCGGCTGCTCTGCAATGTGGTAAATGAAAGTTTTTGGACACCCAAATTACCACTTCAACACACCAACAAACATTTCGTTGCGACGTTTGGCAACGAGGAGTCGATTCTACATATCCTCGGCTACAACGTCAATGCCCAGATTGGATTAACCACACCTCAGCGTCATGCCATTCTGCGCCAGATCATTATCAATGGACAATTATCCCAAGGCCAGATCGAGCATCATCTGCGCTACCTGATTCGCCGCAACCGTTCCAATCGCAAGTTTAGGCGAGCAATCGAAAAATGGCTGGCTGATTTGAACTATGTCAGTCGCTTAGACGTCAATTACAGCCGCATTCCGATCCAAGTGATGCGGACCTTGCTGAGTCAAGCCAACTAAGCTAATGATTTAAATAATATATAAAAGGACCCGCCAAAATCGACGAGTCCTTTTTATCTGGTTAATTATTATCAGCCTTTTTTAATGCTGCCGCTCATGGCATCCCCATAGATTGGCGTTGGCAGGCCAAAGCCACCGGCAACCGTAATCAGCTCACCCGTGACATAACGTGCCTTATCGCTGGCCAGGAAAGCAACCATATTGGCGATATCCACTGGCTTAACGACCTCATTTAATGGCACGTGTTTCAAAAAGCCATCCAAGAAGCTCTTTGACATGTTCTGCAAGGCGCCATCCGTACCGACAAAACCAGGCAGTACCGCGTTGGCCCGAATCTTATCACGCGCATACTCAACGGCTGTCTGTTTGGTCAGCGAGTTGATGGCTGCTTTTGAGACGCCATATGCCAAGCGACTGATATCTGGCGTCGTACCGGCAACTGATGAAATATTGATAATGTTGCCGCCGCTTTCCTGCTCGCGCATTACTTTAACGGCATATTTGGAAGTGTAATAAACGCTTGCGATATTTTTGTCAACGATATCAAAGAAGGTCTGACTGTCGCCATCAACCAAAGTCGTATCTTTTTTAACATCCGTCGTGCCAAAGTTATTGACCAGAATGTCCAAATGACCCGCGTCTTACACTACTTCTTGAATCATGGGCGCATAGGTTGCAAAGTCAAACGCATCATAAAAAACGCTGCGGAAGTTTTCATTTTGCTCATGCAGCTGGGCAGTTAACTGACGGTTCTTTTCACTGTCCCGCACAGCCATATAGACAATGGCCCCCTGCTCAACCAGCTTTTCGGCAATTGCCAGGCCAATGCCGCGACTGGCTGCCGTAACGATCGCCGTTTTATTTTCCAAGTCTTTAGTCATCATAAATTCCTCCTTATCCTTGCAGACAGGTAATCAACAACAACTTTTAAGGATATCCTAGGACGGCATTGAGCGACTTCTCGTCAAATAAACCGTCTTTTTGATATTGGAGAAAAGTATAACATCTTTAATAAAAGAACAACTTAATTTTTGTAAAATTCGATAAAAATATACTTTAGATTAACTAATTTTAATGAATGTTTCTTAAAAAGCGATTTCATTTGTGCTATATTTTTTCGTGGCCAGACAGACTGCATTTTGTTTTTTCGCCATAAGTTGATTATTAAGTAATTCATTATTTAACGATTGATTGATAGCTGTTATCAAAATGGCAACCAATCAGAATGCCACAATAACAAAGACAGAAATTCGAAAAGGGGATTGTATCTTGAAAGAAATTGACGCAAGCGAAATTCTGCACCGGCCCTTTGCCTCAAACTTTTTAAAAAGGATTGGACGCGGCACCGCTGTTGGAATGGCAACTGGTCTGATCGTAACCACGTTTCGCAAAATCATCGACGATACGCTGCAAGGACTCAATGTTATCTATCCTTATATGCGAACTCATTATCTGATGCTGGGCGTCTATCTGATCGGTACGCTTATTTTATGGCTGATAATGGCGCGTCTGTTGAAAAATCATCTGTTTGACATCGTTGGTTCGGGAGTACCGCAAGTTGAAGACGTTTTACATGATGAACATTGGATGTCTTGGTGGTCAGTGCTATGGCGCAAATACTTGATTGGTCTAATGGCAATCTGTCCAGGATTGTTTCTTGGCCGAGAAGGACCCTGTATTCAGATGGGAGCGGCAGTTGGTCAGGGGCTGGCGGAAAAATGCTTCAAATCGTCTCGCCACGAAACTAAGGTCATAATCGCCTGTGGCATTGCGGCTGGACTTTCCGCGGCATTCTCCGCTCCATTGGCCGGTGCGCTTTTCCTGCTTGAAGAGATTACCTATACGTTTGAGTCGCAAACCTGGCTGACGGCATTAACCGCAGCCATCGCTTCCGATCTCGTCACCCTGCTCTTTTTTGGCACGCGACCATGCATGTGGCTGCCCGTTACCTATCGTCTGCCACCGGCTACCTATCTTCCCTTGGCTTTGTTTGGCATCTTGCTGGGCATTCTGGCTTGGTTTTACCAATATTGTCTGATTAATATTCATTGTTGGTATGGCAAGATTTCCTGGCTGCCAAGAAATCGGCGCTCGATCATCCCCTTGCTGCTGGTGGTTCCAATCGGTTTGTGGGATGCCAGCATGCTGGGCGGCAGTCATGTTTTCGTCGAGGTTATCGCCCAGCTGCCACGTCATGTACACGGGTTTCAAGCGATGATGATGCTTTTGGGAGTTTATTTTATAATTCGATTCGTTTTTTCGATGATTTCTTATGGTGCCGCAGTACCAGGCGGGATTTTCATGCCGATTCTAGTACTGGGTGCGATCTTGGGTGGTTTTGCTGGCTGCTTGATGATCCGCTTTGGTCTCATTCCTGCCAAAGCCTACATCAATCTGGTGGTCATTGGTATGGCTGCTTATTTTGGCGCAATTGAAATGGCCCCGTTTACCGCCATCTGTCTTTTGACTGAAATGGTCGGCACGATTCAGCAGATTCTGCCAATGCTGCTGGTTACGTTCATTGCCTACACAGTCAACGATCTGTTAGGGGGACGGCCAATCTATGGCGCGCTGCGTGAACAGATGGCTCCCCAGGCTGCCCAAGAACGGAATGCCAAAACCGGCCAACCTTAATTATTGAATTAATTCGATTGGTTTCATTGCAAATAAGCAACCAATCAACTTTAGATATTTAACAAATGAAAGTCATCAGAAATTTTTTGAAAAAGTTTTTGATGGCATTTTTTGTTCATTTTCTAGTTCACAACTAAACGTAAGCACACCATATTGACACGTCTTGAAAAATAGCACAAAAAATGAGGCATCTCGCTGTTTGGCGAGGTGCCTCATTTTATTATCGATACAATTTTAATTGCC
>SKEG01002130.1_pt1 | contig 13515 bp, 13 predicted proteins | sample 4826631 | NCBI WGS metagenome assembly SKEG01 (sample SAMN11008815, study PRJNA524170) | human gut metagenome | biome: Human fecal sample; material: Feces; isolation source: fecal sample from pouch patient p26, p34, p50 | host: Homo sapiens | place: Israel: Tel-Aviv | collected 2016-11-02
GTTCATAATCACATAACTAATCAAAACAAAGTTAGTGAAAAACATTATCCGACCAAATTTGCGATCTCGCTCCAAAACCCTCAAATATTTAAAATCAATATTAAGAAGTTTGGAAAGAGCAACAAATGTTGGAATAATTAAAAGGTCAAAGAAAATAAAATAAAGATAACTTTTGTTAAGAAAATCCGATGTGATACCAAATCCCGGCATCAAAAAGTAGGCATAACCATTAAAAATCAAAAGATAAAGAACAAGAGGATAGAAGGCATAAAACGCCAACATATTGGTGGTTCTTTCCTTGCCATAGAAATAAGCATAGAAAAGAAGGTAGAAAGGTGTCATAAAGGACAAACCGACATTATATGACATCCCCAGTATTCCCCCTATACATTCAACTAGGAACGCAATAGGAAGAATCATACGTGGTATCCTAACCAGGCTAGTCTTTTCGTAAATCCACTGTATAACGATGAAATGCAAAAGAAACTCTAATGCAATTTGTAAATTGAGTATCATTTAATGGTTAGCAACTTCCTTCTAAAGATTCTAAATAAACAACAAAAGGTCATACTGCTATTCTATCATAATTCCTGATAATAAATGAGATAAAGTTGAATAGTTATCCCTAATTTCAGAAAAATTTCAATAACAATTAAAGAAAAAAGGAGAGCTAAAACTTTAACGGTTTTTCAACCGTTCCAAAAATTCCTTTTTACGTGTGCGCGAGAGCAGACAAGACTCATCACCCTCAAAAAATACCATATTAGCTGTACGATCAACGCTGGCGACATTGCTAACATTGACAACAAAGGAGCGATGCGTTTGGAAGAAAATGTCATCCAACTTTGCTACCTCTGCAATCTTTCCATAGAATTCTACCAAGTTTAACTTGGTGTGGGCAATCAACTTATGGGGTACCGGAGCTGTCTCAATATATAAAATATCTTCATAAGGAAGATTGACATCATTTTTATCTGTTTTGACAGTTAGGCTCTGAGCCTTAGTTTCTTGTTCAACCTGTGACTGAGCAAAATCTAATAGTTCTACTAGGGCTCTCTTAAGATCCACATCGTCCATGGATTTATCTACAAAATCAAGGGCTTGAATCTTATAACGAAAGGTCAAAGGCATAAATTCGGAATAGGCCGTTACAAAAGCAATTTGTGCCTTTAAATCTTCTTTTCGAATCTCCAAGCCAATATCTAGTCCCTGCTTGGTCTGATTCTTGAGGTCAATATCCAAAAGATAAACCATGGATTTACCTAAGTCCCTGTCAGTATCTAACAATTCCTGACCCTGCTCATAAAAGGTAATCCCATCAACAACGGCCTTCGACTCCTCAACTGCTTCGTCCAATAAACGACTAACACGATGACGCTGCAAGGCATCATCTTCAAGGACGATAATAGAAAGCATCTTATTTCCCTCTTTCTTTCTAATATACTTTAATATACCTACCTAACATTTTATCATAATTAATCGGATAATATTCCTTTTTTTACAGCATAAAATCTTTTTAACTCACCACATTTCATTTATAAAACAATTGTTATCTACTTGTCATTTCATCTTCATTTTTAGGTGTTATCATGAGAACTGTTTTTGTTTGATATTAAAAAGGAGAAAGTTATGTTACGTTCATTTAAAACACAAGGGACTAAGACAAAGACCATCTTGACCCTTGCAACTGTCGGTATCATTAGTGCTTTTCTTGTGGGAAGTCCTCAGCATGCCTCTGCGGATCAAACCTATGTTTCAGATCCTAATCAGGCTCTGACATTTTCCGAACTTGAAACAGCTACAAATACAAATATCATCGCTCAAACAGGTGTATCTAGTGAAACACCTACTACTGTGACTACTGTGTCACATACCTCTGTGGATGGTCTTCATACACATGAAAATGACTATGAACAAACTCCCGCAAATACTACGACTTTTGAGGAATTGAAACAAGATAGTCAAACAGCTAATAGTACTGTCGACAGCCAGACTGGCAGCAAAACCTATGAGACTAGAATTCCGACAAATACAGATAGCAATCAGAAGGCTGTAGAAAATCAAGCTGAACCAAAGACCGAAACTGTTGCTCAAGCACAAACCTGGTCAAATGATGGTGCTACATGGGTGTCAACAGAAATTAATAATGGTAACGTTCATAAGATTCTATCTACTTATATTCCAAAACCATTAACACCTTCTACAAAACCAACGACAACAGCTACACCGAAATCTAAACAATCAACTCCTGCTGTTAGTCAACCTAAAAAACCAGCCACAGTTGCTAACAAACCTACAACACCTACAACTCAGCCTAAGAAACCAACAACGACTGTCACTAAACCTACAGCTCCTAAAGCCACTCCTATCCAACCTGCTAAACCAGTGGACCGAGTTGCTCAAGTATGGCAAAAGAATAACGAACTGGTAAAAGAGAATTACGACACTCCTCACTGGTCAAGTAAGGAAGCAACAGTCTTCATCAATGCTAAGAATCCTGAAATCGTGAACGCCTACAAACAAGCTATCACTTCTTGGAATAACACTGGTGCCTTTAATTTCTTGCTCACTAACGATAAACAAAAAGCTAACATCATTGCTGATGAACGTTATGAAGGTAATGTAGCAGCTCCTCTTGGGGTTACCTACTCTACTTACTACCTCCCAACAAAGCAATATAGTAATGCTACTGTTTACTTGAACACCTTCCATGTTCAAAACAATTATTATCAAAAGAATGGTGGAAAACTCCTTAACACTGCGCAACACGAATTAGGACACTCAATTGGACTTGAGCACAACAGTGCCGTTGCCTCTGTAATGGAACCTAAAGGTGGTAAGACAAGTATCCAACCTGTTGATATTAACAATGTTAAGAAACTCTATAGCAAGATTTAAGTTCTTACACTATTACTACAATTCATAAGCAGACCTATCAGGTTCTGCTTTTTTTATACAGGTGAGATGACCATTCAAGACCAGAAAATGACTGTTCATGATTATTTCTTACATATTTTAAAAATACGTAAGATTTTCTTCGTTTTTTTTGGTAAAATAGAAAATGTAAAGAGAGACCGGATGAGTTAGAAAACTCAACTTTGTTAGTTTTTGCTCATTATTCTCATAAACAGAATAAAATAGTCTAGGAACCCTTCTTAACATTTATACCTATCTTCCCCAAACACTTTTCCCCCATTCCTAGATTTCCAGATCTCTCCTAATAAAGAACGTCTAGCAACAGCAGCTAGGCGTTTTTTAGTCTATTAAAGCACATAGTCGTTGGTATTAGCTCACTAGATTAGTAATCGTTCAAAATAATTCTCACAAAATTACCATTCAAGACCAGAAAATGACTGTTCATGATTTTTTCTTACATATTTTAAATATATGTAAGTTTCCTCTGTTTTTTTTTGGTACAATAGATAATGTAAAGAGAGACCTAATGAGTTGTAGATAAGCGTTTTATCATTTAAAACTTATTATTCTCATAAACATTTTCTAAATAGTCTAGGAACCCTTCTTAGCATTTATACCTATCTTCCCCAAACACTTTTCCCCATTCCTAGATTATCAGATCTCTCACAAGAAAAGCGTCTAGCTCACCCGGCTAGGCCTTTTTTCTTTTTCCATACTTTTGCTATAATAGAGTCATACCGTTTGAAAGGAACTCATAAAATGACTATAGATCAGCAACTTCTTTGCTACAAACGTTTACCAAACTGGACAGCTACAACACTTCCGGAAATGGTGACGCAAAAACACAATACTAAGGTGGGAACTTGGGCTAAATTGACCATTCTATCGGGATCTCTTCACTTCTACGAATTAGACGAAGAGGGAGAGGTTACTGCAGAGCATCTCTTTACCCCCGAGACAGAGATTCCTTTTGTTGAACCACAAGCTTGGCATCGCATCGCTGCTGCTTCAGATGATTTGGAATGCTATCTTTCTTTTTACTGTAAACCTGAGGACTACATGGCTAAAAAGTATGACACTAAGGCCCACTCCGAGGTTCTTGAAGCAGTCCAATCTGGCCATATCAAACCTGGTCGTACCCTTGACCTAGGCTGTGGTCACGGCCGTAACGCTCTTTATTTGGCATCTCTTGGGCATGATGTTACAGCCGTTGATGTTAATAACGAAGCTACACAACGCATCCAAATGATTGCAGATGAGGAAAATTACAATGTTAGAGCTGGTTACTACGATATCAATGCTGCTGCTCTTCCTGAGTCTGAAACCTTTGATTTCATCCTCTCAACAGTAGTCTTTATGTTCCTTGATCCGGATCAAATTCCGGCTATTATCAAGAATATGCAAGAGCGTACTGTCGTAGGTGGTTACAATCTAATTGTCTGTGCCATGGATACTGAGGAACACCCTTGTACCATGCCTTTCCCATTTACGTTTGAAGAGGGAGAGTTGAAAAATTATTATAGTGACTGGGAGTTAGTCAAGTATAATGAAAATCTTGGTCACCTTCACCGTTTGGATGAATATGGCAATCCCATCGCCCTTCAATTTGCAACCATGTTAGCTAAGAAGGTTAAATAAGAGCGAATAACTGTAGACGAGCTGAGCACAGCTTGACTTGTCTTCAAAGTAAAAACTAGGAACCCAGTCGGATTCCTAGTTTTTAATTGTTTACAATATCTGCATATCCTGATTTAAGGTCTGCATTTTCTGTTTCTTTGACATAATAGACACCACCATTGGTAGTTGGTGAATAAAGAACAAAGGGAGTCCCATCTTTTTTAATGGTAAAGAAATAACGGTGAACTGATACATTTTCCCATCTCTCGTAAACGGAAACAATAGTATACTCAGAACTGCTATTACCATTTGCAGCATAAGTAGCATCCACAGTCTGGTTATGGTCCGACATCCAACGGATAGGCAAAGAAGAGGCCTCATTGGTGATTTCTTTGTATCCTGGCTGATTCATCTGATTGCCCCAAGAAACCATCAAACTAGCAAGTCGGCTAGCCTTATCATTGGTCCAACGTGGATTTTCAGTATAGGCTTCCTTGGCATGGTTAGCGTCAGGTGTATCAATACTTGCACTGCTAGAATCACTCGTCCTCGCATTTCCGATTGATGAAGTACTTGGTGGCATTAGCCTTATCTGTCGATGAAAATATCGAGCTAGGCACTGTGGCAGATGACTTAGTCTGTTTGACGTTCTTCATTGAACTAGAGACTAGAGTCAAGCCAATACCAACGACGATCGCTACTAGAGCCCCCAGAAGAATATAGATATAATTATAATTTTTCGAGATTCCAATAAGGCCAGACTGATAAGCTAATTGTAGTTCATCAGGTTTCGGTTTCCGCCCTTGAACTTGCTCAAAACGACTTATCCATTCTGCTTCTGACAGCTTTCGCATAATTTTCCTCTTCTCTTTATCAATTATCTTCCATCCTATCATAGAACAGTGATGATGACAATAGTAGAGAGAACTTGAGGTCTACCTTCAACCAATTACCCTTTATTTTCAAAATAACGACGAACAATCGGCGCCACTTCTTCACCATAAAGTTTAATGGCCTTTAGAACGTCTTCATGTGGCATAGAACCAATCGGGAGATGAAGCATGAAGCGATCTAGCTGTAAATCCTCAATAATACGAATGATTTTTTGAGCGACGTGAGCAGGGTCCCCAACGAACATGGCTCCGTTTGGTCCAACACTAGCATAGTACTGCTCTTTAGTCATTTCAGACCAGTGTGGGCGATCCTTAGCAATGTTATCCACTGTTTGTTTTGTTGGATAAAAATAATTCTCTATCGCTTGGAAATTATTTTCTTCAATCCAACCCCAAGAATGAGCAGCCACCTTAAGTTGTTCATCCGAATAACCATTTCGAGCACCTATCTCCTTATAAACCTCAACTAATTTTGCAAAGGCCTTTGGATTTCCTCCAATTGTAGCATAGGCAATTGGCAGACCTTTTTCCGCAATTTGAATGGTCGACTCAATGTGACCACCTGTCGCTACCCATATTGGAAAATCATCTTGGACTGCTCGCGGATACACAGGACGATTGTCAACAGATTGAGTATGCTTACCTTGCCAAGTTAAATTCGTTTGTTTTTTCACTTCCAGAAGCATATCTAGTTTTTCATTGAAAAGTTCATCATAGTCTGAAAGACCATAGCCAAAAAGTGGAAAACTCTCAACAAAAGAACCTCTACCCGCCATGATTTCTGCACGACCATTTGACAGAGCATCAATGGTTGCATACTGCTGATAGACACGAACAGGATCAATAGATGACAAAATGGTTACTGCACTAGATAAACGAATCTTCTTGGTATTCACAGCACCTGCTGCAAGAACAATTTCCGGTGCCGATACCGCAAAGTCTTCACGGTGATGCTCTCCAATCGCATAAATATCTAGTCCAACTTGATCCGCCAATTCAATTTCTTCAACGAGTTCTCGAATACGTTGGTCATGAGAGATAGCTTTTCCAGTCGATTCTAGGAGGGTTGTTTCTCCAAAAGTTGAAATGCCAAGTTCAATCGTCATAAATCTTTCCTCCAGTGATTCTTTTATTTGTTATGAGAACGACATTATCACTAATTAGTGATAATTACAAATAAAAAAGCCTAAGACTCTATTTTCCAAGAAAGGCTAATAGGGTTAGGCAGAAAAGGAGAACTAAAACACCCATGACCACTAGGAGACTAATCTTATAGCCTAGGGGATTTCTAGGATTTAAACTGGTTCCAAGGCCATACCTACGGAGGACAAATAAGGGTTCTGAAGGAGACTGATTAAGGTTGTAGCCTAAGAGGTACTTTAAATAAAGCAGGAAGAAGAAACTCATCCCCGGAAAAATAACAAGAGGAAGCACTAGCCCCTGTGACCACCAAATCATGATTGTAAGAAAGACTTGTATCAACAAGAGCACCCAAAACAAGTAATAAATGTACGATTGCTTTTTCATTAATATGTACCTCTCAATCTAAGATAAGTATACTCCTCCTAGCTTCCCTTATCAAACCCATAACTCGCCTGACACCTTATTTTCTGCTACAATAGATAGGAAAGACTCAAAAAAGGAAACTGTACACATGAAATTAATTTCTTGGAATATTGATTCCCTAAATGCCGCCCTTACTAGTGATTCTGCACGCGCTCAATTATCACGCGCTGTTATCGACACCTTGGTCGCTGAAAATGCAGACATCATTGCTATTCAAGAGACAAAACTGTCTGCTAAAGGTCCGACTAAAAAGCATTTGCAAATCTTGGAAGACTACTTCCCTGACTATGACAATACTTGGCGTTCATCTGTTGAACCTGCCCGTAAAGGTTATGCTGGAACCATGTTCTTGTATAAAAAAGAATTGACACCAGTTATTACTTATCCTGAAATTGGGGCACCTTCAACCATGGACTGTGAAGGGCGTATCATCACTCTCGAATTTGACAATTTCTTTGTGACACAGGTTTACACACCAAATGCTGGTGATGGCCTCAAACGTCTGCTTGAACGTCAAATCTGGGATGAAAAATATGCGGATTACCTAGCTGAATTGGACGCTCAGAAACCAGTTCTTGCGACTGGTGACTACAATGTTGCCCACAAGGAAATCGACTTGGCTAATCCTTCAAGTAATCGTCGTTCACCAGGATTTACAGATGAAGAACGTGCTGGCTTCACTAACCTCCTCGCAAAAGGTTTCACAGATACCTACCGTCACCTCAACGGCGACGTTACAGGAGCTTACACATGGTGGGCCCAACGTAGTAAAACATCTAAAATCAACAATACAGGCTGGAGAATCGACTACTGGTTGACTTCAAATCGTATTGCCGATAAGGTCACAAAATCAGACATGATTGACTCTGGTGATCGCCAAGACCACACACCTATTGTCTTAGAGATTGATTTATAAAATAACTCTAGACCTAAATCACAAAAAGAGTAGACCTGCTACTCTTTTACTATGCCCAATTAAGGAGAAATTATGAAAACCAAACTTAATACCACTCAAAAGCTCGTTCTGTCAGCTATTATGATGGCTCTTTACATCGCTATCCTCTTTGTATCTCAAGCCATTTCCTTTGGTGCGGTTCAGATGCGTCTGGCCACTGCTTTATATGGATTAACCTACATCTTCCCATTTTTGGTATTCCCAATTAGTCTGGCTAATGCCATCGCTAACTCTTTTGGAGGTTTGGGATTGATTGACGTGGTTGGTGGTTTCTGTGCTAGCTTTTTAACAACCGGTAGCATCTACCTCATCCGTAAAGCTAAGTTATCTAGCTGGTTCATCATCCTTCCAATCCTACTCGTTCCTGCCTTAGTGGTACCAATCTGGCTTAGTGCTTTGCTCAAACTTCCTTATTTTGCTCTCGTTATTAATCTTCTCTTGGGACAATTAGTGCCTGCAATCTTGGGAGCAGTTCTAGTACAAGAGTTAGCTAAACGAGGATATAAAGACTGACAAACAAAAATATCTCTGCACATTGCAGAGATATTTTTTAGTAATGATATGCTTTCTTGTAAGCTTCTCTTGGTGTCAGCTTGTCACCAGAGATAAGCAAACGGTAGTCAACATTAGTAGGATCTTTTTGATACTCATCAACCCAATCTTGATTCATTTCGAGGTAAAGATTATAAGTTCCCAACTCAGTCGAAACAGTACCTACCTTGTAAAAATCTTTATAACGCTTTTGGTTATCCGTTTTTTTCAATTTTTCATATCGATAATAGGTTCTGGCAAAGTCAGTGAACTGGTATTCTTTCTTATCTTTTCCAGAGCCAGTTGTGACTTCAATGGTGCCCTTGTTATTTGTTAAATGCAAATCATAATCATAATCATTGTGACTATTCACTTGGAAAACACCTGAAGTAATGTCACTATCATCAGAGAATGTCTGAATGTCAGCGAACTTAGCAGCCTGCCAAGAAGTAGGGACTCCTTCATATTCACCATCACTCTGTAGACCTAGAAGTGACCAATAGTGACCGAGATAGAAGGTATTAGACTTCTCACGATCTGTCACCAGTTCACCTACCATATTAAGATTTTCAGCACCCAGACGGTATGGGTTAGAAAGATAACCAAAGACTGGGAAGAAATAAATGATGACTGTAAAGGTCAAGAGGGTCTTCATATTAATCTTATTGATAGCCCAGAAGAAATAAGCAGCTGAGAACAAGAGAGCGTAAGCAGCACCGTAGCTGAACTTATGCGCATGGGCAATCAAAAGTAAAATGAAGAAAATAGGTTGGATAGGACGGACCTTATGATAGATGATAGAGAAAACGTCCTCCTTGTCTTCCTCAGATTTGAAAATCAAGGACAAGACAATAGTCAAGAGTACAAAGAAGGCGCCAAACCCGAAACCAACATCATTTGGACGGAAGAAATAAGCCAAGATGGACATGTCCATTACCAATAGCCAGACAGATGCAAATTTGACCATGTTGTTACCAAATTTTGCAGCTGTTTGACTTGGTGCCTTCAAAGGTACTTCGAAGGCTTGTGCAAGTGCTCTTTCTTTAGCTTGGCGTTCGGCCTCTATTGCCGCTTTCATTTCCTTAGTACGGCGTTCCTTTTGGAACAAATGGGCAACCTTGGTCGGTTCATCTTGTCTCGACTTGGTAATGCTCAAAAAGAGCAAATATTGCATAGCAAAGATGAGAGCTGTGTTCCCACCGTATTCTAGGAAGGAACCATTCCAAATACTAGAAACAACTGCAAAAACGATATAACCTCCAATTGAGATTAAAACCGTCAAGAGCAAATGAATCCAACGATAGCGGTAAGTGTATTTATCAGTTGTATCTCGCCTCAAAAACGTGTCACGTGGGTAAAGATACCAGATAACGAAGATAAGTTCAATGGCTTGAACTGCTGTTAGAAAACCAACGTAGTTGAAACCAAAAACGGCTGCTACCACATTGATGAGATAGGAAATAATGGCCAAAACTCGCAGACTGGTGCGCTTAGACAAGAGTCCAATACTCATCAGGGTGATAGTTGAGAAGGCAGAAAAACCAGCGCCCATCTTATTATCAAAGATAAACACATTGACAAAGGCAAAAATCAAGATTCCTAAAAGAGTTAAGACTTGTTTTTGCATTTCTTTTTTCTTTTCTTTCATATTTTCCCTCCTTATGGAAATGATAACGTTTCCGTACTCCTATTTTAACACAATTGTACTATTTTTGTCAGATTTAAAAAGGCATTCGGATAACCGAAGGCCTTTTCATTTGTTATCTATTGCTTCAATCTTGAGGAACACAAAATCCCCATCAAAGCGTTGAATATACTTTTGAAAACCTAATAAACTAAAGGTTTCAATCTCATAACGGACCTGATCAACACCATCACTAGTGCTTTCCTCAAGTAATTTAAGTTTTGGAATATCGGATTCCAAGACGTCACGGTAAAGCCCTTTATACTCAAAGGTAATTCGAGCCCACTCATTACCTGAAAGCATTGAGAAAGCCTGATAACGCACCTGCTCATCTGTAATAAGACGTTCTTTTTGTTCTGGACTGAGCGTGAAAGCCAAATCATTTTCAGATTTATGAATGGTTTGGAAACGATCCACACGGAAATAACGGATTTCAGAGAACTGATAATCACAAGTAAGGTTATCATCCAGTTTGTAAGAAATACAGTAGAAATAATGGTTGTCAAAAATGACTGAAATTGGAAAGACCTTATATTCCTCCACTTTTTCTCCTGGCTTACGATAACTAAAAGACAATGGACGTTGGTCCACAATGGCATCGAAAATGGCTGAAATAGCTGGTAAGAGTGACTTATCTTGTTCCTGATAAATCTTAAGTTCTTGATAACTATCTAGTTCTAGCTCAGTCAATCGCTTGATACGTCTGCGCTCCTTGTCGTCTACAGCCCTCTCAACAAAGATGTTGATTATCTCTGCTACTTCATCCTTTCGAAGGGCACGACTCTCTAAAAGAATCTTAGATAGGATAACTGCCTGATTGTATTTAAGGTTACCGTAGCCTTGTTCATACTGAGCATGGTAGGAACCGTATTTTCTGGAATACTTAACCTTCATATTTGGACGGAGTTCAGTCAAGTTCTCCTTGAGCTCACTCACATCCTCTTTAAGCGTACGCTCACTGATACCAAAGCGAGCTAGGTAGTCCGTTTTTGAAATGTCATTTCCCTTTTCCAATTCGGACATAAAGTACAAGAGACGTTTGGTTTTTGATGCTGTCATTATAAAATCCCCCTTTATAATCAAACCTCTTATTACTAAAAAATTGCTGTCTAGTTATTAATTATCATAGATAGTCATCACCAGTGGCCACGAGCCACAGAATTATAACTCAAATAATAGTCCTTTTTCTTTTCGTTATACTCAAAAGAGAGTCTTAACAATTGTGCTTTCTCAATAGGACTATTCTGATCAGTGTAATCAAGATCAACTGACTTATGTATGATTCCTGATGAATGGACGTTGATACTTCTCCAGGACCTTTTTGCCTGAGAATGTTCCCTCACTACCTCAGACAAGGATGTTGCTGGACCCAGATAGTCTTGGTCTTTAGTACGTAAGCTATTTATCTGCTCTTCCGTCCAATTACTGCTATAATTATCAACCTCAGTGACGCCATCAAGGGGATAAGTCGCTATTCCACCATCATAGACAAAGCGTCCCTTTTCGTCCTTCACAAAAGAGAGATCACTATACTCATTGCCATCTCCACGGTCATATCTCACCTTGAGACTACTAGACTCCATCTCGACATAATTGCCCTTACCATGACTTTTAATAATCGAACGTAAGGTATCCGCCTTGGGTTTCAGATTTTCAAAATCTTCTTCCGTCCAGTTATAAATCGCAGACTCATCTGCGTAGTCTTTGGGATCATCGCTATCAGGTTTATCCTCATCAAGATCTGACTGAGACACCTGCTGAATTATCCTATATTTCTTCTTAGCTTCTCAATAGACAGAACCACCTAAAGTAGCAAAGAAGGATAGCACAATCAAGCCAACCACGATTGCGGTGAAGAGAAATCTACCCAGCTTCTGTCCCATTCTAAAGAGAATGATAGCAAGGACAAAACATGCCACAATTACAGCCAGATACACAATTATAGGCTTATACTTCCAAGATAACAAGACCGAGCCTCAGCTCACACTTAAGAGTATCAGTGGCAGAGCAAGGTCAAAAAGAAATATCGCTTCTCAGCTTTTTCCTCCTGAAAAGCAGATTCAAACTCTGGCCCTTTATTACTAAAAGCCGACTCGAAAGCCTGATCACCATTCTTTAGATGATCATCACTTAAATAATGTTCATTCTCTTTATTAAACCTCTACTCCTCTAAATATTCTATATAACAATTTCCCAGTTTTTTCTATTGTAACAAATGAAAGCGTCATTTTCTACAAATATACTAAAAAAGCAACCTATCTTAGGTTGCTTAAAGGTTTAACATTAGTCATTCTCAATTTTTTCAGCTTCTGTACTGAATTTTTGTGCGATTGCTTCAAGAGCTAATTCATCTGTATCTGGAAGAGTGATGGCATCATCAGAAATCTCATCAATATTTGCATAAAATTCAATATGATTCTTCAGATTTTGGAGATGAATTGGTGCATCACCACCGTATTCGCCATCGAGGTTAATCATCATACGATCATCACTTAGAGGCTCAATATACAGCGAGCTCGTTTTGATATAGGAAATTCTCTTGTCGTAGATGTGTTTACCACCTTGGAGAACCTGACGAATAAGGTCTACCAATTCAAAGAGGTTGGCTGTCTTAACCATGATTAGTGTAAATTTACCATCATCCAGTTTAGCATCTGGGGCAATCGTTTCAAAGCCACCAACTGAATTGGTCAAGGCAACGAAAATCATGGAAAGACCACCTTCAAAGACACCCTCATCATGCGTAATACGAACAGGAACCTTCTTAACTTGTGGTAGCAACTCTGCCCCCTTAACAAGGTAGGCCAAATAACCAAGTACTGTCTTTAAGCGGCTAGGCACACTATAAGTTAGTTCCGTAAAGGAACCCGCAGCTGCAATATTGATGAAGTATTTATCATCATAGGCACGACCAATATCCATTTGAAGGGTTTGATTTTTAGCAATAACCTTGGCTGCTTCAACAGGATTCCCTCTTGGAATCTTCAAAGCGCGTGCAAAGTCATTTGTTGTCCCCGTTGGAATAACCGCCATTTGTGGGCGCTTTTTGAGTGGGGCAATCCCAGAAACAACCTCATTGATTGTTCCATCGCCACCTGCAGCAATAACTAAGTCAAAGCCTGCTTTGGCTGCACGAGTGGCCTCATTTTTTGCTGAGTTCTCATCTGGTGTTGTTTGAAAGGCTGATGCTTCAAAGCCAGCGCCTTCCAGAATATCCAAGACCTCGGCAACATTTTTTTTCATAATTTCTTGTCCAGATGTTGGATTATAAATTAAGCGGGCACGTTTTTGTTTCATATTGAACTCCTATAAATCCAGCAACCAAGCCTCATCTTTTACTTCAATTCCTAGGC
>SKEG01002131.1_pt1 | contig 13515 bp, 13 predicted proteins | sample 4826631 | NCBI WGS metagenome assembly SKEG01 (sample SAMN11008815, study PRJNA524170) | human gut metagenome | biome: Human fecal sample; material: Feces; isolation source: fecal sample from pouch patient p26, p34, p50 | host: Homo sapiens | place: Israel: Tel-Aviv | collected 2016-11-02
AAAAGCAATAAGCAGTGGGTGGGGACTTGCTTGTATCAGGAGGCGTGCAAGCGCCTTCTGATAAACTGCGGAGCAGTTATTTGGTTATGAGCAAGTAGCGAAGCGGATTGCGAATATCCGCTTGACTGATTTAAAGGGTTGCTATATAAAAGTAATGTTGCTATAATAATTTTTAACAGTCGGCATTGATTCATTTATGGTATTAGTTGATTGATTGCCGTTCGTGAATATTTTACAGCAGTTCCGAAAGTGTAACCTGTCCGGAGCTGTTGAAGGAAAGACAGAGGAAAGAGATATGAATCAGTTAGAAATACTCAGAGAGAGCCTTGGACAGTGTGATGAGATCATTCTGGATGCGCTTATCATGCGAAACAGAATTGTAGAGGACATCATGGCATATAAAGAAGTCAACGGACTTCAGATCTTACAGCCGGAGCAGGAAGCAAAGCAGAAAGAATGGCTTGAGAACAGAATGGAAGGCAGACGTCACAAAGATGAGGTAGCAGATGTATTTGACTGCATCCGCACCAACAGTAAACGTATTCAGGCAAGAAAGCTTTTCAACTACAATATTGTACTTATCGGTTTCATGGGCGCAGGAAAATCTACAATTTCTGATTTCCTTAAGAACGTATTTGCCATGGATGTCGTAGAGATGGATCAGATCATTGCAGAGAGACAGGGAATGAGTATTTCTGATATTTTTGAGACATACGGAGAGCAGTATTTCCGTGACCTTGAGACAAATCTGCTGATCGAGATGCAGTCCCGCAGCAATGTGGTAATCTCCTGTGGCGGTGGTACTCCGATGAGAGAATGTAACGTAGTGGAGATGAAGAAGAACGGACGTGTTGTCCTTCTTACTGCGAAACCAGAGACAATTCTTGACCGTGTCAAAGACAACCATGACCGTCCGCTGATCGAGAATAACAAGACCGTTCCGTTCATCGCAGAACTGATGGAGAAACGCCGCGCCAAATATGAGGCAGCAGCCGATATCATTATCGAAACTGACGGCAAGAACGAACTGGAAATCTGCGAAGAACTGGTTCACAGACTTCGTACTATGGATGAGAAATAATTTATGAAAAAAGACCGCCTTACGGTGGTCTTTTTTTAACTCGTTTTATAATCCCATTCTTTCTGCGCCTGCTCGATCACATATTTCTTAAAGGCTTCCACAACCGGCGGGTGATAGACATCTTTGAGCATTGCCATATAGAAGTTTCGCTGCCAGCTCGGAGAGATGAGTGGGAGGATTTTTACATTCAGAGACTGCAGGATCGGGATATTTGGTGCGACGCAGATGCCGAACCCGTTGGAGACGAATCCTGCGGCGACCTGATCTTCGTCAATCTCATAGGCGACATCCGGTGACTGACCGATGCATTCAAAAAGTTCGTCAATGATCTGTCTCAGACCGCTTCTTTTCTTAAATATGATCTGTTTATAAGGAATGGTATCCTCCAGCCGTACTTCATCCTTTACTGCCAGCGGATGATCCAGAGGTACGATCACAACCAGCTCCTGTCTGGCAACCGGGATAAACTCGATCAGCGGCTCATTATCAAGTTTGGAACAGAACCCCAGATCATATTTCTTTTCTTTTAATCCGTTTAGAATATCAGATGTTAAAACTTTGTCACAATACAGGTTAAAATCAATCTTTTTCGCTGGATTTTCTGCAAGAAACCCTCTCATGATCTTCGGAAGAAAATCAATTCCCAGAGTACGCAGGAATGCAACGTCAATACATCCCTCACCTTTACCGGCCAGCTTCAGGCTGTTTACAGACGAGTCCAGACGGTTTAATACTTCTTCTACATCTTTCAGGAAAACTTTTCCATATTTGGTAAGTGTCACATTTCTTCCGTTCTTTTCAAACAGTTTTACTCCCAGTTCTTCTTCCAGAGTAGAGATCGCATAGCTTAAAGAAGGCTGGGTGATCGCCAGAATATCAGCGGCTTTTGTATAATGTTCAATATGTGCCAGTGTGGAAAAGTACCGCAGATGATACAGGTTCATAAAAAAACTCCTTTCTCAGATGTGTATTCTCAGTAACTGTTTCATTGTTACAGTGATTGCTGTAGTTATTTTTCCGATTTTCAGTCTGTATGGCAAAGAAATAAGCCGCCGGTATGTTTTCAGACGAAAAATTTTTCAGACCGCTTCTTTGATATGAGCCGGATTATAGTTACTTTTGCACAAATACTCCGCGCTGTATTTGTTATATAAGCATATTATACCATGATGTATTGAAAAAATCTATGGATTCGAGGGGTAGAACCAATTTGTTTTATATTTAACAAAGATATATAATGCTTATATCAAAAAGATACAAAATATTTCCAAAATATACAAAAAAATTATGCGATTTTATGAGGAGGACGAAAAATGTCAAAAGAATTTCCAATTACAATCAGTTCCTGGACACTGGGAGATCAGTGCAGATTTGAAGACAGAGTCATTGCTGCAAAGAATGCAGGTTACGAGGGAATCGGTCTTCGTGCAGAAACTTATGTAGATGCGCTGAATGAAGGACTTTTTGACAAAGACATTCTGGCTATTCTGGACAAACACGGCATGAAAGTGACAGAAGTTGAGTACATCGTACAGTGGGCAGAAGAACATCGTTCCTATGAACAGAAATATAAAGAGCAGCTTTGCTTCCATATGTGTGAATTATTTGACGTAAAACAGATCAACTGTGGTCTGATGGAAAACTACTCCGTAGAATATACTGCTCAGAAATTAAGAGAATTATGCCAGAGAGCAGGAAAATACATCATCGGTGTTGAGCCAATGCCATACAGCGGAATCCCGGATATGAAAAAAGGCTGGGCAGTTGTAAAAGCAGCGGACTGTGAAAATGCAAAACTGATCATGGATACCTGGCACTGGGTAAGAGCAAACCAGCCGGTTGACCTTTCTGTGATCGAAGACATCCCTGCAGACAAGATCGTATCCATTCAGATCAACGATGTATGGGAAAGACCATATGCAACAACAATCTTAAGAGACGAATCCATGCATGACCGTCTTGCTCCCGGAACAGGAATCGGATGCACAGCAGCTTTCGTTAAGATGGTAAAAGAAAAAGGAATCAAACCAAACGCAATCGGCGTAGAAGTCATCAGCGATGCAATCCTTGCAAAAGGACTTGAATATGCTGCAAACCATACATATGAGAACACAAAGAAAGTGCTTGAAGAAGCATGGCCGGAAGTACTTCAGTAAGTATCTGACGGATAAACCGACAGATTAAAGGATCAGGCAGAAACCTTCGCGCCTGCCTGATCCGAATTTCTGATGAAACAAAAAATACCGAAAATATAAATAAATCCAGAGAAAAAGGAGAAGGTCACATGAAATTCAATGCAATGTTTCAGCCGATCAATATCGGACCAATGACAGTAAAGAACCGTTTCGTAGTTCCGCCAATGGGAAACAACTTTGCAAACACAGACGGAAGCATGAGCGAACAGTCTGTAGCTTATTATCGTGAAAGAGCAAAAGGCGGTTTCGGCCTGATCACGATCGAAGCAACTGTAGTCCATAAAGGCGCAAAAGGCGGCCCGCGCAAACCTTGCCTTTATGATGATTCCACAATCGAAAGCTTCCGCAAGGTAGTAGATGCCTGTCATGCAGAGGGCGCAAAAGTTTCCGTACAGCTTCAGAACGCAGGTCCGGAAGGAAATGCAAAGAATGCAGGCGCACCGATCGAGGCAGCTACAAGCATTCCGGCAGACTGCGGAAGAGATACACCGAAGGAAGTTACAACTGAAGAAGTTTACGAACTGGTAAAAGGCTATGGCCTCGCAGCAAAGAGAGCCATGGAAGCAGGCGTAGATGCAGTTGAGATCCATATGGCACACGGCTATCTGGTAAGCACTTTCCTTTCCCCAAGAACAAACAAGAGACTGGACGAGTTCGGCGGTTCTTTTGAGAACAGAATGCGTTTCTCCCGTCTGATCATCGAAGAAGTAAAGAAGATGACAGAAGGAAAAATCGCAGTTCTTGCCAGAATCAACAGCTGCGACGAAGTACCTGGCGGTCTTGATGTGCATGACAGTGCTGCAATCGCTGCATATCTGGAAAGCTGCGGACTGGATGCCCTCCATGTATCCCGTGCCGTTCATATCCGTGATGAATTTATGTGGGCGCCGACAGTGACACACGGTGGTTTCTCCGCTTCTCAGGTAGAAGAGATTAAACGTGCCGTATCTATCCCGGTGATCACAGTCGGACGTTATACAGAGCCACAGTTTGCTGAATTAATGGTAAAAGAAGGACGCTGCGACCTGGTTGCATTCGGCCGTCAGAGCCTTGCAGATCCGCATATGCCGTTAAAAGCACAGGAAGAAAGACTCGAAGATATGATCCCATGTATCGCATGTCTTCAGGGCTGTGTGGCAAACATGTATGCAGGAAACCCGATCTGCTGTCTTGCAAATCCGTTCCTCGGACATGAATCTCAGGAGATCGCTCCGGCAGAAAAGGCTAAGAAAGTAATGGTAATCGGCGGCGGTGTTGCAGGTCTCTGCGCTGCATTTATCGCACAGGAAAAAGGTCATCAGGTAACACTTTATGAATCAAGTGACAAACTTGGCGGAAACATGCGTCTTGCAGCTTATCCTCCGGGAAAAGGCGACATCACAAATATGATCCGCAGCTATATCGTCCGCTGCCAGAAAGCAGGCGTGACAATCAAAATGAATCAGGAAGTAACTCTGGATCTTATCAAAGAAGAAAAACCAGACAGCGTAATTGTTGCTTCCGGTTCCAGAACACTGATCCTTCCGATCGAAGGAATCGACAATCCTGCAATCATTCACGGCTCCGACCTTCTTGACGGTAAGAGAGCAGCAGGAAAGAAAGTCCTGGTTGTAGGCGGCGGAATGGTCGGATGCGAAACAGCAGCATTCCTTGGCGAGCAGAATCATGACGTAACAGTCATCGAGTTCAGAGATACTGTTGGTGCGGATGTGATCCACGAGCATAGAGTTTACCTGATGAAAGACTTCGAAGATTACGGAATCAAGGAGATCACAGGTGCAAAAGTATGCAAGTTCTATGAAGACGGCGTAGAGTACGAGACAGCAGACGGACAGAGACACGAGTCCAGAGGATACGACTCCGTCATTCTTTCCATGGGATTCAGAAACTACAATCCATTTGGCGAAGAAATCAAGGCAATCGTACCGGATACTTACGTGATCGGTGATGCAATCCGCGCAAGAAGAGCACTGGATGCTACAAAGGAAGCATATGAGGTAGCTTCTGTATTATAATTACAACAATAGAATAAAAACTGTCTCAATAACAAAAAAAGCAGGCAGTGGAAGGAACGGTTACTGTTTATTTTATAGTTGCAATCAGGATCATCTGTATGATATTATCAGCGAACAGTAACTGGAGAATGATTTTACAAATGAAAAATATCCGGATACATATATAAAACGTATCCGGATGCTGACAAAAATATTTCAGGAGGCAAAAAGGAAATGGAACAGAGAATCAAAGGAACAACAGGATTAATGGCACTCATCGGAAGCCCGGTAGGACATTCAGGATCACCGGCAATGTACAACTTCAGCTTCCGCTATCACAACCTTGACTATGCTTACATGGCATTTGACATCAAGGAAGACCAGGTTCCGGCTGCTCTGGATGCGATCCGTCTTTTCAAAATGAGAGGCGCAAACGTAACCATGCCATGCAAGAACGAAGTTGCAAAACATATGGACGAACTCTCACCGGCTGCCAGAATCATCGGTGCAGTTAACACAATCGTAAACGAAGATGGCAAACTGGTAGGACACATTACAGATGGTGTAGGCTTTGTGTGCAACTTAAAAGAACACGGCGTTGACGTGAAAGGCAAAAAAATGGTAGTTCTCGGTGCCGGCGGTGCTGCAACAGCAATCCAGGTACAGTGCGCATTAGACGGAGCAGAATCCATTTCCATTTTCAATCCGAAAGACCCATTCTTTGCACGTGCAGAGTCAACAGCAGAGAAACTGAAAAAAGAAACACCGGACTGCAAAGTTCAGGTATTTAATCTGGAAGATGAGGCAAAACTGAAAGAAGAGGTTGCAAATGCAGACATTCTTGTAAACGCTACCCTTGCAGGTATGAAACCTCACGAAGAACTCACTCTGATCAAAGACAAATCCATGTTCCGTCCTGACCTTGTAGTAGCAGATGTTGTTTACAATCCTGCTGAAACAAGAATGGTAAAAGAGGCCAAAGAAGCAGGCTGCAAGCTTGCAATCGGCGGAAAAGGAATGCTGTTATGGCAGGGAGCAGAAGCTTACAAACTTTACACAGGACTGGAAATGCCAACTGCTGAATACCAGAAATTTCAGGAAGAAAACGAAAACAAATAATACTACAAACACCTTGAAATGTAGGAGATTAAAATGAAACAGAAAACAAATAAAATGCTCATTTTCACCTCTCTTGCAGCATATTTTACCTATTTCATCCATGGAATCGGTGCCTCTATCCTCGGGCAGTACAAACCGGAGTTTGCGGCTGCCTGGGGTGCCAAAACTCTGGCGGACGGCACTCTGGATGTAAGTATGGTAGTATCTGTAATTGCGGCACTTGGACTGGGACGTCTGATTTCCCTTCCGTTCTCAGGCCCTCTCTCAGATAAATACGGACGAAGACTGAGCGGAATCATCGGTGTGCTCTGTTATGTGGCATACTTTTTTGGAATGGCAAATTCCACGTCCATGGCAATGGGATATGCGTTTGCAGTGATCGGTGGAATTGCGAACTCTTTCCTTGACACCTGCGTAAGTCCGACCTGCATGGAAATCTATGTAAATAATCCGTCAGTAGCGAATCTGTTTACGAAATTCTCCATCTGCCTGAGTCAGTTCCTGCTTCCGTTCCTGATCGGTATTGTAGCATCTGCAAATATGTCTTATAAGACAATCTTTATCGTTGCAGGTATTGCAATCTTTATCGACGGAATCCTGATCCTGATCCTTCCTTTCCCTGAAAGAAAGAAGGCAGCAGAAGCAAAAGCGGATAAAAAGAAATCCGGACACAAGATTTCTCCGGCAGCGATCGCAGCAATCCTGATCGGATTTACAAGTTCTTCCACCTTTATGCTGTGGCTGAACTGCAACCAGGAGCTTGCACGTTCCTATGGAATGTCCGATCCATCCAAGATCCAGTCTCTGTATGCACTGGGAACCGCAGTTGCGATCCTTGCAACCGCAGCCTTTATTAAAAAAGGTTTAAAAGAGATCAATGTACTGATCATTTATCCACTGATCTCTACCATTATGCTTGCACTCTGTTACTTTATCCAGGCTCCGTTTATCTGTCTGGTCGGTGGTTTCGTGATCGGTTATGCAGGTGCCGGCGGTGTGCTTCAGCTTGCAGTTTCCACCACAGCAGAGTTTTTCCCGGACAGTAAGGGAACAGCGACTTCTCTGGTAATGATCGCATCCAGTATCGCAAACTATACAATCTTAAGCCTTGCCGGATATATTACCAAAGTCGGTGGAAGTGGTGCTCCGAGAATGATCCTTCTTCTGAACATGGCAGTAACCATCGTTGGTATCCTGCTCGCCCTCTTTGTAAAGAAGAACAGAAACAAATAAGCTACAGAAACAAACAAGTTACAGAAATCCCGTGATGTTGAAATCCAATCCAACCGGAGATACGTTTGGACGTTACAAGTTTCAAATTCATTTTCCGGTCAGATTGGATTTCGTTTTCCATTAGATTGTTTAATAATTAACAAAATAGATAGAAAATACATGACAAAACATAGAAACAATCTAACAATTCACTGAAAAGGAGAATGTGTATGGCACATACAAGAACACAAAAAAGAGAAAATGAACTGCCCTACATCCCCTTTGGACCATTTCAGATAAGACTTCCGTTTATTCATTATAAGATAGAATCTGTTGAGTTCATTCAGGGTCTGATCCTGGGCGTTACTGCACTGGCTGCTGTTCCTTATCTGGAGCAGTATCTGGGGCTTCCTTATGAACTGGCGTGGAGCTGTGTAATTATTGAGACATTTCTCTATCTGCTGCACAGTCTGCTGGGTGATCCGGTCGTACCGGGATGGATCACACCGACACTGCCGTTAACCATTGTATTTCTGGAAGGTTTCCCAATGGGAAAAGAACGAATACAGGCGATGATCGCACTGCAGATGCTGGTAGGTCTTGTGTTTATCTTTATGGGTGTGACGAAGCTGGCGGATAAGTTTGTCCATGCAGTACCGGATTCGGTCAAAGGCGGTATCCTGCTTGCAGCACCGGTCACTGTTATGGCAGGACAGCTCGGTGAAGGCGGGAACATGCATAAATATCCGCTGGCGATCGTAGCGGGTGTTGGCCTGCTGATCCTGATCAGTTTCTCTGACAAATACCAGGAGAAGAGAAAGACCAGCAAATTTCTTGATCTGGTTGCCAGATATGGAAATCTGTTCCCATATCTTCTTGCAATGATAGTAGGACTTCTGGTTGGCGAACTGGATGCACCAGGACTGGAGATCGGAACTTTCATCCGTCTTCCACATTTTCGTGAAGTGATTGATCAGGTAAGCATCTTTGGCGTTGGCATTCCGCCGGTATCTATGTTTGTAAAAGCTTTGCCGCTGGCACTGGTATGTTATCTGATTGCATTTGGTGATTTTGTTACAACAGAGACTCTGGTAACAGAGGCGAGACAGGCACGTGACGATGAGTACATTGATTTCAATTCCAGCCGTTCCAATCTGGTCAGCGGTCTGAGAAACCTGATCCTGTCCATTATCGCACCATTTCCGCCGCTTTCCGGCCCGTTATGGGTGGGAATGACAGTTTCCGTATCCATGCGTTACAGAGAAGGAAAGAAAGCCATGAAATCTCTCCTCGGAGGAATGTCCTCTTTCCGGCTGGCTACATTTTTGAGTGTCATGATCATTCCGGTAGTAAGCTTCTTCCGCCCGATCTTTGGCGTAGGATCCTCTATCACTCTGATGTTTCAGGCATTTGTATGTGCAAGGATCGGTATGGATTACTGCAAGAGCGACAGAGACAAGATGATTGCCGGTGTTATGGCAGCAGTCCTTGCCACACAGGGAACTGCGTGGGCATCCGCATGGGCACTTGCAGTCGGTTTCGGACTGAACATTTTCCTGTCAAACTGGAGTCCATTTGAAAAGAAAAAAGAGCAGAAAGAAAATTCTGAAGCATAAAGTAAAAGATGGATAGTTTTATAAAGAAAAAGAAGGATAATTGCACAGGCATGAAAAATGCAGAAATTATCCTTCTTTTTGTATGCGTGGAATATGTCGCTTCCTGATTACAGGAAATAAACCGGACATACTGAAGACCCTGCCATTTTCAGGCAAGGTCTTTGTCGTGGAGATTTTCATCAAAAAATTTAAGGAGTATTATTTGATCAAAGTTATTGACATTTTTATCGGATAACAACCGAAAATACGAAGTATCCGATGAATTCATTATAAACTGCTGTGAATGATATCCAGTACCTGTTTTAATTCATGCACACCAATCTGTCCCGGAGCGGAAGCCTTGGAAGCAGCGCCGAAAGTGAGAGCTGAGCCGAATGTCTCACCTGTCAGACGGCTGACAACGCCTGTTCCTGCCATAGACATGGTAATGATCGGACGGTCTGCATATTTCTCAGACATTTCCAGAGTAGCGGAGAGCAGTGTAAGGACATCCTGTTTGCAGGTCGGCATAACAGCCATTTTCGGAATATCTGCACCGAAATCCTGCATCATGCGAAGACGTCTGATGATTTCAGCTTTCTCCGGAGTCTTAAAGAAATCATGGTTGGAAGCAATTACTTTTACACCAGCTTCATGAGCTGCATCGATGATCGTCTTGACAACATCATCGCCTGTAAATGCTTCTACATCGATTAAATCTACATAACCGCTCTGAGCTGCTGCAATATTTAAAGCAGTATAATCACTTACAGAAATCTCTTTTTCACCGCCTTCTTTGGAGGTACGGAAGGTAAGGAGAAGCGGGATGTCTTTTAAGACTTCCTGAAGCTCTTTCGCGGTTTCCAATACTTTTTCAGTAGTAAAGACATCGTCGAACCAGTCAACACGCCACTCAACCACATCAACCGGGAGAGCGGTGATCTTTTTTGCTTCTTCGAGAATGTCTGTTTTTGTTTTTCCAACGATCGGAACGCAGATCTTCGGTCTGCCTTCACCGATCACAATGTTTTTTACCTGAACTGTGTTCATTTTCTTATCCTCATATTTCTTATATTAAGAATAACCGCATACACATTAAAAGCAAACAGCAGGACATGTACATCTTTGCGCGGAGTTATATATTCAGTACATCTCCTGCATTATGCCGAAAAGCGGTATATATCAAATATCATGAGACAGTCAATTGACTGCATGATATGATATATCAGTCATCATAGGAGATGTGAAGAATCTCTTTCATATGTTCAATTGGCATTGGTTCGCCTGTCCATAACTCAAATGCTGCGGAACCCTGGAATAACATCATGCCCAGACCGTTCATAGTCTTGCATCCTGCCTCTTTTGCCATGGAACGCATCTTTGTTTCCAGCGGAGAGTAAGGAACATCTACAACGATCAGTTCAGGACGGAAATAAGACTTGTCCGGAACAACGGACTGGCCTTCCAGAGGTTTCATTCCGACACCTGTCGCATTCACGAAGATGTAGCTGTCGTCCATTTCCTCTTTCAGTTTGTCGAGGTCTGCCAGATCATAGAGAACTGCATGGCAGGAAGTCTTTGTGTTGATCTTCTCTACTGTGGATACTGCACGATCCCAGAATTCATCCTTACGGTTGAAAATGGTGATCTCTGCAACACCGTCTAAAGCAGCCTGGATCTCGATGGCAGTAGCAGCACCGCCTGCACCGACGATCGTCATTTTCTTTCCGATCACATCGATATCGTTGTCTTTCAGAGCAGACATAAATCCGATACCATCTGTGATATGACCGGTCAGATGACCATTGTCGTTAACGATTGTGTTGACTGCACCACATAACTGGGCTGCAGGAGAGAGTTCATCCAGATATTTTCCAACCAGAGTCTTGTTTGGCATGGAAACATTGGAACCTCTCATTTTCAGAGTACGGATCGCTTTTACTGCGTCCTCGATTTCATCAGCGCCAACCTCGAATGCGAGGTAAGCGTAGTCATACCCGAGTTTTGCAAAAGCCTCATTCTGCATTGCAGGAGAGCTGGAGTGACGGATCGGGTAAGCCATCAGACCGATTAATTCAGTATGTCCGGTAATTCTTTCTGCCATTATAATAGCCCCTTTCGTGATTCATTGTAAAGGTCTGCTTTTATTTTTGCGAGATCTTTTTTTATTGCATTTATTTATTATATTTATTGCATTCCTTTGTCAGCTTATCTGATTACTGAAGATATCCCATCTGTGTCAGGGAGTTGAGGATATTTCTTCCTTCCATGGTTCCGTCGATGATTCTTCTTGCGCGTTTGCTGTCACCGATATTCAGGATCTCAACGTCCTCAGAAGCGAAAGCATCTGACAGTTCTGTGTAAAGCTGGCCCTGAGCTCTCATGCCAAGGCATACGAAGCCATAGTCAAATGGAAGTTCACGCTCGCCCTGTGCATCTTTTACAAGGAAAGAGCTGTCCTTTACTTCCTGAAGGGCTGTTTTTGTAAGCTGAGCTACATTGTGCTTCTTCATCTGATCTTTCATATCATTTTTTGTGACAGGATCAAGGTCACGTCCGATCTGATCCATCATTTCTACGATAGAGATCTCAGCATTTCTTGCTGCAAAGAATTCTACGACATCAAGACCGACAGCACCGCCGCCGACAACAACAACTTTCATGCCTGCCATATCTTTCGGATAGTCATTGATGTGGCTGATCATTCCGAGGATAGAAGCAACCTTGCTGCCTTCTTTGTCGATACGGTCATGCAGACCTTTGATCGGAGGAAGTAAAGGAGCGGAACCTGTGGAACTTACGATCAGGTTTGGATGGAATTTGCGGATATTTTCCGGTGTTCCTGCTGTGTTTGTAAAGATATAAAGGTTTTCAAGCTGTTCTGCTCTGTGGATCAGATAATTCGGGAAATCAGCCAGACGTTTCTTTGCCGGGATCTTAGAGATCACAGAAGCAAGACCGCCAAGAGTTTCACCTTTTTCCAGAAGGAAAGTGTTACAGCCTGCTTCAGCGGCTGTACAGGCAGCTTCCAGTCCGGCAGTACCACCGCCGATCACTACAACATTACAGTTTTTATTTACTTTCTGGTTTTTGTAAACATCGCCTTCCAGAACGGATGGGTTTACCGTACAGCGGATCGGGCGGTTAAAGCCGATTCTGTTTCCGGCACATCCGATGTTACAGGAAATACATTTGCGAAGATCACATTCTCTTCCGGAAGCAACTTTGTTTACCCATGCAGGCTCTGCAATCAGGCCACGTCCCATACCGATCAGGTCTGCATCACCGTCAGCAAGGATCTGTTCTGCAACTTTCGGGTCACGGATGTTACCCATGGAGATACATGGTTTGCCGAATTTCTCTTTGACAGCTTTTGGCATATAGGAACGCCAGCCGTCCTTCATATAGTTGGCATCAATCTGATACTGGATAGAACCGTTTAAGCCACAGGAAACGTCGAAGATGTCAACTTCATCCTGTACATATTCCAGATATTTCAGAGTATCTTCCAGAGTATTTCCGCCTTCCATCAGTTCATCTGCGCTGAGACGGAGCATGATCGGGAAGAAAGGTCCAACCTGTTTTCTTACTTCTTCGATGACCATACGGCAGAAACGTGTTCTGTTTTCCATAGAGCCGCCGAATTCATCGGTACGCTTGTTTGTAAGAGGAGAGAGGAACTGGCTGATCAGATAGGAATGTCCTGCGTGGATCTCTACTGCGTCAAAACCTGCAGCCTGTGCTCTTTTGGCAGCTTCTCCGTATTTTTTTACGATATGATGGATTTCTTCTACAGTTAACGGACGCGGAATCTCGCCGCCTTCCTTGGAAGGAACATCAGATGCGGAAACCGGCTGCATGTTGGTACGTGCGGAAACTGCGGAAGCACCTGCATGGTTGATCTGAATTGCGATACAGGTACCATATTTATGAATCTCCTCACAGAATTTATACAGACGCGGAAGATAGTTGTCATGGTCGATACGAAGCTGGGTAGTTCCGTTGGAACCCTGCGGAGAGTCGACACTTGCGTTTTCCACGATGATCAGGCCAGTGCCGCCTTTCGCACGTTCTTTATAATAATTGATATGAAGAAAACTCATTTCGCCGTTCTGTTCGCCGTAATTGGTTCCCATCGGCATCATAACTACACGGTTTTTGATCGTCATATTTTTTACGGTAAGCGGGGTAAAAATATGCTGGTAATTGCTTTTCATTATGTTTTTCCTCCTGGAATTTTTCTGCTGAATTTCATTGATCTCTTTGATGTGTTAATTATATAACAAAAAAATTCATAAATCTAATTGATAATCTTTGCT
>SKEG01002139.1_pt1 | contig 13486 bp, 8 predicted proteins | sample 4826631 | NCBI WGS metagenome assembly SKEG01 (sample SAMN11008815, study PRJNA524170) | human gut metagenome | biome: Human fecal sample; material: Feces; isolation source: fecal sample from pouch patient p26, p34, p50 | host: Homo sapiens | place: Israel: Tel-Aviv | collected 2016-11-02
AGCGCCCGCCACGCCAACGATGCGGCCGACCGTATTCGCGAAGTGCTGGTGGAACGTGGCTATACGCTCACCTTCGACGCGCCGACCAATCAGATCTTCATCACGCTCGACAACGCGACATCCGAGCGTTTGCAGCGCAATGTGCGCCTCGGCTTCATGGAAAAGGCCGACGACACGCACACGGTGATGCGCATCTGCACCAGCTGGGCCACCACCGATGAGCAGGTGGAGCAGCTGATCGCATTGCTGTAGCGCGCATCGTCGCTGTCAATCGGAAAAATAATCATTACGACAAACAACAAAAAGGCGCAGGAATTACATCCCGCGCCTTTTTGCTTACGTTACGATCATTTATCACGCATGTGGTTCCATTTATGCTGATTGTTACGCATTGATTTGCTTATTGGCATTATCGGCGATCGCCTCGCGTTCCATAGCCACGAATTTACGCACGGAAGCAGCCACCGAATAATGCTCTTTAGTGTGTTCGGCATAGATTTCGCCCCATTCCGACAGTTCATCGGGGTGATCGACCCACCAATCGATGCGCCTTGCCAACGCTTCCACATCGTCGACAGGGAATAGCGATTCGTCACGTAACGCGAACTGGCCTGCGGCGCTCAACGGAGACGATGCGATGACCGGCACCAAACCGGCGGCCATACCTTCAATGACGCTCACCGATTCGAGATCGGCAATCGAAGGATGCACCAGCAAATCGCCGGAACGCAGCAACGCGGGCATTTCGGTGTTCTTATGAAATCCGATCGATGCCGGTCGGGAAAGCAAACGTGCGGCGAGTCGCTGCAATTTCTTTTTCAAAGGACCGGTGCCGGCAATCGTCAGTTCAATATCTTGCGCATGCCTGCAACGGGCGATCGCATGAATTAATGCGACATGATTCTTTTCGTTCGTCAATCGTCCGGAAGCGACAATGTGGAACGGAACCGGAGCAGACTTCCCTGCATCGCGCTGCGTTTTCGGAGTGAATCGTGCTTCGTATCCGTTGGAAATCACATGCAGTTTCGATTTGTACCCGTGAGAACGCAGCAAACTTGCGCCAAGCTCGGTCGGCACATGCACATGGTCGATTTTGCGGTACAGCCACAAATTGAACAGCCAGTAGATGAACTTGTCGATGCCCGGAATATATTTCAGCGGACCTGCCGAATACGTGATGTTCTCCGGCTGCACATGATAGCCCGCAGTAACCGCGATTCCCATCTGTTTGGCGACTTTGCACGCATGCTGGCCAAAACGGAACGGCGTGTAGATGTGCACCACGTCCACGCCTCGGAACGCGGTTCTGAACAGCGTGTCGCTCGGTTCGGCGAACTGCATCTGCTGCTTTTTCGCCACCCAACTGACCAGAGGCACATGGTTGACTCGTGCCGGGTATTCAGGCGCACCAATGCCCACAAGCCTGACCGTATGGCCTTGCCGCTTCAATTCCTCCGCCCACTGCAACGCCGAATTCGACGTGCCGTTACCTCGGTTTCCCGACGTGTCGACCACCATGGCGATGGTCAGGGGGCGCTGTGTTTCTTCCTGTTCCGTCTCAGACATGCACTCCATCCTACGCCGATGGCACAATGGAAGGCATGACTGAAGAGAATCGTGCCTTGGGCACTCCGCTTGGTAAGCATCCGACTCGTGTTCTGTTTCTTGGCTCCGGAGAGCTGGGCAAGGAAGTCACTCTCGAACTGATGAGGCTTGGCGCATGGGTGTGCGCGGCCGATTCCTATGAGGGTGCCCCCGCGCAGCAGGTGGCGCATGAATACCGTGCGCTCGATATGGCCAATGCCGAACAATTGCGCGTATTGTTTGACGAAATCCAGCCGGATATTATCGTGCCGGAAGTCGAAGCGATCGCCACCAGCGAATTGGCTGCCGCGGCCGAGCGTGGCGCACAGGTGGTGCCAAGTGCCGAAATCGCATCCATTTGCATGGATCGTGAACGTTTGCGCGTACTTGCGCATGAGGAATTGGGATTGCCGACCACGCCGTACCGCTTCGCAGGCTCGCTGGAAGAGCTTCGCGCTGGGGCAAAAACGGTTGGCTACCCGTGCGTGGTCAAGCCGATTATGAGTTCTTCCGGTCACGGCCAGTCCGTGGTGCGTTCCGCCGATGCGATTGATGCGGCTTGGGCTGAGGCACAGGAAGGTCGTCGCGCGCACGACGAGGGAGACGTTTCCCGAGTGATTGTAGAAGCGTTGGCTCCGCTTGATTACGAGCTGACGGTGCTGACCGTCAGCTCCAGCGCCGGCATCGTGACCTGCGCTCCGATCGGACAGCGTCAGGAAAGCGGCGACTATCGCGAATCCTGGCAACCGGCCTCCTTCACACAGGATGTGCTTATGCAGGCGCAACGCATAGCGTGCACCGCAGTGGAAGGTCTGGTGGCGAAGGCCAAGGCTTCCGGCGAGAAGGGTTGGGGTGTGTTCGGCGTGGAGCTGTTCGTGCTGACCGACGGTTCCGTGCTGTTCAATGAAGTCTCCCCACGTCCGCATGACACTGGCATGGTCACGATGGCGTCGCAACGGTTAAGCGAATTCGCGTTGCATGCGCGTGCGATTCTCGGTTTGCCGATTACGCAGGAACATGTCGCCTTGTCGATCCCGGACGGTGCCGTCGCGGCAAGCCATGCGATCGTCATTCAGGGCGATGGTGAAGCCGAATTCCGCAACGTCGCCACCGCTTTGTCTCAGCCGGGCACCGATCTGCGTATTTTCGCGAAGCCGGAAGTGCACGGCCATCGTCGCATGGCGGTCGCGCTGGCCATCGGAACAGATGAGGCCGACGCGCGTGCTAAAGCCGAGAATGTGGCCGAATCGCTCGAAATCGACATCGTCTGACGTGCTATTGCCGGATACTGACGGAAGACTGCCGGAACGCGCCCAAAAACCATTCGATTGTAGCCTCCCGTTGGTATCTTGTTAACCGTCAAGTTCACCAAACTATCTACCTCCCAAACACCAGGAAAGGCGAGTAATGGAGAAGTTGGAAAAGCTCTACGAGGGCAAAGCCAAGCAACTGTACGCAACTGACGATCCGGAGGTGCTCTGGGTCGAATACAAGAACTCCGCTACCGCAGGTGACGGCGAGAAGAAGGAAGACTTCGCCGGCAAGGGCAGGCTGAATAATCTCATCACCACGCTGATCTTCGATCTGCTCAAGAAGCGTGGTATCGACAGCCATCTGGTGGCTCGCGTAGGCGAAACCTCCCAGCTGGTCAAGAAGGTCACCATGTTCCCGCTCGAGATCGTGCTGCGTAACACCGCCGCCGGCCACTTCTGCTCTCGCTTGGGCGTGGAAGAGGGCATCGAGCTCAAGGAGCCGGTGCTGGAGTACTTCCTGAAGAACGATGATCTGCACGATCCGTTCGTGAACGACGACGATCTGGTTGCATTGGGCGTCTGCACCCGTGAGGATCTGGCTGAGATCGCACCTCTCGCACGCCGTATCAACGAAGCCCTGATCGAGATCTTCGCCAAGATCGGCATCAAGCTTGTTGATTTCAAAATCGAAATGGGTCGCACTTCCGATGGCACGCTGCTGCTGGCCGATGAGATTACGCCTGATTCCTGCCGTCTGTGGGATCAGCGTGACGGCTCCGGCAAGGTTGAGCATCTCGACAAGGATCTGTTCCGCCGCGATCTGGGCGACATCATTCCGGCTTACGAAGAGGTCGAAAGCCGCTTGGCTGAACTCGCCAAGTCCGAAGGCATTGAAGTAGCCGAATAATACTTGCGATAGCCCGCATCTGCAGTACAAACTCGGATGCGGGCTTCATCGTTTTTGAAAATCTTATTTTTATCAATCTCACCAAGCCCCTCTTTCAAGGAGTCAACCATGGTTTTTCGCGTGTACGTGGAAAAGAAGCAGGGTTTTGATGTCGAGGCCAAGCAGCTCGCCAACGAGCTGAAGACCATTCTTGGCATCGCATCGCTGAAGAATGTGCGTCTCGTCAATCGTTATGATGTGGAAGGCATTAGCGAGGAACTGTTCGCACAGGCCACCCCTACCGTGTTCAGTGAGCCGCAGGTCGATAATGTTTCCGCCGATTTGCCTGATTTCGGTTCTGATAATGTGTTTGCTGTGGAGTATCTGCCCGGTCAGTTCGACCAGCGTGCGGATTCCGCCAGCGAATGCATTCAGCTGATCTCCCAGGGCGAGCGCCCGACTGTTCGTTCCGCCAAGGTGTATGCACTTGAAGGCGAGCTGGGCGACGCCGACATCGCCGCCATCAAGCATTATGTGATCAACCCGGTCGAGGCTCGCGAAGCTTCGCTGGATACCAAGACCACGTTGAAGACGCAGGTGCCGGTACCGGGCAAGGTGGAGGTCATCGAAGGTTTCCGCACCATGAGCGACGCCGATCTTGAGCAGTTCATCGCCGACCGTGGCCTGGCCATGGATTTGGCTGACGTGCAGTTCTGCCGTGCTCACTTCACCGAGGAACATCGTGATCCGACAATCACGGAAATCAAGGTGATCGACACGTATTGGTCCGATCATTGCCGTCACACCACGTTCGGCACGCAACTTGATGATGTGCAGATTGACGACGCGACCGTGCAGGCCGCGTTCGATAAGTATCTTGAGATGCGTCACGAGCTTGGCCGCGACGAAAAGCCCGTATGCCTTATGGATATGGGCACCATCGGCGCGAAGTGGCTCAAGAAGAACGGTATTCTGAAGAATCTTGACGAATCCGAAGAAATCAACGCCTGCACCGTCAAGGTGAAGGTTGATGTGAATGGCCATGATGAGGATTGGCTGTTCCTGTTCAAGAACGAAACCCACAACCACCCGACGGAAATCGAACCGTTCGGTGGTGCGGCAACCTGCATCGGCGGCTGCATCCGCGACCCGCTTTCCGGCCGTTCCTACGTGTATCAGGCCATGCGCGTGACCGGTGCCGCCGATCCGACCGTGCCGGTGTCCGAGACGCTTGAAGGCAAGCTCCCTCAGCGCAAGCTCGTCACCACCGCCGCCGCCGGTTATTCCTCCTACGGCAACCAGATCGGCCTGGCCACCGGTCAGGTGGACGAAATCTACCACCCCGGATATGTGGCCAAGCGCATGGAGGTCGGTGCGGTTGTGGCCGCGACTCCGGCCGATCATGTACGCCGCGAAACCCCGGCTCCGGGCGACAAGGTCATCCTGCTCGGCGGGCGTACCGGACGTGACGGCATCGGCGGCGCCACCGGCGCGTCCAAGGCGCATAACGTCGAATCCCTGGAGCTTGACGGCGCCGAGGTGCAGAAGGGCAATGCTCCCGTCGAACGTAAGCTGCAGCGTCTGTTCCGCCGCGGTGACGCGTGCCGTCTGATCAAGCGCTGCAACGATTTCGGCGCAGGTGGCGTATCCGTGGCGGTCGGCGAGCTGGCCGACGGCCTGTATGTTGATCTCAACAAGGTTTCGAAGAAGTACGAGGGCCTGGACGGCACCGAACTGGCGATTTCCGAATCCCAGGAGCGCATGGCCGTGGACGTGGCCGCCGAGGATGTGGACGAGTTCCTGGGCTACGCCAAGGAAGAGAATCTCGAGGCCGAAGTCATCGCGACCGTGACTGAAGATCCGCGCATGACCATGGTGTGGAACGGCGACACGATCGTGGATCTGTCCCGCGAGTTCCTCGCCTCCAACGGCGCTCCGAAGCATCAGGTGGTGCATGTCGAGGCGCAGTACGGCTACGCCACCCCGTGGAAGACCGGCACGCTCGCCGAACGCATGCATGCCATGCTCACCGATCTGAACGTGGCTTCCAACAAGGGTCTTTCCGAGCGTTTCGACTCCACCATCGGCGCAGGCACCGTGCTCATGCCGTTCGGCGGCAGGAAGCAGCTGACCCCGAACATGGCCATGGTCGCCAAGCTGCCGGTGTTCGGCGAGACCACCACCGCCTCCGCGATGGCTTGGGGCTTCAACCCGTACATCATGGAGCAGAACCAGTTCACAGGCGCTTATCTGTCTGTGGTCGAGTCGCTCTCGAAGCTGGTGGCCGCCGGTTTCGAACATGAGAAAGCGTATCTGAGCTTCCAGGAATACTTCGAGAAGCTACGCGACGAGCCGGAGCGTTGGGGCAAGCCGATGGCCGCCGTACTGGGCGCTCTGATGGCGCAGGTCGATCTAGGCGCTGGCGCAATCGGCGGTAAGGACTCCATGTCCGGCACGTTCGAACAGCTGGACGTTCCGCCGACCCTGATCTCCTTCGCCGTGGCTGTGGGCAACATGAAGCGTGCCACTTCCCCAGAGTTCAAGGGCGCTGGTCACCGTGTGATCCGCATCGCGCCGCGTTACCAGGCCGACGGTCTCACACCGGACAAGGATTCGCTGCTGGAGGTGTTCTCCGCAGTCGAGGAGCTCACCGATTTCGGCGATGCGCTGGCCGTGTCCACGCCTGGCTACGGTGCCACCGCCGAGGCTATCTTCAAGATGACTGTCGGCAACCAGATCGGCGTGAAGCTGGCCGATGGCATCAGCGTGGACGACCTGTTCGCCCCGGCCTATGGTTCCTTCATCATCGAACTTGCCGACACCGCGAAGGTTCCGGCCGTATCCAACCTGGTTGAGGTCAGTGAGGTCGGCGAGACCACCGAGGCCTACCAGTTCGTGGCAGCCGGTGAGACGCTGGATCTGGCCGAACTGCAGGACGCTTGGGAGGGCGGCATCGAATCCGTGTTCCCGTACCGATCCAAGGGCGACGAAAAGGGCAAGACCGTTGAGACCGTGTCCTTCAATGCGCCGAAGAAGACCGTATACACCGGCGCCGGCGTCGCCAAGCCGCATGTGATCATCCCCGTGTTCCCCGGCAACAACTGCGAATACGATTCCGCAGCCGCCTTCGAGCGCGCGGGTGCCGACGTGAGCACGCTCATCGTGAACAACCTCACCCCTGCTGCTGTGGCTGAGTCCACCGCAGCTTTGGTTGAGGAAATCAAGAAGAGCCAGATCATCATGATCCCCGGCGGCTTCTCCGGCGGCGACGAGCCGGATGGTTCCGCCAAGTTCATCACCGCGTTCTTCCGTGCTCCTGCCGTTACCGAAGCGGTGCGTGACCTGTTGAACAACCGTGATGGCCTGATGCTCGGTATCTGCAATGGTTTCCAGGCGCTGATCAAACTCGGCCTGGTGCCGTACGGCGACATCGTGCCGATGACCGCCGAATGCCCGACGCTGACGTTCAACACCATCGGCCGCCACCAGAGCCGTCTGGTGCGCACCCGCGTGGCGTCGAACTTCTCCCCGTGGCTGGCAAAGACCGAGGTGGGCGACATGCACACCATCGCCATCTCCCACGGCGAAGGCCGTTTCGTGGCTTCCGACGATATGCTCGCCCAACTCAAGGCCAATGGCCAGATCGCCACGCAGTACGTGGACGAGGCCGGCGTGCCGGGCATGGACCTGAGCGTGAACCCGAACGGTTCACTGCTGGCCATCGAAGGCATCACCAGCCCGGACGGCCGCGTGTTCGGCAAGATGGGCCACTCCGAGCGTTACAGCAACGGTACGTTCAAGAACGTGCCCGGCGAGAAGGATCAGCCGCTGTTCGCAGCCGGCGTGGAGTACTTCGCCGCCTGATCCACGACCGCATCCATAAAAGCGTTCTGACGTAGATTCGAACATACAGAGGCTGTCTGGTTTGATCGGGATTCCTCCCTAATCAAACCAGACAGCCTCTTTTTTGGTCTCCGACGCATGTTAGGCGGAGAGGTAGCCTTCGGAGAGATTGACGGGGGTGTTGGCGCGTTCCACTGCTTCGTTGGAATGGGTGGCGGCTTGTTTGATGATGTCGTCGTAGCCGGTGAGAGCGGCGAAAGGCATGAATTGCGCGGCACGGTTGTGCATGCTCATGTGCGGACGCGTGCGCGAGCGATGATGAGGCAAGTTGATGATGTCATCGTAACGGTCGGTTTGCTGCAAACTCACGCTGCATGACCTCCAATCTGTCGGTTGCGCTGTTGACCTGTGGCATCAGCGAACATGTCCATTCCTTTGATGACGGCGTTTTTGCCGAACTTGCGTTTGATGTCAAGAATCGTCTGTTGCACATGCTGTTCGGAAATCTCATCGACAACCTGCATATCGTCAGTATAGGAAGACCGCGCGTTGTTATCGACGTTATCACTGCAATCGTTGCTATCGCTTCCATTTGAGACTTCCTGCATATCCGAAAACAGATCGGGCTGAACGTAATTCGCCGCAGCATTCCGCTCAGCCAGCTGTTCGACCGTTTGCAAATCAGAAGCAACCACATTCAATCGACGTACCAACAGCCGATGATCGACGATTCTGCAGAACAATTCGTCAACCGCATCGCATATGCGCGTGGTGGATGACGTATGGTCGCCCAGACCAATCGACCCTATAGCCGGCTTGGGCACACGCCGACCATACCTATCAAGAGTTACGGGACCGCTATATTCGGCAATGGCTCGCTCAGCCATCGCCTTCAATTCCGGAGTGCCACACTCCCCTAGCCGCTTTGGATCAAGACTGGCGGTATCGTAACCGACCATCAACCCCATATGGCCGGCCTTCACACCTTTGGCAACCAAGTCCAAAGACAAGGTGTCCGCCATTTCTCTCACAATCAGCCGCGCCGAGTCAAAACCGACCGCGCCCGTAAGCACCTGCCCCGAACTCATACTATGACCAGCTGGCTTATACGCTTTGATGTCGGCGATCGTGCAAGGTTCCCAACCCCACGCATGGTCGATAAGCAGCTCGGCGTTCACACCGAACATCTTGTACAGCAGGCCCTCGTTGTAATACTCGTCGGCACGGCCTATGGAACATCGGGCTATATCGCCCATTGTCATTAGACCTTGGGCTTCGAGCTTCTTCGCATACCCTCGTCCCACACGCCAGAAATCAGTCAACGGCCTGTGCGCCCATAACAGCCGACGATACGACATCTCATCCAATTGCGCGATACGCACGCCATCCTTATCCGCGGGAATATGCTTGGCGACCACGTCCATAGCCACTTTCGCCAAATACATATTCGTACCGATACCGGCCGTTGCGGTGATGCCTGTCTCCCGAAGAATCTGCTGGATCATTTCACGGGCCATATCATGCGCGCTTTTGCCGTAAGCCCGCAAATACCCGGTAACATCCATGAATACTTCATCTATCGAATAGACATGAATGTCAGCTTCGGATACGTACCTTAAATATATGCTGTAGATTTTCGCACTGATGTTGAGATAATGCGACATTCGAGGCTTCGCTATATACACGCCGGCAGCCAGATTCGGATTAGCTGCGAGCGCTTTCGCATCATACGATTCACCTCTCAGCGCACCGCCCGGTGCCGCTGCCCGCCGTGTCGCATTGACTTCTTTAAGCTTCGCTTTGACTTCGAACAGTCTCGCCCGCCCCGGCAGTCCATATGCTTTGAGCGATGGCGACACGGCAAGACAGATGGTTTTGTCGGTGCGCGATTGGTCGGCCACTACCAGATTCGTGGATAGAGGGTCGAATCCGAGTTCCGCACATTCCGAAGACGCATAGAAGGATTTCAGATCGATAGCGATATAGGTACGTTCGGCCATCTTCAGACTCCTTCCATGATTTGGCTCCATCTTGAAACGTCAACGAGCACTTCGCCTCGCAAAGCACCGACAAAGCATCGCCGATGCACCGCACTGTATTTCCCTGCATTCAGCATATCAGAGAGTTCGAACAACTGTTCGACACACCCGACATGCCAAGTGCCCCTAAGGACTCCACGAAAACCGCCAATTGTAGCCTCCGGTTGGTAGGGTTGAACGGTAGCGAACCCCTTGTCTCCATGGTTTTGGAAGGAGCTTTGGCTTGTCAGCTGAACTCGAAGACATCCACGAGGAATGCGGTATTTTTGGCGTTTGGGGTCACCCGGACGCCGCCCGACTCACCTACTTCGGCCTGCACGCGCTGCAGCATCGTGGTCAGGAAGGCGCCGGCATTGTCTCGAACGATAACGGTCATCTCATCGGTCATCGCGGAACGGGTCTGTTGACCCAAGTGTTCGGCGACGAACGCGAAATCGAACGCCTGAAGGGAGACAAGGCGATCGGCCATGTGCGTTACGCCACTGCCGGTTCAGGCGGCACCGACAACATCCAGCCATTCATCTTCCGCTTCCATGACGGCGATATGGCCTTGTGCCACAATGGCAATCTGACGAACTGCCCGACTCTGAGGCGTCAGTTGGAAGACGAAGGCGCAATCTTCCACTCCAATTCCGACACCGAAGTGTTGATGCACCTGTTGCGCCGCTCCACACAGCGTACGTTCATGGACAAGCTCAAGGAAGCGCTCAACACCGTGCATGGCGGTTTCGCCTACCTGATCATGACCGAAGACGCCATGATCGGCGCGCTTGATCCGAACGGTTTCCGCCCGCTTTCCCTCGGCAAGATGAAAAACGGCGCTTATGTGCTCGCTTCCGAAACCTGCGCGCTTGACGTTGTCGGCGCCGAATTGGTGCGCAATATTCGCCCGGGCGAAATCGTGGTTATCGACGATCACGGCTACAAGATCGTGCAGTACACCAATCAGACCCAGTTGGCCATCTGCTCGATGGAATTCATCTACTTCGCACGCCCCGATTCCGACATTTACGGCGTGAACGTGCATTCCGCCCGCAAGCGTATGGGTGCGCGTCTGGCCCAAGAATCGCCGGTCGATGCCGATATGGTCATTGGCGTGCCGAATTCCTCGCTGTCCGCGGCCTCCGGCTATGCGGAAGAAGCTGGTCTGCCAAACGAGATGGGCCTGATCAAGAACCAGTATGTGGCTCGAACCTTCATCCAGCCGACGCAGGAACTGCGCGAGCAGGGCGTGCGCATGAAGCTGTCCGCCGTGCGCGGCGTGGTCAAAGGCAAGCGCGTGATCGTCATCGACGATTCCATCGTGCGCGGCACCACGTCCAAGCGCATCGTGCAGCTGCTTAAGGAAGCCGGCGCAGCCGAAGTGCACATGCGCATCAGCTCGCCGCCGCTGAAATACCCATGCTTCTACGGCATCGACATCTCCACCACCAAGGAGCTCATCGCCGCGAAGAAGTCCGTTGAAGAAATTCGCGATTTCATCGGCGCCGATTCCTTGGCGTTCCTGTCACTCGACGGATTGGTCGAATCCATCGGTCTGGGTGCGGACGCACCGTACGGCGGTCTGTGCGTGGCCTATTTCAATGGCGATTATCCGACCGCCTTGGATGACTATGAAGCTGATTTCCTGAAGTCGTTGACTCCGGAAGACCGCGTCCGACTGCCTGAATTCGCCCTGTACAAGAGCAAGTACGAAGGCAACGAATACACCACTACTTCACCCCAAGAAGAACACTGAACCCTAGAAAGGTTTGATATGCCAAAAGCATATGAAGAAGCCGGCGTAAGCGTTGAGGCCGGTTACGAAGTCGTCAAGCGCATCAAGTCCCATGTGGCTCGCACCAACCGTCCGGGCGTAGTCGGCGGTATTGGCGGCTTCGGCGGCCTGTTCGATCTGGCTTCCCTCGGATACAAGGAGCCGGTACTGATTTCCGGCACCGATGGCGTCGGCACCAAGCTGGTCGTTGCCAAGATGGCCAACAAGCACAACACCATCGGCATCGACTGTGTGGCCATGTGCGTCAACGATATTGCCGCTCAGGGTGCGGAACCGTTGTTCTTCCTGGATTACATCGCCTGTGGCAAGAACGATCCAGCACTGCTCGAGCAGGTTGTGGCTGGCGTTGCCGACGGCTGTGTACAGGCTGGTTCCGGTCTGATCGGTGGCGAAACCGCTGAAATGCCGGGCATGTATGACGAAGACGAGTACGATCTGGCCGGTTTCGCGGTCGGCGTTGCCGAGAAGTCCGCAATCGTGGACGGCTCCACCATCGCTGAGGGCGATGTACTCATTGGCTTGCCGTCCACCGGCGTGCATTCCAATGGCTTCTCTCTAGTACGCAAGGCCCTGTTCGAGAAGGCCGGCTATACCGTCGATACCGTGCTTGACGAGCTCGACGGCGAAAAGCTCGGCGACGTGCTCCTCACCCCGACGAAGATTTATGTGAAGGCCCTCTCCCCGCTGTTCAAGGCCGGCGTGGTCAAGGGCGTCGCCCACATCACCGGCGGCGGCTTCATCGAAAACGTTCCGCGTATGATTCCGGACGGTCTGGCCGCACACATCAACCTCGGCTCCTGGCCGGTACTGCCGATTTTCGACGTGCTCGAAAAGGCCGGCGAAGTCGACCATATGGAAATGTTCAACATCTTCAATATGGGTATTGGCATGGTGTTGGCGGTCAACGCCGAAGATGCCGATAAGACCATGGAATTGCTCAAGTCCAATGACGAAGCCGGTTACGTACTCGGCAATATCGTCAAGAAGACCGATAGCGACGTCGAACTGCAGTAAATACATATACGGGGGTGAGCCATAACGGCCACCCCCTTTTATTTCCAAAGACTTTCCTGAACATAGGATTTTCCCAAAAGGGACACAACAGGAGGAAACATGAAGGTTCTGGTCATCGGTTCCGGTGCACGCGAGCATGCCATCGCCCATGCACTTATGCGCGGCGGCAGCGTCAGCGAAGTCACAGTGGCTCCGGGCAATCCAGGCATGGAGCTTGACGGCATCCGCACCACGCAGATCAACCCGTCCAATCATGCCGCGCTGATTGATTTCGTGAAGAACAACGGCTACGACTGGGTGTTCGTCGGTCCGGAAGTGCCGCTTATCGAGGGCATCGTCGACGATTTCGCGGGAGCTGGCATCAAGGCGTTTGGTCCGAGCAAGGCCGCCGCGCAAATCGAGGGTTCCAAGGATTTCGCCAAGCAGCTGATGGAACGTCACAACATTCCGACCGCAAAGTATCAGACGTTCGACGATTTGGAGCGTTCCACCGCTTATGTGCGTGAACATGGCGCTCCGATTGTGATCAAGGCTGATGGTCTGGCCGCCGGCAAGGGCGTGACCGTTGCCATGGATGAGGAAACCGCCATCGCCGCTCTTGAAGACATTTTCGTCGATCATCGTTTCGGCAACGCCGGTGCGAAGGTTGTCATCGAGGACTTCCTGGAGGGTCAGGAGTTCTCGCTGATGAGTTTTGTGAATGGCACCGATTTCTGGCCGATGCCGATTGCTCAGGATCATAAGCGCGCTTATGATGGCGATAAGGGTCCGAACACCGGTGGCATGGGTGCGTACAGTCCCGTTCCGCAGATCGGTCAGGATGTGGTTGACACCGCTATCGAAACCATTGTGAAGCCGACCGTGCAGGCTATGTCCGATGAGGGTACGCCGTTCACGGGCATTCTGTACGCTGGCTTGATCGCCACCGCGGATGGTCCGAAGGTTATCGAGTTCAATGCTCGTTTCGGCGATCCGGAAACGGAAGTCGTGCTGCCGAAGCTCACGTCTGATCTCGGCGCCGGCATCAGCGCTCTGCTCAATGGCGAGACTCCGGAGTTCACTTGGGATAATGACAACGCCACGCTTGGTG
>SKEG01002144.1_pt1 | contig 13459 bp, 13 predicted proteins | sample 4826631 | NCBI WGS metagenome assembly SKEG01 (sample SAMN11008815, study PRJNA524170) | human gut metagenome | biome: Human fecal sample; material: Feces; isolation source: fecal sample from pouch patient p26, p34, p50 | host: Homo sapiens | place: Israel: Tel-Aviv | collected 2016-11-02
CAATACACGTATTTTCAGGATGGGTGCCTTTACTTCCTCGATGTGCAATAATATCTGTCATGCTCTCACTCCAATCTTGTTTATTGTACCATTGGAGTGAGGTGGGTTCAAATATAGGAAAAACGAGATACAGCCATTCGACTACTACCTCGTTTTTTATAAGTAAAATGAATATATTCATTAATCAATCTCTTTTAACTCTGATTCTTTAGTCTCATTTTTCTTTGGCAAACTGTATATATTTTCTACAAAATACAAGGGACGTTTCTTAGTCTCTAAAAATACACGGCCAACATACTCCCCTAAAATCCCTACAGAAATCAATTGGCAGCCACCTAAAAATAATATCATAATCATTAGTGAAGGGAAGCCTGAAGTATCCGCACCAAATATCAATGTTTTAATTAATACATATATCATGTAAACAAACGCAACAAAAGAAACTAAAAAGCCAAAATACATTGAAATCTTTAAAGGAGCCGTTGTATAAGAAGTAATTCCTTCAATTGCCAATTTCAATAATGCGCCAAAGCTCCATTTTGTTTCACCATGTAATCTCTCATCCGCATCAAATTCAATTGCAACCTTTTTGAATCCTACCCAATTATATAACCCCTTCGTATAACGTTGAGATTCTCTCATTTGCTTCAGCGCCTCTACTACCTTGCGATCAAGTAAGCGATAATCTCCTGCATCTGGCAAAACAGGCGTATTGGCTAGTTTTCCTAATACTTTATAAAACCATTTAGAGGATGTTTTTTTAAACCATGACTCCCCTTTGCGTTGATTTCTTTTAGCATAGACATCTTCATAACCTTGCTGCCAAAGATCAATCATATCAATAATTGTAGCTGGCGGATGTTGTAAATCAGCATCCATTGTAATAACAGCATCATGTGTAGAATAATCAAAGCCCGCACTCATTGCTATCTCTTTTCCATAATTCCTGGACAAATCAATTAAAGAAACATTGTCCGTTTGCTCAATTAATGATAAAACTTCACTTACAGTGTTATCTTTACTTCCATCATTAATGAATAGTATTTCAAAATCAACTTCATCTCTTTTTTCTTCTAAAGTTTCATTTAATTTTTTATATAGAGGACGTATATTATTTGCTTCATTATACGCGGGTATTGAAATTAAAATTTTCTTTTTCACAGGTTAAATCCCCCAAATTTAATACTTGCATACAAATTTTAGCATACCATATTAAACTTTTTTTATCTATGACTACTTCGTACAAATTACTTGAAAACTTCTTGAGAGCTGATAGTTCTCAAGAAGTTTTATTTATTCTTTTAATTCATAATTAACATATTTATCCAAACCAGATTGAATACTATATTTCGGTTCATAACCAATGGCACGTAATTTAGATATATCCGCTAAGGAATCTTTGATGTCCCCAGCTCGCGCTTCTTTGTATTCAACTGGCAAAGTGACTTTCATAATATCATTTAAAGAAGAAATTAACTCATTTAAATCGGTTGCTTTCCCAGTCCCGACATTATACACTTCCCCAAGTGATTGGTCAGAATGAGCGACAAGATTCAACGCTTGAACCACGTCCTCAACAAAGACAAAATCACGGGATTGTTTTCCATCGCCAAAGATATTGAATGTCACTTCTTGATTGGCTAATAAGCGTTTGTAAGAGTCCATCACAATCGAAATAACGCCAGAATAAGGGGAATTAGGATTTTGGTTTGGCCCGTAAACGTTAAAGAAGCGAACAGCGCTTGTTGGAACATCATATAAATGACAATAGTTTAACACATATTTTTCAGAAGCAAATTTATCCACTGCATAAGGCGTTAATGGACGAATTACTGATTCTTCCTGTTTTGGTAAAGTTGGCTCATCACCATAAACCGCTGCAGAAGAAGCAAACACCAAACGTTTTAAATCTTTCTGGTATTTCCGAATTAATTCCAGTAATTGTAACACACTCTCAAAATTGACTTGGTGTGTTTCCACTGGACGTGCTACTGAATCTGCTACACTAGCAATCGCTGCTAAGTGAAAAATGTAATCGAACTGATACTCTTGCAGTACTTTTTCCATTAATTGTTGATCAATCACGCTACCTTCAATGAACGTGATATTTTCAGATGTGTTTAAATTTTCAGTTTGGCCCATTGATAAATCATCAATGACCACAACTTGATTGTCTTTACTATAATAATTTGCTAAGGTTGAGCCGATAAAGCCGGCGCCGCCTGTGATTAGGAATGTTTCCACTTTATTAATAACTCCTTACTATCTTAGTTAAATATACCCAATAGTTTTATTATTTAATTAAAATTGATACACCATCAAACAATTCGACAGTTCTGCTGATTTAATAACTTTTGCTTGTTGGTTGGCATATTTAGATCTTCAACCTAATTTTACCACATTTTCTATTGTCTTTGATGGTTTTAAATATATGACATGCTGTTTTTTACTTATTTGAAATTTTAATAACAGCTATCTTGTTTTCTTTTTTCAAATTTGCTGTATACAAAGCTTCGTTTAACCCTCATTTGTCCATCCAACCTAATATTTTACTGTTAACCATTATTTTTGGCACGCTCTAAACAACTACTCGTATATTTACCCTACGTTTGATTTTCACTGATCAGTTATAGTTATGCGACTCAAGGATTATGTCGTAGTTAAGAGCGCTATTCCCATTTGCAACACTCCCCGTATAATCAGCTTTAACATTAAAAAGCGCTCCATTCATTCTATGCTATATAAATAGCTAATCATATTTGCTTTGCAACAGGCTCATAAAGATAGCTATCCTTATGAGCCTCACCCTAGATGAGAAGGAGAAAGCATTGTTTGAGTAAGTCAAAGTGGTTGGAAATAGTGTCTAACATTAAAGTATTCCCTAGCTTTCAACTGATTCACAAAAGTGATTGAGTTATTCGCTAACTGTCCATCATTCATAGTAGTATATTCTGCATCGTTTGCCATAATCGTATCTTTAAATTACTGCATCTACAAAGCAGTTTACTTCTCGAGTGGCTTGGCTCTGATTAGCAAATACACTAAAATAATATCCAGAAATCTCTAATCTAACTTCTTGTGCATTTTTAATTTGTGTTGAAGCCGTTTCTCTCATAATAATGATTGCTTTGGTTAATCTTAACAGCCCACTCCTCCTTCACACTATATTTCTTCATAGTTTGCAGTTAAATATATGTTCCGTGGATACATATCGACAAAATTTTGGGTGGTTTATTAGTCCTGTTACATTAATTAGCCCCATAAGTACATCTTTCTATAGAATGATCAGCTCTTGCTTTTTAAGCTACTTCCCATTAGCATATCTTCATTTAACTTGAAGCTTAGCTCATTTTCTAAATCAGTATCTTTCTATTGATTTGAAGAGTTTCCTAAACTTGAAAGCTCTTCAGATATAAACAAAGTTTCGGTAGTTTTTTCAATGGCTGTTAACAATTCGTTATCACTTAAATTTGTTTCTTTCATTTCAGTCGTAGTAACTTCTTAGTACGGTTCTACGTAATTATCTGCTGATGTAGCTCACTTGAATTCTCTGTAGTTTATGAAAAATTTATTTTTATAACTGTTGAATGTTCTATCTCTTTTTTATGGGACTTACGGAAATCAGCAATACGAGTATTTGAAAACAGAGCTCCTACCATTAATAATGTGTCCATTGACAGATTTTTTATTTAAGTAAATATCTTTGTATCTTTCTACTCCGTAATTTTGATTTCTTTTTTATACCTATTGTTACTGTAGTGATTTTCTAACACTTTTATCGAACGGTCAAGAACTAGTATATTTTATTTATTCAAATTCAATACTTTATTTAAAAAAATGAAAAATTTTTCTATTAAATCAGAAAAATTCTCCATTTTCTCAAATTATTTTTTTCGCTTAATTATTTTTATGAATTGTTCGATAAAATTTGAAACAATATCTTTGTTAAAAAACATTAATGCAATAAACATTATAAATTCAATAACCATTAATAATCCGGCATCTACTAAAAACAACAAAATAAATTGAATAAGTAAAATCATATGATTGCCTATTAGCCTTGACCAATCTATTTTTATATGAACAAATGATCGAGTATCATAAATTCTTACCATCCAGCCAGCGAAGAGACTGATGGCTGATGCTATCCCGATACCCATTAAGCCAAATGCTGAAATAAAAATATAATTACAAATAATACTTAAGATACCTGATATTATAGATGTATTCATTAAACCTTTTGTTTTTTTCTCGGCAACGTAAAATTGACCATAAAATCCAATGAATCCTGAATAAATAGCAGATAATAATAGTAAAGGCGTTACTTGCCAACTATCATAATAAGCTTTAGCAACTAAATTGGCTGTAAAAAATTTTAAAAAGACAAGAATTCCTGAAGCCACTGTAAATAGCAGAAATGAATATACCTTAAATATTTGTCCGTGAAATTCGTGTTTATTTTTAGAATCTTTTTCTTCCACTAATGAAATTTGCCATGCCTGAGAAAAAACAGATTGAATCATAGAAATTAGAGAGGGAATTTTGTTAGCTACAGCGTAAAGACCATTTGCACCTGCACCTAAAAAAAACAAAATAAAATATCTGCTTGAGCTGTTAACAAACCACCAAAGAACATCATTTGGAATAGTAGGCAATGAAAAAATCAACATATCTTTCATATACGTAAAATCTACAGCTGATAATTTTAAATAACTAAAATAAGGTGTTGTTATTAACAGATATATTAAAGAAACAATTTCTGCCACTACTAAAGCAAGTAAATACCCTTGCAAGCCCATATGAAAATTAACTAAAAAGAGAATGTTAGTAACGCCAATAACTGCTGTCTTTAACATTCCGTTGAATGCAAATACTTTTACTTGTCCATTTCCTCTAGCAAACTGAGCTAAAATCTGTGTTAAAATTTGTAGAGATAATAATAAAACAAAATAGATTAACGCATTTTCCAAAACATTAAAAAAAGACAATGCAACATATAAAGCAAAGGATAAGACGATTCCTATTAATGAAATCACAGCTGAGTTTGACACTACAATACTTTTATTTGCATTCTTATCTAAAGTAAATCGTAAAACTGCTACAGCAATTCCACCAGAAACAATTGGCAGTAACAAGCTAGTCGTCGTTGTAACCAAATCTACAATTCCATACTCTGTAGTAGTTAAATAGTATGTGTATAGAGGAACCAAGATAAATGAAATCATCTTACTTCCTAAATTACCTGCAGCAAAAACAACTGAGTTCCCAGCAAGCTTCTTATATTTTCCCATAGCAATCAATGCCTCCATTATAGAAAGGAATAGCTACCTTGTTGAACTACCCCTAAATAATACCTTTATTTAAATTCTTTTGATAGATAGACAATTCTTCCTAAAAATAACCAGAATATTAAGGAACCGATGGAGTTTACTAAAATAATGTCATTTAAAAACATTCCTGAAACTGCCACAGCTAAAACACTTAATACATAGGTAGCATACCCTTGTTGAAAGAAATTATTAACTTTACTAAAAGAAAAAGCTACAATTTCAATAATTCTCGATACAAAAAAGCTAACAAAAGTTACAACTCCTAAAGATCCAGTAGATGCCAACAAATTAATATATGAATTATGTGTATATTTTTGTGTTTTAGCAATAAACGTTTGTGGCAACATATCTGATGCGTAAGGTAACATGTTCCTAGGAGAAACCCCTACTAACCAACTTGATTTAAATAATTCGATACCACTTTTCCAAAGTGCCAAACGCCCATTCGAAATATCATCGTTATTTTCAACATCTGGACGAGTTAAATCAACTGGTTTTTCTTTGACTGGATTTTTTGTTTTCACTTCATTAAATAGTTCAGGAATATAAGAAAGAATCCATTTAAACAAATCAACAGATAAATAGATTATTCCACAACCTACTAAAGATAACAAAATTGCACATAAAAATTTCACAAGAACATGCTGCTTGTTTATTCTTTTAGAATAAAAAACTTTAAAGAAGGAATAAACGAAGAAAACAGATATTAAGACTAACACTCCAGTCCTAGATCCTGACAACACAATATATAAGAACTGTAAAATAATATTTATTTTCAGTAATAAACCAAGCCATTTATTTCCATAACTTTTTCTGACTAGATATGCAAAAGAGAGTATAATAACAACCACACAAACAGTTGAACCAAAGTTAGGGTCTTCAAAAACCCCAAACAGTCGGCCTTCATAGAAACCTATACGTAGGAAACGAGATCTTGTTTGTAGGTGAACAGTATAACTATATTGAAAGAAAAACATTATTAAAGAAACTAACGCTAAGACAAACCATACACTTGTTAGTAAACCAGTGAATTTTTTGATTAATCTTGGAAAAATTTCGTTGTCTTGTGCGACTTCGTAAACAACTAAAAAATAAATAGATTGCCAAACTAACAATTTAATATTTCCTGTAATTCCATATCTTCTATTAACAATTGAAGAAATAAATATTACAACCAAAAAACCAATTAACCACCAATTATAATTCCACTTCTTTTTACCACGTACAATGTTGACTAAATCAATTAATATTATAATACTACCAAAAATTGCACCCGCAGCATATAGAAGATTATCAACAATAGATGGCAATAAACTGTATGGCCCTATTGCTCTGAACATCAACAGAATTAACATAAAAAGAATATAATACTCTTTACTTAACTGATTAAACCTTTGCACATTTGATTTCATTAAATTTCCTCCTATCATTTCACCTGATCAATTTCTTGAAGGATTCGATCCCCTATATCTTGACTTGCATGACCAGTTTCAAAAACATTATATATTTTTTTGAAGCGTTCAACTTTTTCAAGATAATCACTATTAGAAAATTTATAAACTTGGTTTATTAATTCTTCTTGATTTGTTGAAACTGGAAAAGGTAAATTATCCAAATCAATCAGTAAGCCTCTATCTTTAGAGTACTCTTTATAGTCATACGCATAAATAAAACATTTTTTTTCTGAAATCAGTGCTTCTCCTGAGCTAGAAGAATAATCAGTTATTAATGTATCTGTAGCACATAAAAGTTCCTGCATATCTTCATAATCAGATGCATCGATAATATTTTGAGGAAGGCTTCCCCCTAAAATTCTTTCTTTATTTTTTGTGTCGTTGGGATGTAAACGCACTAGCATTACATAGGAATTTTTAAATCTCTTTTCAAAAGTTTGCGTTAGTCGTTCCAAAAATGTTATGTCCACTTCTAAATCATATCCTTGACGAAATGTCGGTGCGTACATCACAATTTTTTTATGATAATCTATATTGTAGTGATCATAGACTTTACGGACCAGTCTCTCATCATAGTTAATAAATATATCACCACGTGGTGTACCATTTCTAAACATTTCACCTTCATACCAGAAATTATACGGAACATCCGAAATCGTATTGGCACTTTCAAAAATCAATAAATCACACATCTTAGAATCTTTTTTTGCTCGTTTGACATATTTAGGTGGTAGTTTATCCTCCACTAAACGTTCCATCATTTTCAGAGAGAAACTTGCATGCCATGTTTGAATATAAAACTGATTCTTTCTCTTTTTAGGATATATATTTTTACGACAATTATCTATCCAGATTTTTGCTGTATGTAGCTCATACAATGCTCTAAATGAAGTCAAGGATACCAACCTTATAGAAGATGGAAAAGCTTGCGCGTTCTTCACCCGTTTTTCATCAATAAGCCATACAATATCTAATGCTTCGTTTTGACTAAGTAAATATTCACAAATGTACTTTGGATTGTCTCCATACCCCTGTCCGTTAAAATTACTAACAACAATTTTATTTCTTTTTATTGGAACAAAAAACAAAACAGGATAACAGATATAAAAAAAGGTTGTCCTAATAATTCTGGGAATTACTCTTTTCCGCCAGTAGTTTATTTCATTTTTATACTTTTGTTTCATTTTAGCACTCCAGTTCTTTGCTATCGGATGAAATAACAAGATTCCTTATTTAAAATCTTTTAGTTCTTTTTTTATTTGAGTAGTTGAAATCTCAGGAGTTCTTTCTAAATAAGCAACTTCAACACCCGTTTCTTCAGCTAAATAGTCAAATTTACCTTCCCAGTCGTTCCCCATTACAAAGGTATCAATATCATATAATTTCATATCTTTTACTTTTTGATCCCAGTTTTCTTCTGGAATAACTAAGTCAACGTAACGGATGCCTTCTAATATAGATTTCCGTTCTTCATAGGAAAAATAACAGACTTTGTCTTTACTATTGAGATTAAATTCATCTGTAGACAAACCAACAATCAAATAATCTCCTTTTGACTTAGCTCTCTTTAAAAGATTTACGTGCCCGTAATGCAATAAATCAAATGTCCCATATGTTATTACTCTTTTCATAATCTATTCTCCTCTATTCTAGTCTCAGTTATTTTTTCATTTCTAATAAAATACGATTTCCTATATCTTGACTCGCATGTCCCGTCTCATAAATGTTATGTTCTTTTTTAAAATCACGGACTTTTTTTACATAATCAGAGGCCGAAAAATCTTTGATAGATCTAAGCAACTCTTTTTCTGTTAAAGCAAACGGAAAGGGCAGCTCTTTAAAATCCATCAACAATCCCCGATCCTTTAGATATTCTTCATAGTCATAGGCATAAATAAAACATTTTTTTTCCATAATCAACATTTCTCCTAAAGTTGAAGAATAATCTGTCACCAATGTATCTGTTGCACATAATAATTCTTGCATATCATCATACGAAGAAGCATCTATCATTCCTGCAGGAAGTCCTTCGCCAATTATACGATTTTTGTTTACTGTATCATTTGGATGCAAGCGAATCAACATTACAGCATCTTGATTAAATGTTTTAGAATAGACTTGAATAATTTTAGAAAGTAATTCATTATTCATTTCTAAATCATACTCTTGCCTAAAAGTAGGTGCATACATAATTATTTTTTTTGAAGAATCAATATTAAAATAGCTATATACTTTTTCGATAATGAGCTTATCATAGTTTACTAACAAATCGTTTCTAGGAAGACCGTTTCTAAAAGTCTCTCCCTCATACCAAAATGTATCCTGTACATCAGGAATCATATTAGAAGTTTCAAATAATAGTAAGTCACACATTTGAGAATCTTTTTTTGCTGTTTTTACGTACCTTGATGGCAATTTAGTTTCAACATATTTTTCAATTTGTTTTAATGTAAAGCCAGCATGCCAGGTCTGAATATAAAACTGATTCGCTCTTTTTGGGGGATAAAAACTTTTTCGACAATTGTCAATCCAAATTTTTGCCGTAAACATTTCAAATAATGCTTGAAATGATCGAACATGAACAGTACGAACACTATTTGGACAACCACCGTTTTCTTTAACCCAATGTTTGTCAATTAACCATACTATATCAACCGGTGCCTTAGCTTCCAACAAATAATTACATATATACTTTGCATTATCCCCATAGCCTTTACCATTAAAGTTACTGACTACAATTTTATTCTTTTTAATTGGAAAAAAAATTAAAATTGGATACAGTAAATAGAATATACTATTTGCAAATATTCTTGAAAAGACCCTTGTCTTCAAATAAAGCCACTTATCCTTTAATTTTAAGACCACTTATTAAATCCACCTCTCAGTATAGCTACTTATTAACCTTTCTTAAATACCTCTGTTGCATTTTAGGAAAAACTTTATAAAGCATTGGGTGTATTCGAAGAAATGTTAAACTTAATTTTCTATTTTTAGTAAAATAGGGGTTAGCATAAATAAACTTTTGATTTTCTTTTAAAAAGCCTACTATTCTTTTAGTCATCTCAGGGTATTCTGACTCACTGTCTGATTTCATCATCTTGTCCAAAACATAAAAATTAGCCGCACATACACGTTTGAATGCAAGGTCGCTATATTCTGGCATAATTTCTTGAATAGTATGCCATGCTTGTTCCCAAGAATCAATACTTTCTAAGTCTCGAATATTAAACTTAGAAGCGGTAATGCTTCCTTCTCTATGAACGTAAAAATAATAACTAGCAGTATCTACAACTACCTTTTTACATTGATTTAAAACATCCATAATTACATAAACGTCTTCGTGGGCCTTACCAACTGGATATCTTAAGTCATCAAATATATTTCTCTTATATAGTTTAGCCACCGCATAAACAGATGCTTGTTTACCGATTAAAATCATTTTAGTTGCTTCTTTTTGGGTAACTACATATTTTTCAGAAGGAGTTATCTCAGGCTCTTGACCAGAATAAACACTTGTTACCCCCACAATGGATAAATCAGCATCTTCCTGTACCATATTTTTGTACAATACTTCTAGCATATGTGTATCAATATAGTCATCACTATCTACAAAAGTTAGATACTTCCCTTTAGCAACATCAATCCCTGCATTTCGTGCAGAACTTAATCCACCATTTTCTTTATGAATTACTTTTATCCGCTCATCTAATCTCTTTAATTCGTCACACATTTCTCCTGATGAATCTGTAGAACCATCATCTACTAATAATAATTCAAAATCAGTAAAGGTTTGTGAAAGTATTGATTCAACACATTTTTTCAAATAATTTTCGACATTATAAACAGGAACAATTATACTAATTTCTGACATCTTTAACTCCTTACTTCCCTAAAATTTTTCGATACATAAAATTATATAATGGGCCATTTACTAAATATAGAAGTAAACCCATTTTTTTGGCACTACTTGTTTTAGTATTTTTCATTAACCCAACGAGATTTTTTCTAATCCTTTTTCTAGAAAAATCCAGATATTTTTTATTGATTTCCCCTCTAGGTTTACTTGTTATTTTAAATCCTGTAGATAAATATCCATCTAATACTTTATCTAAAGCTAGTGACGATAAAGCAGGATACTCCTCTACTATTTTATTTAACAAAATCTCCCGTTGAGTAACATTATCGTATTGTTTCTCGTTAAATTTTTGATGTACTATACTCGAATGATTTTGGTAATAATAAATCCCTGGCATGGCTAAGTAATTAACGGCTTTGGCTCGTTTCATAACCTCATAGGTAGGCACTATATCTTCATATAATTTACCTTCAGGAAAACGTACTTCATCAAAAAGGTGATTGCGGTATATCTTATTCCAAGCGTAAAAATCTATTCCTTTATCAACAAAGAGAGAGCGGATGATTGCCTCTTTGTCAGTAATTATTTGCTCTTTAGGAATCAAAGAAATTTCTTTGGTTTCGTTACCCTTTATCAGACCAAACACTACTACATCTATTTCAGGAGAATCAAAAGCTTGGACTGCTTTATCTAAAATGCTTGGTAAAAAATAATCATCACTATCTAAAAAGGCAATAAGGGTACCTTCGGCATACTTCAAACCATAGTTCCTTGCAGAAGCAAGTCCACCGTTTTTTTTATGGTACACTTTTATATTTTTATGTTCTTCTACTAATTTTTCAGCTAATTTGCCACTGTCATCAGAAGAACCATCATTAACCAAAATTATTTCATAAGGAACTGATAAATCTTGGTTCAAAACGCTAGTTACTGCACGAGTTAACGTGGTCATCACATTATATACTGGAATAATCACGCTTAACTTTAAATTTTCTTTTTCCACACTTTTCCCTCATTTTATTAATATATTTTGACGTTTTCATGTTCAAGGAACTTAACATGTACAAAATGATTGAGCACAATAGATCTTTAAAATATCTCTATAGATATTTCAAGCCCGACTAATCGTATTATATTTATTAGCTGATATTGAATTCTCTCATGATATAAATAGATAGTTCCTAATTAATTGCATAAACTTTATAATCTTCTTTAGTAACATAAACCAAGATATATAGCATCTGTTTTTGACTTCTGGCATATGGTATAGTTGTAGTAATTCCTTATAGCTGTCAAACAGCCTATAAAATTGATTTTTAATAAATCTTATAGCTTTCTTTTAATAATCGCGAGCCAGCTTTATGTCCTTCTCCATTGACTATGGAACACGCTGTACCAGAAAAATTAAGTTTTTATTCTTGCATCAACGTTATATGGAATGTTTATTTCTCGGGATACTAAACATCATCACTATAAGAACAGCAATACATTCTATAGTAGCTTTTTTCAACTCTATAATTCCTTATTTTTACAATCCCTAGATTTTTATTATTCTTTATCAACTTGATATGCTTATTTTTTTAATGTACTTGTTAGTAACAAAAATCAATCGATCTCTACTACCATTCTCATTAACTATTAATTTCCAATTTTTATAAGTTTGCTTTCCGATACTTTCTATCGCATTCAAGATATATATTGGAATTATAAACAGGCATAATAGCTGATACAAGTATCTTTTCCATCCATTCACCCCTGCTCTTACTTTATTGCTTACTAGGTAAATAACACCCCATATTATCTCATACGCATACATATATTTCAATTAATCTTTTATAATGATTATCCACAGTTTTATCTCTCTGTAATAAAAACATACTAAGATTAGAGGGGAAATGCATTGACGGATGAATTTCCCCTCTATTGCTCTTTTAAGCGTAGAGTTGTAAGTGAAAGGATGACCGAACATAGCCTCTTTGACTTCGAGCCCCACACAAAAAAACAGTCTCCTTCACTAGAACAATTAAGCAAACTGCTAGTTGAAGCAGCCAAACAGACGGAATAATTCGAAAGTATTCTAGGAATTAGTAAACTCTCTGCAGGACTCATTATTGGTGTATTAGGTGACATTCGCCGTTTTTTTTCTCACAAATAACTAAACGCTCTTACCAACTTCTTCACTTTTACGGATTTTTATCCGTTCGTCATGTGTCTGATGCCATGAGTTTCCTAATTTTTAATGGGCAAACAAGAAAATTATTTGATATTGTTGAAAACCGACAACTGCCTTGCTTAGAACGTTATTTTAATCGTTTTCCACTGTCTGTGCGGGAAAACGTTCAAATAGAAAAGATCCAGAGGATTTTATCCTCTGGATTTGACACGATTCTATAATTCCTCTTTCCCGATATTATTTGACAAAGAGTCTTTTTAAGTTACTTAACTAATTCACTTTTTGTACATAACGTTTATTTGAAGTGATATACCCTTGTGATGTTTTTAATCTTGGATAACCATTTTTACTATATTCAATTCCTTGCACTCTAATAGTAGTTCCTTTTTTTACTGGAGATCCAGGTGTTTTAAATTCTAAATCAGTATAATAACGATCATTGACAAGCATTACAATTTTTACTGGATTTTCTGTATAGTAGTTGTCAATATTACTGATTGCTGCTGAAACGATATCTTTTCTTGCCGTTAAATATCCTTTTCTTGTTACCAAGCGGGGATATCCATTAGATGAATATTCAATTCCTTGCACTTCTACTAGTGTATTCTTTTTCACTGCGGCACCTTTGCTTGTAAAGTCGGCATAG
>SKEG01002157.1_pt1 | contig 13399 bp, 12 predicted proteins | sample 4826631 | NCBI WGS metagenome assembly SKEG01 (sample SAMN11008815, study PRJNA524170) | human gut metagenome | biome: Human fecal sample; material: Feces; isolation source: fecal sample from pouch patient p26, p34, p50 | host: Homo sapiens | place: Israel: Tel-Aviv | collected 2016-11-02
ATCAAGAGAAAACTTTATGGCCCTTCTAAAGGATGTTCCTCTTGATTTCATTACAACCACTTATGAAGTGATTGATACCTTGTCTAAGAAATATGCCTATCCTGTTCAAGAATATATCTATGTGACATTAACAGATCACATCTTTTGTTCTTACCAGGCAGTTCAACAGGGAAGATATAAATACAGTGACCTTCCTGATGTGTCTGCTATGCATCCGATTCCCTATAAAATCGCAAAAGAAGCGATTGAGATCTTTCGAAAGCGGCTCTTGGATCAATTTCCTGACGATGAAGTGAATCGCATCGCTTATCATTTCATTAATGCACAAGGGGAAATGATTCATGAGCAAGATCCAGATGTCCAGGACCGACAAGTTATTTTGAAAGCTGTAGAAGAAAAACTAGCTCAAAATGGCTTGAAACGGAAAGAAGAAAACAGTCATTTCTATGATCGCTTTATGATCCATCTCAATTATTTCCTAGATTCGCTAGATAAGGGAAGAGAAGATCCAGAAGGTTTGAGCGAGATGGAACAACTGATTCAGCTAAGTTATCCAAAGGCTTATGAGATTAGTCATCAAATCTACCAAACCATCGCTGAACAGACAGGAGCCAAGATATCTCCTAATGAAAAAGTCTATTTAGCCCTTCATATTCAACGTCTATTATAAAAATTTTCAAAAGGTATCATAAGGAGGAACCAACATGAATAAAGAAGAAGTCCAATTACTTGGCTTTGAAATTGTCGCTTATGCCGGTGACGCTCGATCAAAATTAGTGGAAGCCTTAAAAGCTGCTGAAAATGGTGATTTTGCTAAAGCAGAATCCTTAGTAGAAGAAGCAGGGTCTTGTATCGCTGAGGCTCACAAATCTCAAACGACCATGCTAGCGCATGAAGCAGCAGGAGAAGAAATCCCCTATAGCATTACCATGATGCATGGTCAAGACCATCTCATGACAACAATCCTATTAAAAGACGTGATTCACCATCTGATTGAACTATATAAAAGAGGAGCAAAATAATGAATAAACTGATTGAACTAATTGAAAAAGGGAAACCTTTCTTTGAAAAGATTTCTCGAAACAAATATTTGCGAGCGATTCGGGATGGTTTCATTGCAGGGATGCCTGTAATCTTATTCTCATCTATCTTCATCTTGATTGCCTACGTGCCAAATGCTTGGGGCTTCCACTGGTCAAAAGATATGGAAAGCTTCTTGATGACCCCATACAACTACTCAATGGGGATCTTAGCCTTCTTTGTTGGTGGGACAACGGCTAAAGCATTGACCGATTCTATGAACCGTGACCTCCCAGCAACCAATCAAATTAACTACCTTTCTACCATGCTCGCTTCTATGGTTGGTTTCCTACTCATGGCAGCAGAACCAGGTAAAGATGGTGGCATTCTCACAGCCTTCATGGGGACAAAAGGTCTGTTGACAGCCTTTATTGCAGCCTTTGTTACAGTTAATGTTTATAAGGTCTGTGTGAAAAATAATGTGACGATCCGCATGCCAGACGAGGTTCCACCGAATATTTCACAAGTCTTCAAAGACTTGATTCCATTTACAGTTTCAATTGTTCTCTTGTATGCATTTGAATTGATTGTGAAAGGTGCTATCGGTGTAACCGTTGCGGAATCTATCGGAACACTTCTAGCTCCATTGTTCTCTGCGGCAGATGGTTATCTTGGAATTACCCTTATTTTTGGTGCTTATGCCTTCTTCTGGTTTGTTGGTATCCACGGCCCTTCTATCGTAGAACCAGCGATTGCGGCGATCACATATGCAAATATCGATAACAACTTACACTTGCTTCAAGCAGGCCAACACGCAGATAAAGTCATCACTTCTGGGACTCAAATGTTTATCGTTACCATGGGTGGTACTGGTGCAACCTTGATTGTTCCCTTCCTCTTCATGTGGTTATGTAAATCTGAACGTAACCGTGCCATTGGACGTGCATCTGTTGTTCCTACATTCTTCGGTGTAAACGAACCAATTCTCTTCGGGGCTCCAATTGTATTGAATCCAACCTTCTTCATTCCATTTATCTTTGCGCCAATCGCAAACGTCTGGATCTTCAAATTCTTTGTTGATACCTTGGGAATGAACTCATTCTCAGCAAACCTTCCATGGGTAACGCCTGGACCTCTTGGAATTGTCCTTGGTACAAACTTCCAAGTTCTTTCCTTCATCCTTGCTGCTCTTCTAGTGGTAGTGGACGTAATCATTTACTATCCATTCGTGAAGGTTTATGATGAACAAATTCTTGAAGAAGAACGTTCTGGTAAAGCTAATGACAGCTTGAAAGAAAAAGTTGCTGCAAACTTCAATACAGCTAAAGCTGATGCGATTCTTGAAAAAGCTGGTGTTGAAGACGAACCAGTTCAAAATAATATCACAAAAGAAACAAACGTCTTGGTTCTCTGTGCCGGTGGTGGTACCAGTGGACTCCTTGCCAATGCCTTGAACAAGGCGGCAGCAGAATACAATGTTCCTGTCAAAGCAGCAGCAGGTGGCTATGGTGCTCACCGTGAAATGTTGCCAGAATTTGACCTGGTTATCCTAGCCCCTCAAGTAGCTTCTAACTATGAAGACATGAAGGCAGAAACAGATAAACTAGGTATCAAACTGGCTAAGACAGAAGGTGCTCAATACATTAAATTGACCCGCGATGGACAAGGTGCCCTTGCATTTGTTCAAGCGCAGTTTGAAGAATAAGAACGAATAAGTGAGATGGAGATGGATGGCTCACTAACTCCTCTCCACTCACTTTTCCTTTGATCCAATCAAGAAAAAGGTGAAAAAATGACAAAAACACTTCCTAAAGATTTTATTTTTGGTGGCGCCACAGCCGCCTATCAAGCAGAAGGGGCTACTCATACAGATGGGAAAGGCCCTGTTGCATGGGACAAATACTTAGCTGATAACTATTGGTATACAGCAGAACCTGCTAGTGATTTCTACCACAAATATCCAGTAGACCTTCAATTAGCTGAGGAATATGGTGTCAATGGTATTCGGATTTCCATTGCCTGGTCGCGTATTTTCCCAACTGGATATGGTGAAGTGAATCCAAAAGGGGTGGAGTTCTACCATAACTTATTTGCAGAATGTCATAAACGTCATGTAGAACCATTCGTAACTCTTCACCACTTTGATACTCCTGAAGCTCTTCACTCAAATGGAGACTTCTTGAATCGTGAAAATATCGAACACTTTGTAGATTATGTCGCCTTCTGTTTTGAAGAGTTTCCAGAAGTCAACTACTGGACAACCTTTAATGAAATCGGACCTATCGGAGATGGTCAGTACTTAGTCGGAAAATTCCCACCAGGTATTCAATATGACCTTGCCAAAGTCTTCCAATCACACCACAATATGATGGTTTCTCATGCACGTGCTGTGAAATTGTACAAAGACAAAGGTTATAAAGGTGAAATCGGGGTTGTTCACGCCCTTCCAACTAAGTATCCATTGGATCCTAAAAATCCTGCAGACGTTCGGGCTGCTGAGTTGGAAGATATCATCCACAACAAATTTATCTTGGATGCGACTTACCTTGGACACTATTCAGATGCAACCATGGAAGGGGTAAACCACATTTTGTCTGTTAATGGTGGTAGCTTGGATCTTCGGGACGAAGACTTTGCAGCGCTTGAAGCAGCTAAAGATTTGAACGATTTCCTTGGAATTAACTACTACATGAGTGACTGGATGGAAGCCTTTGATGGTGAAACTGAAATCATCCACAACGGTAAAGGTGAAAAAGGAAGCTCTAAATACCAAATCAAAGGTGTTGGACGTCGTGTAGCTCCTGACTATGTCCCTCGGACGGATTGGGACTGGATTATCTATCCGCAAGGCTTGTATGACCAAATCATGCGCGTGAAAAAGGATTATCCAAACTACAAGAAGATCTACATCACTGAAAACGGACTGGGATACAAAGATGAATTTGTGGACAATACGGTTTACGATGATGGCCGGATTGATTATGTGAAACAACACTTAGAGGTCTTGTCTGATGCGATTGCAGATGGTGCTAATGTCAAAGGTTACTTCATCTGGTCTCTCATGGACGTCTTCTCTTGGTCTAATGGTTACGAAAAACGCTATGGTCTCTTCTATGTAGACTTTGAAACCCAAGAGCGCTATCCGAAGAAATCGGCTCATTGGTACAAGAAAGTAGCCGAAAGCCAAGTGATTGAATAAGTATCAACTGGAACTGTTTTAGTTCCAGTTTTTTATTTTCACTTGATGAAGGTCTCTTAAACGCATCTCTTCTTTCAGCCCCTAATTTATGGTATAATAGATCGATACTGTAATAAGGAAAATAGAATGAATATACAACAATTACGATATGTAGTGGCGATTGCCAATAGTGGTACTTTTCGTGAGGCTGCTGAAAAAATGTATGTGAGTCAGCCTAGCTTGTCCATCTCCGTCAGAGATCTGGAAAAAGAACTGGGGTTTAAGATTTTTCGTCGGACTAGTTCTGGGACTTTTTTGACCCGTCGGGGAATGGAATTTTATGAAAAAGCGCAGGACGTGGTCAAAGGGTTTGATGTCTTTCAAAATCAATATGCCAGTCCCGAAGAAGAGAAGAAAGAATTCTCTATTTCTAGTCAACACTATGACTTCTTGCCACCTTTGATGACGGAATTCTCGATCCGCTATCCGGAAAATAAAAACTTCCGCATCTTTGAATCAACAACGGTCCAAATTTTGGACGAAGTGGCTCAAGGGCATAGTGAGTTGGGGATTATTTATCTCAACCGTCAAAATACCAAGGGGATTATGCAACGGGTTGATAAATTAGGGCTTGAAGTGGTGGATTTGATTCCTTTTCAGACTCATATTTACCTTCGCAAAGGACATCCTTTGGCTAAGAAGAAAAAACTGGTTATGGAAGATCTAGCTCAGTTGCCAACTGTTCGTTTTACCCAAGAAAAAGATGAGTACCTCTATTATTCAGAGAACTTTGTCGATACCAGCTCGAGCTCACAAATGTTCAATGTGACCGACCGGGCTACCTTGAATGGAATCTTGGAACGGACAGATGCTTATGCGACGGGATCAGGCTTTTTGGATAGCCAGTCAGTGAATGGCATTACCGTGATTCCTTTAGAAGATAATTTAGACAATAAAATGGTCTATGTCAAACGAGAAGAGATGGATCTCTCTCCTGTAGCAGAGAAGTTTGTCGAGGTCATGGTAGAATATTTTGATCAAAAGAGGTAAGAAATGAAGAGAAAAACAATGGTCCCAGTAGCGATCGTCCTATTGGTCCTACTGGATCAGCTGGTCAAATGGTATGTGGTGAAGAATATTCCACTGGGTGTCGTCAAGTCTTTTATTCCCCATGTGGTCAGTCTGACTTATCTTCAAAACACAGGTGCAGCTTTTTCGCTTCTTGAAAATCAGCAATGGTTCTTCACCCTCATCACTCTCGTAGTGATGGTGGGGGCCTTTTACTATCTCTATAAGCATCTCAAGGGGTCGCTTTGGATGGTGACAGGTTTGACTTTAGTCATTGCAGGTGGATTGGGGAATTTTATCGATCGCCTGCGTCAGGGCTTTGTGGTCGATATGTTCCACCTGGATTTTATGAATTTTGCAATTTTTAATGTAGCAGATAGTTATTTGACAGTTGGAGTTTTCTTGCTCCTGATCCTGATGTTGAAAGAGGAAACGCATGAAAATTAAAATAGAAGTAGCCGGTGCGCGACTGGATAAGGCTTTGGCGGATTTGACTCCCTTGTCACGGGCTGTGGCCAATGAGCAGATCAAAGAAGGAAAAGTTCTGGTCAATGGGGCTGTAAAAAAAGCCAAGTACACGGTCAAAGAAGGGGACATCATCCAGTATGACGTACCAGAAGTGGAAGAGGTCAGCTATGAAGCAGAAGATCTGCCCTTAGACATCGTCTATGAGGACCAGGATGTAGTCGTCGTCAATAAACCTCAAGGCATGGTTGTTCACCCAAGTGCGGGTCATACCAGTGGGACCTTGGTTAATGCGCTCCTATACCATGTCAAAGACCTTTCAGGGATCAATGGAGAATTGCGTCCAGGAATCGTCCACCGGATTGACAAAGACACGTCAGGCCTCTTGATGGTCGCAAAAAATGACCAAGCCCACGTCGCCTTAGCAGAGGAACTCAAAGACAAAAAATCTCTCCGGAAGTATTGGGCCATTGTCCATGGCAATCTTCCTAACGATCGGGGTATGATTGAAGCACCAATTGGTCGCAGTGAAAAGGACCGGAAAAAACAAGCAGTGACGGCGAAAGGAAAACCTGCAGTGACCCGTTTTCAAGTCTTGGAACGCTTTGGAAATTACACCTTGGTAGAGTTGCAACTGGAGACCGGTCGGACCCACCAAATTCGGGTGCACATGGCCTATATTGGCCATCCAGTGGCTGGAGACCCTGCTTATGGTCCTAAGAAGACACTCAAAGGACAAGGTCAGTTTCTTCATGCGCGGACACTCGGCTTTACCCACCCTCGCACAGGAGAGACTTTGGAATTTACAGCAGAAGTGCCAGCGATCTTTGAGAAAACGCTGGAAGACCTTCGAAAAGGATAATGAAGATGGCTGAATGGAGATTCAGTCACTTTCATTACATACGAAATAAATAGTATTAGAAAGAATCATAGCGATGAAAGCAAAACGAATCGTCTTTAAAGTAGGGACATCGTCTTTGACCAATCCTGATGGAAGTCTCTCCAGACAGAAGGTCAAGGTCATTACCCAGCAGTTGGCTCTCTTACATGAATCAGGTCATGAATTGATCTTAGTCTCATCAGGGGCGGTTGCTGCTGGATTTGGTGCCCTTGGTTTTAAGAAACGGCCGACTAAGGTGGCAGACAAGCAAGCCTCTGCGGCAGTTGGTCAAGGTTTATTGATGGAAGAATATACCTCTAATCTTCTTTTACGCAACATTGTTTCTGCACAGATTTTATTAACTCAGGATGACTTTGCGGATCAACGCCGCTATAAGAATGCCCACCAGGCCCTTTCTGTCTTACTCAACCGTGGGGCGATTCCGATTATCAATGAAAATGATACGGTCTCTATCGCTGAGCTAAAAGTTGGTGACAATGATACCTTGAGTGCGCAGGTTGCGGCCATGGCCCAAGCGGATCTTTTGGTGCTGTTGACGGATGTAGATGGCCTCTATACAGCCAATCCTTCTCAGGATCCAACAGCCAAGCGCTTAGAGCGGATCGAGCACATTTCTCGCGAGATGATCGAGATGGCTGGAGGTGCGGGTAGTAGCAATGGAACTGGCGGAATGCTGACCAAACTCAAGGCAGCGACCCTGGCTACAGAGTCAGGAGTTCCCGTCTATATTTGCTCGTCTCTCAAGCCTGATGCCTTGATCGAAGCGGCGCAAGAACAAGCAGATGGTAGTTACTTCCTTGCAGAGGACAAGGGGTTAAAAACCCAGAAGCAATGGCTAGCCTTTTATGCAGAAAGTAAAGGAGCTCTTTGGGTGGATGCTGGAGCTGCTGAGGCCTTGTTGCAATACGGAAAGAGCTTATTAATATCTGGTGTGACCAAGGCAGAAGGGGATTTTTCTTATCACGACATCGTCAGCGTCTATCATCAAGAGTCAGGACAATTACTAGGGAAAGGGAAAGTTCGTCTCGGCCAGTCGGCTGTGCGCGATATGCTCCAATCTAAAAAAGCCAAGGGAATCCTCATCCACCGTGATGATTGGATCTCGGTTACTCCTGAGATTGACCTACTCTTTACAGAATTCTAGAGGAAAACGTATGGGAACAACACAAGAACAATTAGCCTTAGCGGGATCAGCTAAGAAAAGCATCAATACAGCCAGTACAGCTCTTAAAAATCAGGCCTTAGAAGCCATGGCCAGCCAGCTTCTGAAAGCGACGGATGCCATTTTAGCAGCCAATCAAATCGATATGGAAGCGGCACGCGGGAAGATCTCTGAAGTCATGCTAGATCGCCTATTTCTTGATCAAGAGCGGATTGAAGGGATGGCACAAGGGATCCGTGCTTTAATCGATCTGCCAGATCCGATTGGGGAAGTGCTGGATACTGAAGTTTTGGGAAATGGCCTTGAAATCCAGAAAGTCCGAGTCGCTATGGGTGTTATTGGCATCATTTATGAAAGCCGTCCAAATGTGACGTCAGATGCTGCAGCGCTTGCCATCAAGAGTGGAAATGCAGTGGTTCTTCGTACTGGAAAGGATGCCTTTCATTCTGCCCAAGCGATCGTGACCGCTCTTAAGGCTGGATTGGAAGAAGCTGGACTCAATCCAGATCTTCTCCAACTGATCCAAGATACGAGTCGGGCTTCTAGCCTAGCTATGATGAAGGCTAAGGGATATCTGGACTTGCTTATTCCACGTGGTGGTGCTGGATTGATCCAAGCGGTGGTTGAAAATGCTATTGTCCCTGTGATCGAGACAGGTACAGGGATCGTCCATGTCTATGTGGACAAGGATGCTGACTTCCAGAAAGCCCTCGCCATTATTGAAAATGCTAAGACCAGTCGCCCATCCGTCTGCAATGCCATGGAGGTCTTGTTGATCGATCGAGCGATCGCGTCTGACTTTTTGCCTTTGGTCAAAGAGCGTTTAGTGGATGCACGGGAAAGATCCGTTGAGTTGCGCCTTGATGAGCAAGCAAAGGCTATCATTTCTGGAACAGCAGCGCAGGAACAGGATTTTGATACTGAATTTTTAGATTATATTTTAGCAGTCAAGGTCGTTGAAGGAGTCGCGGAAGCGGTGGACCACATCGAAGCGCATAGTACCCATCACTCAGATGCTATTTTGACTGAAAATACTGAGACAGCCGCTTATTTTACTAAGCAAGTAGATTCTGCAGCTGTTTATGTCAATGCCTCGACACGATTTACAGATGGGGGTCAATTCGGCCTAGGTTGTGAAATGGGGATCTCGACGCAGAAACTCCATGCGCGTGGACCAATGGGACTACGGGAAATGACCAGTTACAAATATATCGTCAGTGGAAATGGTCAAGTGAGGTAAGAAATGAAAGTTGCATTTATTGGACTAGGAAACATGGGGGCTAGTTTAGCCAAAGCAGTCGCAAAAGAAGTGGACGCGCAAGACCTGCTCTTGGTCAATCGTTCTCCTCAAAAGGTACAAGAGTTTATCAGCCAGTATGGGGGAACGGCGTCTGATCTTGAACAAGTCTTTGAAGAGGCTGAAGTGATTTTTTTAGGGATTAAACCCTACCAGATTTGCCCTCTTTTAGAAGAATATCAAGGTATTTTGGCCCAACGCTCTAATCTGTTGCTGGTTTCCATGGCTGCAGGCCTGGAATTAGAAAAGATGGCTGACGTGATCCAGAACAACCAGCTAGGTCTCATTCGCATCATGCCCAATACGCCTGTAGCGATCGGTCAGGGTGTCATCAGTCTGGCCCGCTCCCAAGCAGTGACAGACCAGCAAGTAGCCCAAGTCAACCAGCTCTTAGCAGGAGCAGGGGCCCTCTACGAAATTGAAGAAAAATTGATGGATCCTGCAACGGCTGTCGCAGGCTGTGGGCCAGCCTTTGTCTATCAGATGATTGAAGCCATGGCAGATGCAGGAGTAGGATTAGGACTTACACGAGAGCAAGCCTTGCAGATGGCTGCCCAGACCTTCCAAGGCGCTAGTCAAATGGTTTTAGAGACAGCCGAGCACCCAGCCCGCTTGCGAGATGCAGTTTGTAGCCCAGGTGGCTCTACCATCGCAGGAGTCAACCGCTTAGAACAAGTTGGCCTGCGGGGCGACATTATTGCAGGAGTGGAAGCAGCCTACAAACGCACCCAAGAAATGGGACAAGAGGCAGAACAAAATTAGATAAAATAATTGGTCAAAACCAAGTTTGGAGAACATTGACAAACTGTTCTTTCATACAAAGCTAACAAATCAAGAATTATCCAATCCTCTATTGAAACTTTCCGCCGTGAGAAAAGTGCTTGAAACAGGATTGTTTCAAGCACTCGGGAGTTTTGAAACCTTAGATTCAAAACTAAGTCATGGAACTTCTATGAAGTTCGCTGACGTCCGTTCTCACCTAAGGAAAGTTTCTAAGAGGACTTCATTTTCAATTTAAAAGATTGGTTTTTTGGCCAATCTTTTTTACGTTAGAGCGAATCTATTTCTACCAAACCATTTTCGGTCAGACGATAGATTTTTTGGCAGACTTCTTTGAGGAAGGTCCGGTCGTGAGAGACCGTGACTAGTCCGCCTGGGTAGTCTGCGAATAGGAGTCGAATTTCTGGTTGGGAAGTGGGGGAAAAATTGCGAGTAGGCTCGTCCAAGAGTAGAAATTGGGGACTTGTGAGCACTAGTTGAAGGAGATAGAGTTTTCCTTGCTGGCCACCAGAAAGTTCAGAGATCGGATGGTGCATTTCAGAATAAGTAAAGTTGAGGGAGGCTAAATGCAATTGAATGGTGTTGATTTCTTCGCGATCGCCTGAATGCTGTAGAAATTGAACCGGTGTCTGAGTCAGAGGGAGAAGTTCAGTGTAATCTTGTGGTATATAGGCAGTGCGGATGCTCTCATTCTTCTGTAGATTTTTCCATATCATTTTTAGGAAAGTGGATTTCCCAATACCGTTGGAACCGATAATCCCTATTTTATCCTGTCCTAGAAGAGTAAGGGAGAGGTTCTTGACCAGGAGACGGTCACCAATGGCGAGTTCTTCCTGATCTAATAGAAGGACTCGTTTTTGAGGAGACAAGGGAGTGAGGTGAGGGAAATGCAGATTGATGACTTCCTCATCATAGGGTTGGGGAGTCATGGATTGGAATTCTCGCTCATAGCGCTTTTCTTGTGAGAGGAGGGACTTCATTTTCTTTGCCAGGAGACGTCCAGCAGTGCTATCCTTAGTGTTTCGTAAGGATGTTTCGACTTGCTGACGGACGCGGCGATGCTTCTCCATTGTTTTTCGGTAGGTTCGTTGATCGTTGGCAGCTTGCTGGGACTGTTGCTTGAATTGTTGCTCCCTCCGGCTACTGTAGTCTTGATAGCCTAGGTGCTCTACAATGGTTTCAGCCTCCTTGCGGTGTTTGATCTGTCTTAGGTGGATGATCGTATCCGCTGTATGCGTCAAAAAATCCTCATGATGGGAAATAAATAGAATGGTTTGGGGGCTCGTTTGGATCATCTGCTGGAGCCAGTCTAGGGTTTCCAAATCCAGATCGTTCGAAGGTTCATCTAAAAATAGTAATTCATGAGGACGACAAAGTTCGTGAAGCAGTTGGACTTTGAGGGCTTCTCCTCCAGATAGACTTCCAATAGCTTGGTCGCTCGCAAAGCGGTCGCTATCAAATTGCAATTGATCAGCCAGTCTGTAGAGGGTGGCATAGTCTAGCTCGTCTTCTCCAAAAAAATATTCTTCCAATGTTTTTCCCTTCAATACTTCCGGCAAAGACTGGGGAATATAGGCATAGGAGTGAAAGGAAGTGGTGATTTCGCCTTCTATTGTCAGATAATCTGGTAGTGATTTTGGGGACATGAGGACCTGAAGCAAAGAAGACTTTCCATTTCCTTCTTCGCCAATAATGGCAACTTTTTCTCCTTCATGAATGGTTAGGGACAGATCACGAACCAGATCGCGTAAATCTTTTGTATGGCGGATGGTGAGGTGGGATAGTTTTAGCATAAGATTCCTTTCTACTGGGACAAAAAAACAGCTCTACCTATTTAGTAGAGCTGTATTCAAGTGGACCCAAACAGAAAAAGACCTTATTAAGCCAACAAAAAGTTGGAGAATAGGCGAGAGGGCACACAAAAAGAGATAGAACAAGCAGTCCACTAAATAAAGTATCTTATTTAACGAAACTTAGTTGTTCATATCTCCTTACCTCCGAATGTGATTAGCTTTATTCTATTCTTTTCATTCCTTCTTGTCAAGGAAATCCTTGCTTCATCCACCCTTTTATTCTCGGACTTAGGGGGATTTTATGGTATAATTAAAGGTATGCATACAAAACCAACGTCCGCTTATGTCCACATCCCATTTTGTACCCAGATTTGTTTTTATTGTGATTTTTCGAAGGTCTTTATCAAGAACCAACCGGTCGATGCTTATCTAGATCATTTGATCCAAGAATTTCGTCGGGAAGAAATCACAAATTTACGGACTCTCTATATTGGGGGTGGGACACCGACAGCCTTAACTGCGGATCAGCTAGCCTATCTGCTCAAGGAGCTGACCAAGTCGCTTGATCTGTCTCAGATGGAAGAGCTGACGATCGAGGCCAATCCTGGTGATTTGGATCCGGATAAGATTGCGGTCTTGAAGGATTCGCCGGTTAATCGGGTTTCATTGGGAGTGCAGACCTTTGATAATCGTTTGCTCAAGAAGATTGGTCGAAGCCACCAAGAGCAGGACATTTATGACAATATCGACCGTCTGAAACTGGCTGGTTTTGACAATATTTCGATTGACCTCATCTATGCCCTTCCGACGCAAACCATGGAGCAGGTCCAGGAAAATGTCGCTAAGGCTCTTGCCCTTGATATTCCCCATATGAGTCTCTATAGCTTGATTCTGGAGAATCACACGGTCTTTATGAATCGCATGAGACGGGGCAAGCTTCCTCTACCTAAAGAGGAGATGGAAGCGGAGATGTTTGAATACATTATTCAGGAGATGGAGCGTGCGGGCTTTGAGCATTACGAAATTTCTAATTTCTCCAAGCCTGGTTTTGAAAGTCGGCACAATCTCATGTATTGGGACAATGCCGAGTATTATGGTTTGGGAGCTGGAGCATCCGGCTATGTCGATGGGATTCGCTACAAGAATCATGGCCCCATTCGTCACTATATGCAGGCTGTCGAAGAGGGAAATGCGCGTGTCCAAGAAGAACATCTGAGTCAGACAGAAATGATGGAAGAAGAGATGTTTCTAGGACTCCGTAAGAAAACAGGCGTTTCCAAGAAGCGTTTCGAAGAAAAGTTTGGTGTGAATTTTGACCAACAATATGGACCAGTGGTTGAGAAATTGATCCAGCAGGGACTCTTGGTGCCTGACAAGGACATTGTTCGCATGACCAAGAAAGGTCTCTTTTTAGGAGACACTGTAGCAGAGAAGTTTATTTTGGAGTAGAAGATGGCAAAAACATTTGAATACAGCATGAAAATTCCTTTTGATATGAGCGATGTCAATGGATTTATAAAAATTCCCCAATTGATCTTGCTGTCTTTGCAGGTATCAGGCATGCAATCGATTGAGCTGGGCATGAGTGATATGTACATTTTAGAGAATTACAATCTAGTCTGGATTATCACGGATTACAATATGAAGATCGAGCGTCTCCCTGTTTTTGATGAGAAAATCACTATCGAAACCTATGCCAAGAGTCACAATCGACTTTTCTGCTACCGGGCCTTTA
>SKEG01002166.1_pt1 | contig 13343 bp, 10 predicted proteins | sample 4826631 | NCBI WGS metagenome assembly SKEG01 (sample SAMN11008815, study PRJNA524170) | human gut metagenome | biome: Human fecal sample; material: Feces; isolation source: fecal sample from pouch patient p26, p34, p50 | host: Homo sapiens | place: Israel: Tel-Aviv | collected 2016-11-02
AAAACTTCCTCAGTCATCCCTATAGGATGACAGCCCCTTCACGCTTGAAGGGGCCGGTCTTAGGCCTATACGAGTCATGTGTAGAACGGGTATTGAAAAAGCAACATAGTTCGTAAATATCTGCACCTACGGACGCAAAAAGGCCCGATGGGGAAAGAGGGGGCTTTCCCATCGGGTCAATTTGCTTAGAAGGGTTTCTATGAAGTTTCTGCTAGGAGTGATACGTTACGTTACATTGCCATCTTGTAGATTTCAGCGGCAATTTCCGGAGTCAGTTTCACGAAGTTGCCGTGGTTGGGAGCACCGTGGAACATGCTTTCCACCATCTTAGGAATGTCTTCTTCCTTGCCGCCCAGTTCGCTGATATGGGTAGGCATGCCCATTTCCTTCACGAAGTCTTGGAATGCTTTGATGCCTTCCATAGCGGTGATTTCAGGATGTTCGAAGTCCATCTGGCAGCCCCATACCCGGGTTGCATATTTGGCAAACAGGGTGGGTCCCTGGGTCTTCATGGCATATTGCATCCAGTAGGGGAACAGCAGGGCCAGGCCGGCGCCGTGGGAAGCTCCGTAGAGGATGCCGATTTCGTTGTCCATATGGTGGGTGCCCCAGTCTTGGGCGCGGCCTACACCGGTGGAGTTGTTCTGGGCAACCATGGCAGCCCACATAATGTTGGCACGGGCATCGTAGTTCATGGGATCTTTCATAACCCGGCGGGCTTCTTTGATCATGGTCAGCATAACAGCTTCCAGCAGACGGTCGGTGAGTTCATTCTCTTTGGTGTGGGAGAAGTACCGTTCCATGCAGTGGGCCATAATATCGGAGATGCCGCTGGCCGTTTGGTACGGAGGCAGGGTCATCATCAGTTCAGGGTTCATAATGGCAAACAGCGGACGCAGGATGTCGCCGTCAGCGCAGCGTTTGTAATGGTGGCCGTCTTCGGTATCCATGGTTACTACGGAGTCCGTAGAGCCTTCAGAACCGGAAGCAGCGATGGTTACTACGCAGCCAACCGGCAGAGCTTCCGTAACCGGGCCCTTCTTGCCGCAGTAGAAATCCCAGAAGTCGCCGTCATATACAACACCCAGGGCAATGCCTTTGGCAGAGTCCATAACGGAGCCGCCGCCTACAGCCAAGATGAAGTCTACGCCTTCTTTTTTGGCCAGTTCAATGCCTTTGTAAATCAGGTCGGTGTGGGGGCTGGCCTTTACGCCGCCCAGTTCAACATGTCCGATCCCCTGAGCGTCCAAAGACTTTTTTACCCGATCCAGCAGGCCGGAACGCACTGCGCTGCCGCCGCCGTAATGGATCAAAACCTTATGGCCATTGTACTTCTTTACATATTCGCCGGTTTCATTTTCGGTGCCCTTGCCGAATACAAAATACGTGGGGCTGTAAAAAGTAAAGTTATCCATCTGTAATACCCTCCTGTTTTTTTCCACAATTTCCGTGGCTTGTTGACTATGCCTTTATTATAGCGGGATACCCCCTGTAAGTATGTGCAAGTCCTCGCTGTTTTTTTGCCGATTCTCGCTTTCTGAACGGCCAAAAAGATGAGAATAGGCACAGGAACGGAGGAAGAAAGCAAAGTGCAAAAAACGCAAAAAAGCTACAATAAGGAAGACAGAAAGGGGCGGCGAGTTATGGACAACCTAATGAAAGAATATTACCAGCAGAGAACCCGCGCCATCCGGCAAAGTTCCCCCAAGGAGTGGGAAGCCTTTCTCCTGGACTGGCAGCAAAAGGCTAGGGAGCAGGAGAATCAGGGGGTATGGCTGGAGGTTTCCCATGAGCTGGGTTTGTTCTATCGCAGCCTGGGACAATACGACAAATCCATTGAAGTTTTTGCGCAGGTGGGACAGTGCATCGGCAGCCGCTTTGGCAAAAACGGTCCGGAGTATGCAGCGCTTCTGAACAACCTGGCAGGGACCCATCGCCTGGCCGGGAATAAAAAGTATGCCATCCGGCTGTTCCAGGATGCCTTAGCCATTTACCAGGCCCAGCGGCAGACCAATACCTCAGCCTGCGCCAGCATTTACGGGAATCTTTCCCAGACGGAGCAGGAACTGGGGGAATGGGAGCAGGCGGCTGAATACCTGGAAAAATGCCTCCAGTATCTGCGACTGTCCGGTCGGGTGGAGGAACTGGGGCCCGGGTACCACAACCTGGCCTTGCTGTACCGGAAGGCCGGCCAGCCGGAAAAGACCCAGGCTTGCATTGACAAGGCCCTGGCCGAATTCCAGGCCCACAGCGGGGAGGAGATTTCCCACTATGCAGAGGCCCTGAACGGCTTAGGGGGGCTTTTGTACGAAACCCACCAGTATGAACGGGCGGCCCAGGTCTACGAACAGGCCGCCGAGTACATTGCCCGGTTCTACGGCAAGAACCATGAATACGCAGTGAATCGCCAGCATCAGGCCTGGGCCCTGCGGGGCATGGGAAATTTACAAAAAGCTTACCAAGCTCTTTGGGAAGCGGAGACAATTTGTGCTAAACTATATGGGTCGCAAAATGAACGGGTTCGGGCCGTCCAGGATGAGCTGCGCCAGCTTAGCCGCATGATTGCCAAAACCAGCTGAATAAAAGGAGTGAGTAAGTTGTCCAAACAGACCATGGATATGACCCAGGGACCCTTGGTAGGGAAAATCCTGCGCTTTAGTCTGCCGTTAATGGTAACCAATCTATTGCAGATGCTGCTTAACGCAGCAGATGTGGTGGTGGTAGGGCAGTTTGCCGGGTACGACAGCCTGGCCGCCGTAGGGAGCACCTCGTCCATCATTTATCTGTTTACCAACCTGCTCATCGGTCTGGGCGTGGGCATCAACGTGCTCATTGCCAACTTTGTAGGGGCCGGCAACCGGCAGAAGGATATTTTCCTGACCCTGCACACGGCCATTACCGTAGGCGCCGTAGGCGGCGTGGTGCTGGGGGCCCTGGGCTTTGTTCTGACCCCCTGGATCCTCCGGCTGGTATCCACCCCGGCGGATATTTTTGCCAAGACGGTGCTGTACCTGCGGATTTATTTCCTGGGTTCCGTCTTTGTGATGCTGTATAATTATGGTACCGCAGTGCTGCGGGCCATTGGGGATACCCGCCGGCCCCTTATTTTCCTCCTGATCAGCGGTCTGACCAACGTGGTGCTGAACCTGTACTTCGTTATCGGGCTGGGCTGGGACGTGGCCGGGGTAGGGGTGGCCACCGTAATCAGCCAGCTGCTCAGCGCCTTTTTGGTGCTGCGCTGCCTGTCCCGGGAAAAGGGTGCCTGGCGTTACCACTGGAAATGCTTCTTTGTACACCGGCAAAGCCTGTATGAAATCTGCCGGATCGGCATTCCCGCCGGCATCCAGGCCTGCCTGTTCAGCCTGTCCAACGTAGCCATTCAGGGCGCCATCAACGCCTACGGCAGCATCATCGTGGCTGCCAACAGCGCCGCCGCCAATATCGAAAATTTCCTGTACATTGCCATCAATTCCTTCCACCAGGCGTCCATGACCTTTATCAGCCAGAACCTGGGGGCGGGAAAATGGGCCCGGGTGAAGAAAGTGGCAGCCACCTGCCTGACTCTGGCCTTCTTCCTGGGGCTGTTTGAGGGCCTCTGCATGCTGTTGTGGAGCCCCCAGCTGATGGAACTGTTTAACGGCAATCCCCAGGTCATTGCCGCCGGCACCGTGCGCCTCCACTGGGTGGGCGCCCTGTACGTCATCTTTGGCTGTGCCGACGTATTGGTGGGCAGCATCCGGGGCTTTGGCATCACCATGGGCCCCATGCTCATCAACCTGCTGGGCACCTGCCTGTTTCGGCTGGTATGGATTTGGTATATCAAGGCCCCGGCAGTCCCTGTAGAAATGGTGTACCTGTCCTATCCCATTTCCTGGGTCCTGATTCTCATAGCCCTGTCGTTCTACTGGGTCTATGTGTACCGTCATTATGCCTCCCGGCATAACAACCAAGTAAAGAAATTAGCCGCAGAAAACGGCTGAACCTAGTATGCATTGTTTGCGGAGTCTGCCGCTCAGGCAGATTCCTGTTTTGCCCGTTTTGGCGGTGGGGAGCCGCCATCCGAAGAACTTTCAGAGGGGGGAGCGCGGTGAACGGCAAGATAACGTTGCAGCATACCTTAAAACAGCAGCTGAATGTCCACCTGGTGCAGCAGATGCATCTCTTGCAGCTGAGCAGTATGGATTTGACCAATTTTGTTGCCCAGGCTGTAGAAGCCAATCCGGTGCTGGACTTTCCCTGGACCGAGGAAGAAGCCCGGTCCTACCGTCCTGCCTATCAGGGGGACACGGACGAGAATGAGGATATGCCCGACCCGGTGGAAAACGCCAAAAAGCAGGACTATACCCTGCAGCAATATTTGGAAGTCCAATTGGGCTGCCAAAAGCTGGACGAAACCCAGCGGCGGCTGACCCGGTACATTGCCGGAACCCTGGATGCCCGGGGCTATTGGACGGAAAATTCCCTGGATACGGCCAAGGCCTTCGGGGTTACCGAAGACCAGGTGTGGCAGGCCCTGGAAAAAATCCAAAGCCTGGAGCCTGCCGGGGTGGGGGCCCAGAATTTCCAGGAATGTCTTTTGCTCCAGCTTTGCCAGCAGGATGGGGATACCTGCCTGGCCAAACGCATTGTCAAGGAAGGCCTGGAGCAGCTGGCCGGCAATCAGATTCCGGCCCTGGCCAGCCAGTTCCATACCACCAAGCAGAAAATCCTGGCCGCCCGGGACCAGATTCTGAAGCTGAACCCTAAGCCCGGCGCCGGCTTTGCCTCGGGCAGTCCCGTGCTGTACCAGCGGGAAGACGCCTTTGTGGAAGCTACGGAGAAGGGCCTGAAACTCACGGTTTACGACAATTGGGGCGGCAAGTTCACCCTGAACCAGGAATACGTCCAGCTGTCTAAAACTACTACAAATAACCAGGTAAAGGACTACCTGAAAGAGCAGCTGGGCAAGGCCCGGCAGCTCCAGCAGCTCCTGGCCGAGCGGCACCATACCCTGGTACTGGTGTTCCACGCCCTGGTGACCCACCAGGAACCCTTTTTCCGGGAAGGCCCAGGACACCGGCAGCCGCTGAAGCTGGCGGACCTGGCAGAAGAAACGGGCATGAGCATTTCCACCATCAGCCGGGCTCTGAGCCACAAGTACATTGCCTGCAAATGGGGCTCCTTTCCGGCGGACTCCTTCTTGGTGAATGCAGGGACTACGGAAACCCAGCAGGTCATCACCGATGAGAAGTTCGAGCACCTGATTCGGTCCATCATTGACGCCGAAGACAAGAAACATCCCCTTAGCGATCAGGGCATCTGCCAAAAACTGGAAGAGCAGGGCATCAAGGCCGCCCGGCGGACGGTGAACAAGTACCGGACAAAAATGGGAATTGGCGATAAGTCTGCACGGAAAAAATGGGAATAAGACAGGATAAAAACAGGCTGTGAACCCTGCGCTGGCAGGACTCACAGCCTATTTCTATTCTATTTTTCAGGAGGGGATAGTTATTTCTTTTGCAGGTTTTCCAGAACGGGATCAATGATTTGTTCCCATTGGGTGGGAGCCTTGTCAATGAACATTTCCGCAAAGTTGAAGTCCACCAGGGATTCGTGCACGGCCTTGGAAGCTTCCGTCATCCGGGGAACAATGCCCGCATCTTCCAGCAGGGCAATGGAGCCCTTCAGTTCGGCGGCCCGCCGTTTGGCATGGACGCCGGTGCCGGTCACCAGCCGGTTCAGGTGGGATTCGAAAGAAGTGCCGTCCATGGACTTGCCAATGGAGGCCACCACTTCGTCCGCTACCCCGTAGGCATGGGCCCCTTCCAGCATTTCAATCATCAGGCTGGCAATGCCCTTCATGAAGATGGAGCGCACCAGTTTGATGGCAGAAGCGGAACCGGCCACTTCCCCTGCCAGGGTAATGTCCATATGGTAGGGGGCCATGGTTTCCTTGAAGGCAGCAGCCCCGTTGCCACTGGCCGTAATGGGCACCTGGTGTTTCTTTTTAGGCAGGGAACCCAGCATGGCGGCATCGGTAAAGAGAACGCCGGTGGCTTTGATTTCTTCCCAGATGGTCTTTTTGATGGCCGGGGTGGAAGCGGATACGTCCACATAATGCTGGCCAGGTTTCAGAACTCCTTTGATTTCTTCGCAAACCCCCAGAGTAAAGGAAGAAGGCACCGCTGCAAAAATCACGTCCGCCCATTGGGCAATGGCCGTGGAGCTGTCCACCAGTTCTACATGGGCTTCTTCTGCACGCTTGTGCACCAACTTGCCCATCATTGGGTCATTCTGCAGAGCGTCATGGGCCTTGATCCCGTGGAGCCCTTCCCCATACAGCCCTAACGCAATGTTGTACGCTGCTTCACCAAAGCCAATAAATCCTACGTTCATCGTTTTGCCTCCTTATAAATGGAATAAAGTCGTTATTCGTAATTTTCAGTATCTTCGTTAACTTTATTCTACCGTATATAAAGAACAAAGGGAAACAGTTATAAATTGAACTGGCAACAAAAATAATTTGTCATTAATGGTTTCCCTTTCCTGCATAAAAAACTCCAGCAGGCCTATCGGGGGGATAGGACTGCCGGAGTTTTTTCTTCTATGCAAAGGAGTGAAACTAATGAAATTAACGAAAGGAATTATTGTTCCTGCTGCCAGATGACCCGGCCTGCCCGGAGGGTGGTGTAGGGGAGCAGCTGCTGGGTGCCGGTGCGTTCGTTGCCAGCAGAATCGGCGAAGGTTACAGGCCCTTCCTGGAGCTTGCACAGCACCAGGTCAGCGCAGTAGCCCGGGGCCACCTTGCCGATGGTATCCTCCAGCCCCAGGACCTTGGCCGGGGTGGTGGTGACGCTGGTGAGCACCTGGGAAAGGCTCATGCCCATATTGAGCAGTTTGGACATGCACCGGGGCAGGTCCCACATGGCTGGTTCCTTATGGAAGGTGGTAATGGTGGAGTCGCTGCTGATGATGTCCGGGTAGAAGCCGTCCTTAAAGGCGCCTTCTGCTGCCGGGAAATTGAAGTTCACCCGGCCGTTGCCTACGTCAAACAGGACGCCCCGCTGCCGAGCTTCCAGGATTTCCGGTTCCACGTGGCCGTTTTCCCCTAGAAGGGTCCGGCCGGAACCATGGTACACATGGCTGAAGATATCCCCAGGCCGCAGCAGGCTAGCCACTTTCCCCATGCTTTCCGGAGGATTGGTGGTGTGGACGCAGACGGGCAGCCCCAGGGCTTCGCCCATTTCTACGGCTTTTTGGAGCGGCCGCAGCCTCAGGTCCCCCACGATGTTTTGGCTGATCCGGACCTTCAGGCCCCGGATTTCCCCAGGATAGGCATCCAGCAGGGCTTCCATTTTCCCCAGGTCCAGGACCTTGTCGTCCAGGGGTTCGTTGATGCCCCGGCCTGGCTGGCCTACAGGAGAAATGTTCAGGTAGCTGTGGAGCCGGAGCTTTTTGCCCACTAGGTCACAGGCGTGGAGGGCGGCGTAGTTGGCGTAGCCCGCCGTGCCCATGTCGCAGGCCGTGGTGACGCCGGCTTCTGCCAGCCGGTTGGCGTCCAGGCCAAAGCCGCTGCCGTGGCGGAACAGGTGTACATGGTAGTCCACAAAGCCCGGAAACACGTAGTTCCCCTGGGCGTCCAGCACCTTCCGGGCCGCCGGTACGGCGGCTTCTTCCGGCAGGACTTCCACAATTTTATCCCGGTTCACCAGAACGGTGCCCCGGCTTTCCCGCCCGGTTTCCGTATCCAGCAGCCGGGCGTTTTTGATACTTACATCAAACATAGGCGCATCTCCTTAATAGAACGGCCAAATCATGGGGATAACCACGATACAAGTGACCATAAATACCAGGGCCAGGCCGATGTTGCTCTTGAGATAATCCGAGAACTTGTAGCCACCGTAGGAGTAGATCAGGTTGGCCGGCGGGCAGGCAATTGGCGTCAGGATAGACATGGTGGAAGCGATACCCAGCACCATAACCAGGGCAGAGGGGATAACCCCAATGGACCGGGCCACAGCAATAACAATGGGCATCAGGAGGGTTACGGTTACTACGTTGGACATGAACTGGGTCATCACCATGGTGAGCAGGAAGATGACTACGGTAATGAAGTACACATTGGTGGAGCCGCCGATCAGGGTGATCAGCAGGTTGGCAATCTGCTGGGCAGCGCCGGTCTTTTTCAGGGCCGTGGCCAGGGGCACCATACCGCCTAACAGGATAACGGTCTGAATGCTGACCAGCTGGTAGGCCTGCTTTTCGGTGAAAATTCCGCAGCACACATCAGCTACAGCGCCGATAATGGCTACCATGTAGGAAGGAATACCGGTCTGTTTTTCAAAAATCATACCGATAAATACCAGGAGCATAATGATGATGGAAGCATTTTGTTTAAACTTGGAAACTTGTTTGATTTCCTTGTGGGAGGAGAACAGGGCATCATCGAAGCCCTTCATTTTGATGTCCGGCAGGAAGCGGTAGCCGATAAAGTACATATATACCATCATGATGATGGTCAGGGGCAGGCCGATTTTGCCGATTTCAAAGAAACCGAACGGGTAGCCCAGTTCCAGAATTTGGTTGCCGATGAGCACGTTGATGGCCGCATCGCCCACCAGGGTCAGACGGCCGCCGCACATGGAGCCTAGGAAGGCACACATTAACAGCTTGGAATGGCTGAACCCGGTCCGGGCGCAGATACCCATGATAATGGGGATGAACACGGCAACGGTGCCGGAGTTGGAAACGGCGGAAGAAAGAATGCTGGAAAGCAGCAGAATGGCCATGATGAGCTGCCGTTCCGTTTTGGCATACTTGGTGACCGTGTGGGCAATCTTGTCGCAGACCCCGGTTTCAAACAGGGCGGACCCTACGATGACCACGCCAATCAGCATCAGGATGGTGGTGCTGGCAAAGCCGGCAATGGCTTCTTTGGGGGTGACCAGACGGGTGAGCACCAGGGCAATCATGGACAGCATAATGGTCAGGTTGACCGGAATCTTTTCCATCAGGAAGGAGATGACGGCCAGTACCAGAATGATAATGGCAATAGTAGCAGGGGTGAACATGATATGCCTCCTTAAATCCAAAAGTTTGTGAGAAATGTAAAAATAAATAGAAATTTCAATATAACAGCCTTAAAAAAAGAGCGCAGAGGACTGCTCTGCGCCCTGAGGTTCGCCTGTAAAGGAGGGGCTGATTATGTCCTGTTCACCCTTGAGGGCCTGAACTAAAAGGAGGGGACCTTTTGCAATTCGTGTCTACAGGAAAGGCTTCTCAAGAGTAAACAATCCATAATCTATAACAAGCAAAAGCTGAGTAATTAGAAGTCAAACATACCGGCCGGTTTGGTATTGGGTTTCTTGGTGTCGGTATAGGTTTTGGCTGTTTCATAATCGATATCGTGGATCGGCCAGGTAGGTTCCTTGCCTTCGTATACTTCCTGCACGCCCATGGCGGAGAAGTAGCTGGCACGGTGGGCAGCTTCCTGGGTGTTGCCGCCGATATGCGGGTACATGATGACGTTGTCCAGGGTCAGGAGCGGCAGGTTAGGATCCACCGGTTCCTTCTTCAGGGCATCTAGGCCAGCGCCGGCAATGGTGCCGTTCTTGCAGGCTTCGTACAGGGCATCTTCATCCACGCAGCCGCCCCGGGCAGTGTTGATCAGGAAAGCGGTGGGTTTCATCATAGCCAAGGTTTCGGCATTCACAATGTGATGGGTAACCGGGGTATTGGGGGTATGGATGGATACGTAGTCGCTTTCTTTGAAGATCCGGTCCAGGTCCCGTACCACTTCAACCCCATCGGGGAAGTCAGCAGCCGGTTTGTAGGGATCGTAAGCCAGTACGTTCATTTCCATGCCCAAAGCCCGTTTGGCCAGGCGACTGCCGATGTTGCCGCAGCCGATGATGCCCAGGGTCTTGCCGTTAATGGTATTCTTGCGCACCTTCAATTTTGCTTTGTAGTAGTCGTTGACCCAGGTCTTGTGCAGCACGGTTACGTTGCGGCTGCATTCCAGAATCAGCAGCATAGCGGTTTCGGCTACGGAAGTGGAGTTGGCCACCGGAGCATACAGGGCTTGTACGCCATTGTCGTGGCAGGCCTTTACGTCCAGGGCGTCGAAGCCGGCACCGTGACGGACAATAACCTTCAGGTTGGGGTTGGATTCGATAACTTCCCGGGTAATCGGGGTAATCCGGACAATCATGGCATCCGGTTGGTATTCTTTCATATCTGCCAGTACATCGGCAGTTTCAAAGCCGCGGCCGGCAATCAGGGTATGGCCAGCATCTTCCAGCAGTTTGCGGCCTTCAGACATAATTTCTTGAGGCAGTAAAATTTTCCAAGGCATGTTCGTTAGCTCCTTTATTAACCTTTGTACATTCCGTCGATGATTTCTACGCCTTTGTCAGCCAGGCGCTTGTCAACCCATTCTCTCTTGGAGTTGCCGGTTTGGGCAGCCACCAGTTTGGCTTCGTCCTGAGCTTGGAAAGCTTTGGCAGCTTCCAGTACAGTTTCGCCTTCCTGCCAAGGAATCACGATAACGCCGTCTTCGTCCATGACGATGATGTCGCCGGGGTTAATGCTGATGCCGCCGCAGGAGATAGGAACGTTGATTTCGCCGGGGCCTTCTTTGTAGGGGCCGCCAGGGTTGGTGCCGGTAGCGTAGATAGGATAGGTCATTTTGCGGACGGCGTCGATATCCCGGATAGGACCATCGATGATGATGCCGCCGATGTTCTTGGAACCGCCGTAGGTGAACATGATTTCGCCAATCAGGGAACGGTATTCTTCGCCGCCATCGTTGGAAACGATCAGTACATCACCGGGTTTGGCCATGTTCAGGGCCTTGTGCAGCATCAGGTTGTCCCCGGAACGGGTTTTGATGGTGAGAGCCCGGCCTACGTTTACGGGATCCTGAGGATTGCTTTGCAGTTTGATGCGGGGATGCATCCCTACCAGACGGCCCATGGTGTCAGAGATATTAGCACAGGGGATTTTCTTGAAAGCGTCCAGCAGTTCTTGAGCAACTTCCGGTTTTTGCAGGAATACACGATTTCCAATAGACATTTACAATTCCTCCTTGAAATAGACAGTTCCGAGAATCTAATGTGAATTTATAATTTTCAGTCATTCACTTTTCGTAATTGTATGATATCTTATTGTGTCAACAATGTGAAACAATAATATTGGGGAAAATCCACAAAGAAATTTTGTTGATTTAAATAAAGGTTGATGTAGGCTGGTTGGTTTATGGTTCACTTTGGTGGTGCGGTCCGCGAACCTGAAGTGATGTGGTGCCGGGTATCCCCTCTCCTACAGCACTACCTTCAGAAAAAGGTAGTGCTGCTTTCCTCTCCCCTACAGGGTAGAGGTTTGGGCGCCCTTCGGGCAGATTGGCAGCAAACCCCATCCCGGCTGCGCTCACTTTCTTGGAGCGCAGCCACCCTTCCCCCTTACCTGTCCGCACAGCGAACAGGTAAGGAGAAGGCAGGCGGCCTGCGGCCGCAAAAAAACTTTTCTTGACCTGCCTGGTATACTTCTTTAAGCTTCTTTATATTGCACACCGCCGTTTTTCTGGATTTGTCACAAAATTATTTTGTTTTACGGGAGCAAAAAAACATCCCCGGAGCGTGGTTCCGGGGATGTTCAGAGGGCGGGGTTAAACCCCTTAGAGGCCGCAGCAGAAAGGGTGTACAGTCCCTTTCTGCCTTGTGTTCCCTATTCTAGAGGGTTTTGCCCTTTATGTAAAACAGTGTTTCTTTGCCGCTGCACAACCAGGGGTTGTGGTGTTTACAAGGCCCGGGTATAGTACCGGGCAGGGTTGTCCACCAGCATGATGTGGAGTTCTTCCGGGGTGATGCCTTCGGCCAGCAGCAGGTCGCCCAGCTTGCTCAGGGCTTCATCCGGATAGGGGGACGCGGGCTGGCCCACATCCGTGGACAGGACCACCTGTTCGGCGCCTACGGCACGGATCCGCTCTGCCATTTCTGCCGGGGTAATATGGCCGGCCTGGATATTGAAGTAGCAGTGTTCCGTCATGGCACCCAAGGCTGCCGCCTGTTTCAGCTGCTCGGTGGTGTAGTAGTCCGCTGCGCCGTCCACATGGGTGGCCACCAGTTTCTGGATGTCCTTGTCATGGGCGGCCTTGAGCACGGCCAGGCCTTCTTCGGCGCTGACGTGGCCGGTGGCCAGGACCATATCGTAGGCTTTGACAATATCCAGGATTTCGCTGATGCCGGGCACCAGCTGACCGTTGTCATCCAAGGCGGTGAGATAGGCAGCAGCCTCCTGGTCACTCATTCCCGGATGTTTCTTTTTCTGGTAGCTGCGGGCTTCCAGAGTGGGCAGCCAGACTACCCGGCCCCCCAGCTTGGCGCAGTTTTCCACGGCGTAGGGGTTGAAGCCGCCTACGGTCCGGTTCAGCACAATGCCGCCGATAATCTTCAGTTTGGGGAACTGGGCCTGGAGCAGGGCAGCCCGAGCGGCGGTTTCCGTAAAGTGGTTTTTCACCAAAAAGCCGGCCATGCCCTTTTCTTCCAGCCGGGCGGCCAGTTCGGGATCCGTGAATTTCCGTTTGCTCACATCGGGAGCTGTATGTACGTGTACGTCATAAATACCTTTTACATCCATGTTGGTTCTCCTTCTTTTGCAGGTAGCTTTGCCTTGAGAAAAAAGGGCTGCGCCAATGCACAGCCCCTAACTTTACTTAGTACGGCAGGAAAATGGGGATCAGGCCTACCACCACCAGATAGGTGAGGATTACCATGGGCAGACCAATCTTCACAAAGTCCATGAACTTGTATTGGGTCCAGCCTACGGTCATCATGTTCTGGGGTGCAGCAAAGGGGGTTGCATAGGAAGCAGCACCGGCCAGTGTGATGATCATGGCAATGGGATACGGGCTAACACCAATCTGCTGGGCAATGGACACGCCGATGGGCATGAACACCAGGATGGTGGGAATGTTGGACATAATCTGGGTCAGGCCGGCAGCAGCTACAAACATGACAGTAGAAATCATGAAGGGGCTGGGGTTGTTGCCCAAAATGGCGATAATCAGGTCGGCAACGGCCTGGCCTGCACCGCTGTCCTTTACGCCTTCGGAAATGACGCCTAGAGCGCCTACCAGAATCAAGCAGTTCCAGTCAATGGCCTTGAAGGCATCCTTGATGGTCATGCAGCGGGTTCCCACGATAACGCAGGCACCCAGTACAGCAGCCACGTGCATGGGCAGGGCCTTGCTGCCGCTGGCGATGATAATCAGCACCACAATCATGGTCAGGGCGGCGATGGTGGCTTTTTGTTTGTTCAGGGGTTTCTTTTCGATTTGGGCAAATTCAGGAACGTAGCCGGTATCG
>SKEG01002172.1_pt1 | contig 13316 bp, 9 predicted proteins | sample 4826631 | NCBI WGS metagenome assembly SKEG01 (sample SAMN11008815, study PRJNA524170) | human gut metagenome | biome: Human fecal sample; material: Feces; isolation source: fecal sample from pouch patient p26, p34, p50 | host: Homo sapiens | place: Israel: Tel-Aviv | collected 2016-11-02
GCTGTATATCACTTCTCCCTTTCGTATTTTTTTTCTTTTTCTTGTCTTTTTCATCATCAGAACATCTTGCAATATGATCACCAATTCTTATTTGCATCGGCTGCATATCCAATGCTGCAATAAAAGATCGATCATCACCACAAGCTCCCGCAAACACAAAACCTTTGGCACACCCAAGAACAACAATATTGCCTTTGGCCTTCACTGTAGCACCCGGATTTACATCTCCAACAACAACAACACTGCCATCAGATTCAAGGCTTTGTCCTGATCGCAGAGTTCCTCTATAAAAATGTCCAGAACCCGCTTTCATTTCCAAATATCGCCCATTTAGAAAATCTTCTTTTGGATGGAGCCGTTGTTCTACTGCTCTGCGAAAAGACGTATCGACCAAATCTTCGCCTTCCATAACATAGGCAATGGTTAAGGAACTGTTTTCTGAAATAATCTTCAGCAATTCTTCCACCTGTTCACTGGTTAGTTTTCTTCCTTCAATCTTTAATGCAATCTGTTTTTGAGTATTAAAGAAGGCTTTTGCCTGACGAAACTTTTCTCCTATGATCTCTTTCAAATCCGAAAAGTCTATTTCCGGATCCATAACAATCGTTAAGCCAAAATCATTCCCCTTTAATAAAACCGGATTTCTCATATGATTCCTCACTCTCTGTTAATCTCCAGCTGCCTGTGATCCTGCTTCTTTTGCAGTCTTATCTTTCTCAAGTTTTGTTTTTTCTTTTTCATTTGCAAAATAATATTTGTATACATCTTTTGCAGTTGCAGCTGCATTAGATGAAGTATAACCATATGGTATGACCGTAGTTACGGAAATTTCCGGTTTCGTATACGGTCCATAGGAAATAAATAATGCATGGTTCGGACGACTCTTATCTTCCTGTGCCGTTCCTGTTTTTCCAGCAATCTGATAACTTACTCCCTGGAAAAGACTGCTGACAGAACTATTGCTTCCAGTAATAACTCTACGCATTCCAGACTGAACAGCATCCCAATACTGTTTTTTATAATTTAACTGTCTTCTCTTCTTAACTTTATATTCTTTGACTGTTTTTCCATTTGTATCCGTAACTTTATTTAAAATACTAAGGTCAAAGACAGTTCCTCGATTGGATAATGTCGTTACATAATTTGAAATCTGAACAGGTGTAAAACTATTACGTCCCTGTCCAATTGCTGAACGTACGGATGTCTCATCGGATACCTGTGGGGCTGATTCCCCAAGTTCCACTCCAGACTTTTTATTTAATCCAAGCTGTGTTGCGTATTTTTTCAGGTATTTTAACCCTTCCTCACTATTATAAGTTCCAGATTTATTTCCTAAACGATATCCTACCTCATAAAAGAAATAATTACAAGATGCCTCAATCGCACCAGACACATTTAAACTTCCATGACTACTTGGATATTTCCAACATTTCGCCGGTGGTGTAATCTTATCATACAGTCCAGTACAATCAATGCTTGTACTCGTTGTAATCACCCCTTCATTCAAACCTGCAAGTGCAGACAATGGTTTAAAAGTAGAACCTGGCGCTGTCTTATGATACAGTGCTTGATTATAAAGCGGTGTAGAAGAAGACGTTGCAAGCTGTCTATAATATCCGCTATCTGTTCCACTTGATAAACGATTGGTATCATATCCAGGATAACTAACCAGTGCTTTTATTTTCCCTGTCTTTGAATCCGTAATTACAATCGATCCGGAACAAGGATCCAAACCAAGCTGGGCAGGAGTAATTTCCAGTTTTTTCAGCTTATTATAAATAAAATTATAACTGTTTAAAGCTCCTGATTTTAGACTATTATAATCGCCATCTCCTTTTTTCTTTAAAACACCCTGTTCATAAAGGAGAAGGCACACTTCTCTTCCAGTTAACTTTCCAGTATTGATCTTTTGTTCACATACGGTTGTATCGAAATCATCCGCTTCAAGCATTGCATTTTCAAGATAAGAAACAAGTGCCTTCATAACTTCCTCTGTATTATTATACTTATTATTCACATTCAGATTCGAAATATCAATCCATTCTTTATTAATTGCATAACGTAAGAACTGTCCAAGGCCAATTTTCTCACTCTTCCACTGCTGATAAGTTTTATCTTCTGTATCAATAGAACTTGAAAGCAATACCTTATTTTTTACAAGTAACTTATAAACATAATCTGCATAAGCTTGTTTTTCATCACTTTCTTTTTTATAAGGCTTTTTGCTGTTCAATAACATATCTTTGATCATAGAAATAGCTGAATCATCCAACTTCTGAATCTTTTTATACATCTTCTTTTCATAAGCTGTAGCATCATTTCCATTTAAATTTTCCAAATCAATGACACCGTTTCCAATCAGAGCATAATAAGCACTTTTGATTGGTATCATAATATGCTCTCTATCACTTCCTTTGGAATCAGATGTCGTTAACTTTGAAAGAACAATACCTGCAATCTTTTTTTCTAAAAGTTTGTAAACATATTCTTGAAGACGACTATCAATCGAAAGCGTTACATTATTTCCTGTTCCTGCTTTTACTGTCTTCGTCGTTTTCACAATCTTTCCAATATTATTTACAATCAAAGTCTGACTTCCGCTATCTCCATGTAAATAGCTTTCCAACTGTTTTTCCACACCAGCTTTTCCAACCGTCTCATCACTAGAATAATAACCTTTGTCTGATTCCTTCTTTCCTTTATTATAAGTCTCTAATTCGTCACTATTAATTGTTCCTGTATATCCAACAACATGAGACAATGCCTCACTTTTATTGTAAACACGAATAGACTTTGTACTAATATCAATTCCAGGAAGTTCACTGCTTCGCTCTTCTAATTCCGCAATACTCTTACTACTGATTCCATTTGCAATCGTAACTTTCATATACTGTGAATAACGACTTAGGAAAGCACTATAGCGTACTGACATAATTTTAAGTGCATCTTCCTTTGAGTATTTCTTATCAATATCAAACATTTTTCCAGTTCCAGCAGAACCCATTGTTCCATCTCTTAAATACTCAAAAACCTGTTCTGCCGTAGCATTCAACTGCTGGTTTCTTAATTTTTTCTCTGCACTTGTAAGATCCGATGTATCACTTCCAATTCCGAAAACATCCCTTTTAAATTTCTTCAATCGTGATCCAGTTTCTGTAAAACGGAATTTACCACTTCCTGTAATTTCAATTGGAATATCATTAATAAAAGTATCTCCGTTTCTCTCAAGGATTTGTACAACTTCATGAATTACCTTATTCTTTTCGTAGCTTTCGGACGTTTTATTTTTTGTTGCTAATGTTTTAAATTCATTATCATTCTGAAAGGTCACTGTATAAACAAGCTTATTATAAGCCAACAGTTTTCCATTACAATCATAAATGTTTCCTCTTGTCCCTGATGTTTTTACTGTCTTTTGTACCTTATATGTAAAATCTTTCTTATGTGATTCTCCCTGAACAATTTCCAAAATAAACACACGACAGATTAATACGCAAAAAAGAATGCCAAACAACACGGTTAAAGCAAGCAATCTGTTTTCCAGTAATTTTTCTACTCTCTGATAAAATTTCCGTAACACTAGAACATACTCCTTTTTTCACCATCGCTGATCCTTAGATCGATCGCCAACAGTATTTTATATAAAATCAATGCCACAATTCCTGTATAAACAGCTTCTGGTATCATGATATGGATCAGATAACTGATAAAATGAAATCTTCCTCTTAATACAAAGAAGAAAAAGAACATAACAAAGCTGTAAATAAGAGAATTCCCTGCTAATAATCCAATTGGAAGCAAAATATCATCTTCATAAAAGCGCGCATGAAACCATCCATTAGCATATCCAAAAAATAGATATAATAATGCATACTGTCCCATTACACTTCCTGAAAAAATGTCAATCAGCAAGCCACAAAAAAATCCAATAACAATTCCTGTTTTTTTCCCGCGAATAAATCCCATCGTTACTGTAAGAATGAGAAGAATGTTTGGAACAACATCCGCAAGGCTCAGGAACTCAAATACACTTGTCTGCAAAAGAAAACAAACGATTACAGCCAGAATATAAAATATGATTCTCTTTATACTCATGCAACCACCTTCTATTCTTTCGTATTCGTATCAAGATTTTCTGTTTTTTTGATATCAGTAATAACCAAAACTTCTTTTAAATGTTTGAAATCTACAACTGGAGTTACCCTTGCTGTTTTTGTAAGCTTTGTAGAATCCATCTTGATATTAGAAACCTTCCCAATAGTAATTCCTTCATTGAATTTAGAACTTACATTAGATGTAACAATTTCATCTCCATTTTTTACCTTGGCATCTTTATCAATATAAACAACATCCAAATAACCATCTTCGATGGTATCAAGGCTTCCTTTTACAATACAGTAAGAATCTGAAGTTTTTAAGAACATGGCACTCACCATACTTGTGTCATTGATAATTGTACGCACCTTTGCTGAATTGGCCGTTACATCATAAACAATTCCCACCAATCCATCATCCGCAATGACGTTCATATCCTTTTTAATGCCATCTTTGCTTCCTTTATCAATGGAAAAAATTTCAAACCAATTACTGGAACCTTTACTTATAACTCTGGCTCCCACTGTATGATATTTCTCATATTTCTTTTTCAGTTTCAACAAACCTTGAAGACGATCTAATTCCACCTGATCTTGCTTTAACAGACGGTTCTGCATTCTCATTGCATTTAACTTTTCATTCAGAAGTTTGTTCTCTGCTCTTAGTTCTTTTTTTGTCTTTGTTTCCTCATTCCAGGAAAAGGCCGCATTTCCAACCGTATTAATTCCTTTTTGCATTGGCGAAAGAACGAAGGTAAATGCACTTTTTACCGGTGTCAGAACGCTGCCTGCAAACACACTGACTCCAATCAAGATCGCACAAATCACAATAAAGATTGCAAGATAATGATTAGAATTTATTTTTTTCCTCTGCAACTTCATAAATCATCCTCGTTTCATTGTTTCATTTTTACAATATCCATTATTTTCATATGATTTTTATTCTCTCTGTCATTTTTTGTCTTCTGTCTTTTTTTATATAATCTGTTCTTCCCGAAAACTGACGTATGCATGATCACCAATAATAATATGATCTGATAACGGAATCCCAACCAACTCTCCAGCTTCCTTCATTCTCCTAGTCGTTAAAATATCCTGCCGGCTTGGCGTTGGATCTCCCGATGGATGGTTATGTATCATAATGACAGATACAGCCTCACAGCGCAAAGCTTCCACAAACAATTCCCTCGGAGATGCCACTGTTTGATTAACAGTTCCAACAGAAACTTTTAATTCCTTAATGACTTTATTTTTCCCATTAAAAAAAATTAATATCATCTCTTCCCTGTTTAAATGACGCATTCCTTCCATATAATAGTCTGCAATCGATTTTGGTGAATGAAAACTTAATTTTTTTTCTGCCTTTGTTGCTGCCAATCTTTTAGAAAGTTCCACAATACATAAAATTTGAATTGCTTTCACATTTCCAATTCCAGAAATTTTTCTAAGTTCCTCTATTGACAAATGACAAATACCAAGTAAACCCTGATAATATGGATGCAATGCGAAAATTTCTCTGGAAAGTTCCACTGCCGTCTTATCTTTTGTCCCATTTCTTAAGACCACAGCCAAAAGTTCTGCATCAGATAAATGTCCGGGCCCATATATCTCACACTTTTCATAAGGTCGTTCTAAAGCTGGAATTTCTTTGATCGTCTGATGTTTTTTTGTCATAATGATTCCTTTCCGGACCAGAATAATTTTCCAGACAGGAAACAAAAATATTTCTCTCAAAGTTATCTTACCATAACTTCTTTATGATGTATAGAAAACAACCCTTTGTTTTCCTTAAATTTTTCTTATATTCCTTCCTGCTTTTTTTATTATTTAAATTTCAAGAAGTCCTTTTTCAACCATTCTCTGAAGAGACATGACAATCCCATATTTTGCATGTGGATAGGTTAACCCTCCCTGAAAATATACAGCATATGGTTCTTTCATCGGTCCATCAGCACTTAATTCAATCGAAGCTCCAGAGACAAACGTACCAGCCGCCATAATTACATCACTGTCATATCCTGGCATATCCCAAGGTTCCGGTGTTACATAACTATCTACTGGTGATGCTTTTTGAATTCCTTCACAAAAAGCAATCAGTTTCTTTGGATCCTTCAACTCAACTGCTTGTATAATATCGTGACGTTCTTCTCTCCCATCAGGGACAACTTTAAATCCGAGATTTTCATATAAATTTGCAGCAAAAACAGCTCCTTTTAAAGCCGCATTTACAACCGTTGGTGCCATAAAAAGTCCTTGAATAAATTGTCGATTTACCCCAAGCGTTGCTCCAACTTCTTTTCCAAGTCCTGGTGTTGTGAGACGATAAGCACATTGTTCAATCAAATCATGTTTTCCACAAATATATCCTCCAATTGGTGCCAATCCTCCGCCAGGATTCTTAATCAACGATCCAACGACCATATCGGCTCCAACATCTGATGGTTCTTTTGTTTCCACAAACTCTCCATAGCAATTATCTACCATAACAATCCAGTTTGGATTTAATTTTTTTACAAATGCAATTGCCTGTCCAATCTGATCAACAGATAATGTCGGCCTTGTCGCATAACCTTTGGAACGTTGAATATGAATGAGTTTTGTATGTTCATTTGCTGCTTTTTTAATTCCTTCGTAATCAAAACTTCCATCAGAAAGTAAATCAACTTGTGCATAAGTAATTCCATACTCGGCAAGTGATCCTTTTGATGGACGAATTCCGATCACCTCTTCCAGAGTATCATAAGGTTTTCCAGAAATTGCAAGAATTTCATCCCCTGGTCTTAAATTAGCACTTAAAGCTAAACCAAGTGCGTGCGTTCCACAAGTGATCTGTGGACGTACCAGAGCATTTTCCGTATGAAAAACATCAGCATACACTGCTTCGATTGCCTCACGCCCAATATCATTATAGCCATATCCCGTTGTTCCACTAAGATGTGCCTCTGCAATCTTATGTGTCTGCATCGCTTTTAAAACTTTCAGCTGATTAAATTCTGCTATCTGATCAAATTTCTGAAATCGATCAGATAATCCTTCCTCGATTTTTTTTGAAAAATTATATACTTTTTCATCGACTCCTAGCGATTTATAATATTCTTTTAAACTATCCATTCCATATGCCTTTCTGTTTTAGTATTTCCAACATGTATGTCAAAATTTCTGTTTCTGTTTTAAATTCAGACTTATCAATAAAAATGGTATCTTTTTCCCTTCGAAACCATGTGAGCTGTCTTTTTGCAAAATGTCTGGTATCTTTCTTTATCTGTTCTGTCATTTCTTCCATCGAACACCCTCCATTCAGATAATCAAACACTTCTTTATAGCCAATTCCCTGCATGGATACCATAGATTTTTCATATCCTTCTTTTTTTAATTGCCGCACTTCATCAACCAAACCTTGCTCTATCATAAGATCCACTCTCTTATTGATTCGGTCATAAAGAACTTCTCTTTGATTCGTTAAAACAAAATATGCCGACTGATATGGAGATTCTCTCTGACTTTCTTTTTCATTATGTTCAGAAATTGGATATCCATTCTGATGATAAAACTCTAAAGCACGAATTACTCGTTTCACATTATTACAATGAATTTTCTGCGCAGAAACTGGATCAATTTCCTTCAACATTTCATGAAGTTTCTCTTTCCCATCTTTTTTTCCTATTTCCTGAAGAAATGTGCGATATTGCTTATCTCCTTCTTCTTTTGTAAAATCAATATCATAAAGCAATCCCTGAATATAAAAACCAGTACCTCCAACAATTAAAGGAATTTTTCCTCTGTCATAAATTTCTTTCAAGGCTTTTTTTGCCATCTCCTGAAATTTTGCAATATGAAATTCTTCCGATGGATCGAGTTCATCTACCAGATAATGTCGGATTCCCTGCATCTCTTGTGATGTAATCTTAGCAGTTCCAATATCCATTTTTTTATAAACCTGCATGGAATCTGCAGATATGATTTCTCCATCTATCGCTTTGGCAAGTCCAATCGATAATTCTGTCTTCCCAACCGCAGTTGGTCCTGTTAATATGATCATTGGTTTCATCTTAAAATCCTTTCGGCATCAACTCTGATAATCGATAACTTTCATATCCATTGGCACTTTGACAAATCACTTTCATATCCGGGCCGAATTCATGAAGTACCTGTCGGCAAATTCCACACGGATATACGGTATCTTCCCCGCTAGATGCAATCGCAATTACCTCAAATTCTCTTTCTCCACTACTGATGGCTTTTACAGCGGCACATCGTTCCGCACAAATTGCAGCTCCATAAGAGGAATTTTCCACATTACATCCTGTAAATACTTTCCCGTTTTTTGTCTGCAGTGCTGCCCCTACCTTAAAATTTGAATACGGAGCATATGCTGCTTCTTTTGCTTTGTCTGCAAGTTCTAATAATTTTTGATCTTCCATAACAAACAAGCCTCCTAAACAATTCTCTTAAATTTCTTCTCTATTTCATATTTACTCATTTTAATAATCGTTGGTCTCCCATGCGGACATTGATATGGATTCTCAAGCTCCATTAACTGATCTAGTAAATGCTCCACTTCCGGCAAAGAAATTTTTTGATTGCCCTTAATCGACATTTTACATGCCATTGTTGCAATTTTGTCCGTAATAATGTCAACATTTGCCTTTGGACTTTCTCTGCTTACACAATCCAGCAGTTCAATAAATAAATCTTCTTCTCCAATTCCATAAAGATTTGCCGGGACCTGACGAATACAAAATTCATTTCCTCCAAAAGCTTCAATTGTAAAACCAAGCCCTGCAAAAATGTCCGCATAATTTCTTAAAACTTCTGCTTCTGACATAGATACCGTAATAACAAGCGGCGGTTCCAATCCCTGACTATAAATTTCCTTCTTTTTAAAATCCCGCATCAGCTTTTCATAATTTACTTTTTCATGCGCTGCATGTTGATCCATAATAAACAATTCGTCTTCATATTCAATCAGCCAATACGTGCGAAATAGCTGTCCAATCACTTTTCTTCCTGGTTTTGCTTTTTCCTCTAAAACAGAAGTTTCATTTAATGTCATTTGATGCGGCTTTTCTTCTTCCTTTTCAATAGAAGGAAACGATTTCTTTTTTATATCATAATTAAGACCTGCATAAACTGAGCTGCTTTTTTGTTCTTCTCGTCTTCGATTTCTTTCAAACGGCTCCGGCATTTTCTTTTTCTCAAGTTTTACATCTGATACCAAACCTGATTTTGTCAACATTTCTTTTGGTACTTCTTTTCGATTTTGTCCTTCCCGTTTCTTCTCTTTATCTGACTGTACCTGCGGGATTAAATCCCTGGTAAGCAAAACCTCCCGAATTTTTGTAGCAAGAAGTTCATACAATTCATTTCCATTTTCAAAACGAATTTCCATTTTGGTTGGATGCACATTAATATCAAGAAGGTCCGGACGAATTTCCATATTCAAACAAATGAATGGATATTTATGAGTCATTGTAAAAGTTTTATAAGCCTCTTCAATCGCACGATAAATTAATGGGCTCTTAATATATCTTCCATTAATAAAATAACTTTCATAGTTACGATTTCCTCTGGAAATATGAGGTTTTCCGACAAACCCATAAACTTTTATATTATCTGTTTCTGCCTCAAGCTCAATTAGCGCAGATGCTACATCTCTTCCATAAATATGATAAATAATATCTTTTAGATTTCCATTTCCCGAAGTATAAATTCTATTCCGATTATTGTGAATAAATTTAAATGATATTTCTGGATGACTTAATGCCATATGAACCATAACCTGTTCTACATAACCAGCCTCTGTAGTTGCACTTTTTAAAAACTTTCTCCTGGCTGGTGTATTATAGAAAATATTTTTTACAAGAAAAGTAGTTCCATCCGGTGCACCGATTTCTGAAAACTCCTCTTCTTCTCCACCACTAATTTTATAGGAAGTTCCACTAAATCCACCTGCCGTTTTTGTCACCAATTCCACCTGAGCTACGGCTCCAATACTGGAAAGTGCCTCTCCACGAAATCCAAGAGAAGATACCGACATTAGATCCTCAACTGTTCGTATTTTACTTGTTGCATGTCTTAAAAATGCTGTTTTAACCTGATCTTTCGGTATTCCAGATCCATTATCTGTTACGCGAATCAAAGTCATTCCACCATCTTTGATTTCTACTGTAACAGCATTCGCATTCGCATCAATAGCATTTTCTACCAGTTCCTTGACAACAGAAGCTGGTCGTTCTATCACTTCTCCCGCTGCAATATTATCAATGGTTTTCTGATCTAATAACTTTATCTGTGCCATAAATTATTCCTCTTTTTTTAAGCGATCCTGCAAAACATAAAGATAATTTAGCGCCTCAAGCGGTGTCATTTGTGAAAGATCTTTTTCCCTTAATTCCGCCATAAATGGATGTTCCATTGTTGGCTCATCACTTTGTTGAAATAGAGAAAGCTGTTCTACTTCGCCATATGGAACAATCTGTTTTGCTTTGGAAGCAATATCATGATCACTTAACTCTCTTGCAATTTCTTTTGCTCTTTGAATCACGCTTTCCGGTACTCCTGCAAGCTTCGCAACCTGCACTCCATAACTTTTATCTGCTCCACCTTTAATGATTTTCCGCAAAAAGACAATATCATCTCCCTGCTCTTTAACTGCAATACAGTAATTGTTTACACTATCAATTTTTCCTTCCAATTCTGTCAACTCATGATAATGTGTCGCAAACAATGTCTTAGCGCCCAGCAATTTTGGATTGCTAATATATTCAACAACTGCCCATGCAATCGAAAGGCCATCATAAGTACTGGTTCCTCTTCCAATCTCATCTAAGATCAAGAGGCTATTCTTTGTGGCATTACGTAAAATATTCGCAACCTCACTCATTTCTACCATAAAAGTACTTTGTCCAGATGCTAGATCATCTGATGCTCCAACTCTTGTAAAAATCCTATCTACAATTCCAATATTCGCTTTTGTCGCCGGAACAAAGGAACCTACCTGTGCCATCAAAACAATCAATGCAGCTTGTCTCATATATGTTGATTTTCCTGCCATATTGGGGCCAGTGATAATCGCAAGCCGATTTTTTTTCTGATCAAGATATGTATCATTTGCAATAAACATATCATTTGGTATCATCTGCTCTACAACTGGATGCCTTCCATCTTTAATATCAATTGTTCCTCTGATATTTAATTTAGGACGAACATAATGATTTCGTTCTGCTACGTAAGCCAAAGATGCTAACGCATCAATCTGAGCAATAACATGTGCAGTTTTAGCAATTCGTTCCATCTGTGTTGCAAGAGTTTCTCGAATTGTGACAAATGTTTCATATTCTAACGCATACAGTCGATCTTCTGAACCAAGAATTGTATCCGCTAATTGATTTAATTCTTCTGTCGTATATCGTTCAGAATTAGCAAGTGTTTGCTTACGAATATAATGTTCTGGTACCAAATCTTTATAGGAATTCGTTACATCCAGATAATAACCAAATACTTTATTAAACTTTACTTTCAAATTTTTGATTCCAGTTGCCTGTCGTTCTCTTTCCTCAAGCTCCATCAGCCACTGTTTACCTTCTGTTTTGGCACGTTTCAGATGATCAATATCTTCCTTGAAACCTTCTTTAATGATACCACCTTCTTTAATCGCAAGAGGAGGCTCCTCAACAATTGCATCTTCTAAAAGCTGATAAAGATCGCAAAGAGGATCTAAATCTTCCTGAAGTCTCATAAGAAGTGGATCTTTGCATTCTTTCAAAATGGTTTTAATCGGCGGCAGCCACTGCAAAGATGTTTTAAACGCGATCAAATCCCTTGGATTTGCTGTTTTATAGCTTACTTTTGTCATTAAACGTTCCAAATCATAGATTGGATTTAAATATTCTCTTAATTCTTCACGAACAATTGCCTGTTTTGTTAAAGAATCAAGTGCATCATAACGTTCTTCAATCTTTTTTTTATCTACTAGCGGCTGCTCCAGCATATTTCGAAGCATCCTGGCACCCATTGCTGTTTTTGTCTTATCAAGTACCCATAAAAGAGAACCTTTTTTTTGTTTGTCACGCAAGGTTTCACAAAGTTCCAGGTTTCTTCGACTGGAACTGTCAATGATCATAAATTCACTTGTTTCATAAGCTGTAATATGCATCAGATGATCCAGAGAACTCTTTTGTGTCTCATGAAGATATCCAAGAAGAGCACCCGTCGCAATGACTCCCAGTGGATAGTCTGCAAGTCCAAGACCTTCTATATTTCCAACTTTAAACTGTTGTTTAATGCGCTCTATCGCTTGTTCTTCATCAAAATAATAATGATCAATGCCTGAAATCACAACTGACATTTTATCTCTTAGATAATCAATATCGATGCCACTAATAAAAAATGCATCATTACAAATAATTTCTGCTGGTGTAAATTTAAAAATCTCATCCTGTACTTTTGATAGACGATCCATAGAAGTTGTACGGAAATCTCCTGTTGTAATATCAACAAGAGATATTCCATAACTCCCATCATTGCAAAAAATACACATCAGATAGTTATTTTTTTCATCGTCAAGACTCTGTTGCGAAATATTAGTTCCAGGCGTTACAATTCTTACAATCTCACGTTTTACAATACCTTTTGCCTGACTTGGATCTTCGACCTGTTCACAAATTCCAACTTTATAGCCCTTTTCTACAAGCTTATTTAAATAAGAATCTGCCGCATGGTAAGGAATCCCGCACATTGGGGCCCTCTCTTCCAATCCGCAATTTTTCCCTGTTAATGTTATTTCCAGTTCTTTGGATGCAAGCAATGCATCATCAAAAAACATCTCGTAAAAATCTCCAAGACGATAAAATAAAATACAATCTTTATTTTCTTCTTTGATTTTCATATATTGCTGCATCATTGGTGTTAGTTTACCCATTGACTTGCTCTCCCATATAATAAAAACCTTTTTCTTCTACAAGTTTTACATCTGCCATTGTTCCAATTTGTTCTTTACATCCTTTAAAATGAACCAGAAGATTGTTTTCCAGTCTTCCTGTTACCATACCTTCTTCATGTGTATTTACTTCTTCAATTAAAACTCGTTCTATCTGTCCAACTTTTTTCTTACAATTTTGTTCAGATGTTTCCTTTAAAACTGCAAGAAGACGATCAAAACGATCCTTGATCACATCTTTGTCAACTTGATTTTCCATAGAAGCTGCAGGTGTTCCTGTACGT
>SKEG01002180.1_pt1 | contig 13274 bp, 12 predicted proteins | sample 4826631 | NCBI WGS metagenome assembly SKEG01 (sample SAMN11008815, study PRJNA524170) | human gut metagenome | biome: Human fecal sample; material: Feces; isolation source: fecal sample from pouch patient p26, p34, p50 | host: Homo sapiens | place: Israel: Tel-Aviv | collected 2016-11-02
TTTCTACTCCATGTAAAATATGAGGATGTATATCATAATTCGGATAAGTTTGCATTATGATTGAGACTGCCATTTGCAACTTTTTAATACCTTTCGTAGTATTATGATCAGTTACTACAACTATTTCTATTCCATTTTTTATGATTGCCTCTGCTAACATAAGAAAACTAATATATTCTTTTGAACTAGAAAAAACAACCTTGTCAAAATTACTAAAAAAAATTGTCTTATCAACTTTTATTTTCTTATTTTCAAAAAATATATCATATAGTTCATCTTCAGTAATTTTTCTATATTTCGTTGCAGTCCAATTAGAAAATAGCTTGTAATCATAAGAAACAGGTGTATGCAAATGAATTAAAGTCTTGTGAAAGCTACCGAATTTCTCTTTGGAATTTGTTAGTTCTTGATAAACAGACTTTATCTTGTTATTAAACCCTCTCACTTCTACTCTCCTAAAAATATCAATTGTTTATTTTTCAAGTAATTCATTAAGTCTCTTTTCCCCCACCTTCAACATCTCTTTCTCTACCTGACTCCACTCCCCAAACAGTAACTCTTGAAGAACATCTGCTGCTGAAGTTTTATCTTCTTTTGAATCATATACACAACTTCTATCTCGTTGATAAATTTGAATTCTTTCAAAGATAGCTAGTTCTTCCAATTGTCGTGTATTATCAACTAGATGATTTACAATGAAATCATGATGTTCTTTTGGAGTTGCGCGTGCTTGATTTGGATTGATAGCGTACAGTTCTTCGTATCGGATAAGAGTACTTAGATAGGACAGTTCAGGCTTTGTCGCAATCAAGGCTAATTGTACTTCATATCCCTTATTTTTCAAGAGTTGTGCTGTTTTCTTTGGAACATCAATCGTTCGTAAAGTTCCCTCTATCAAAAGATTGTATCCCAAATTACTCAATTCTGTTACTAAAGACTCTACCATTTTACCTGCAAAATCTTTGGTGTATTCAACACTGTCTTTGCCATATTCTTGCTGCAGTTCTAAATAGTGTGGATGCTGAGAACGAAAACTATCGCCATCTATGATAACAATATTTCCTTGAAATTCTTTCTGTTTAATACGATGAATTGTAGTCTTACCAGCACCATTTTGCCCTCCAAGCAAAATCGTTACAGGTTGCTTACTGGACTTTTTTCCTCTTGTCAGAGAACGAATATTCCGTGCTAGACCATGTTTGAACTCACTATCAGTATAATCTTGGATTTCCACTAAGCTACCATCCGCTTTTCAGATATCTCTAACATACGTTCAATTCCATCCAAATAGCCGCTATATCTCTCTATTTCATCAAAAGTTTCTACTAAATAGATATTCGTATGAATCAAATCAGATAGATCATCACTCATTAAAATCCAAGGATTAGATTCATCATCAATGCTAATTCCCTGACTATCTTGATAGCGATAGAGTCGAGATAGTAGATTAGCTCCTCTTTCTTTCACAATTTCAATTTTTAAAGTCAATTCATAATCTTCAACAGGATTGAGCATTTTATCTTCTCCTACAATATCGACATAAGATACATTAAACTTCTGACAAATGATGTCAATTAATTCCGTAGAGACTGAACTCGTTCCATTTTCATACCGGCTCAAGCTATTTCGAGAAATTCCTACAATTCGGGCAAAGTCGTCTTGTGTTAAGTCATGTGTTTTACGTAAGGATTTTATGTTCTTTCCAATCATGGCAAACTCCTTTATTTTTATAATTCAATTATAGCATAAAAAAGCATAATGCACCAAAATTGGTGCGTTATTGACTATTTTTCCTAAATATCTCTAAATTCTTCTCCAATTGTTCCTTATGAAGTTGATTCTTAGCTTCTTTTAATGTGTCATCCAAAGTTTCTTCTCTGTAAGTTGCTTCTGTTTTTAGTTCTTCTGATCCTTGATCTGGAGTGAAAATGATATCTAGCAATCGGTCTATTTTTTCAAGATCTTGGACAGACATATCAGATAGTCTATGAATTAGCTTCTTAAATACATCACTATTGTCGTGGTTTTTCTTAAAAAGTTTTGTAAACATCTATAACCTCTCAAAAAAAGCAGCCTTTTAAGACTGCTTAGTGTAATTCGGAAATCGCATCATAAATGGACTGCAATTTCTTATTGTCTTTATTCTTTGTGTCGATCAACGTATGTAGCTCTTCAATTTTCTTTTGACTACTTTGAATATCGCTATTGTTATCCGCAATCAGCCTTTTAAGATGTTGCTGATAACTTGTAGTGATATCTGTCTCTGCTCCTGTTCTAACCTCTGTAACTTTGGGTTTAGAACTAGAATTTGATTCCGTCACAGGTGCTTGTTTACGCTTTTGAAAAGCTGCTTCATAATTTACATCATTACCTCCTTGATGATTTCCAAATAAGGCCGCAATTTTATCTGGATCTTCTTGATTTTCTGATTTACTCTCTAATGGTTGATTAAAATTCCAATCTTTTGTCATTCACTCATTTCATCCTTTCTAAATTCAGAATCATCGAATTGTCTTTCTTTACCAAAGGCATGGTCAAGAGCTTCTTCAAAACTCATTTGACTAATGCTTTGACGCCTTTTGAACGTCGCAAACATCGCTGTCTCCAGTTGCTCTTTGTAAGCAGCGAGTTTTTCTGTCTCTCTTGCTACCTTGCTTTCTTGCCTAGTGACCTTTTCTTCTAAGCGTTCAATAATGGTCATATACTATCCTCCTTCATTCTAATATTAGCTAAAACATCTTGATTTTGTTATCACAATTCTAAACATTGAGAGGTTTGTCTTACTGGTTGATTACCCAATGTCTCTTTTGCAGTCTCGATCATCAATTGTAAATCTGCTTTCTTTGCTCGAAGAATATCGTTCCAGTCTACTTTTTCTTTCCCAGATTCATTATCAGGTAAATCCAGTAAAACAGGAAATCCTGATTGAGATAACTTATCAGAAAAATCTTTTCCAGCATCATCACAATCTACTGCCAGTGTCAATAAATCAGGATGATTATCAAAATAGCTGGTGGTATCACGAATTGTATTGATTAGAGGCAATAATTTTGAAGGTATTACTGTATCTAAAAATTCCAACTTCTGATTTTCTTCAGCTATCAGTCGTAAAGTTTGATAAGCGACAACAGACCTTTTTAATCCCTCCATAGATACCAAACGAACATCTGATAGACTTTGTTGATGCAGCTCGTAATAGCTCATTAAGTCGATGAACGATTCACAAAAGACTAGTCTATTGGGGTGACCAATATCAAAGGATATTCCAACATGCCCATGGCTTCCTTTTAGAATCGTTTTCAACCTCTCTCTTGGAAGAGAATGATTCTTATAAATCCCTTGTAAGCTTGCTGCCTGCAGTTTGTGACGATGATCAAAACTTTTTAAAACAATAACAGGTTCAACAGTTTCATTTGTTTTCCAACTGGCTTGTGCTATCAAACCTTGTTGAATCATCTTTTGTACGATTTCTTCTGAAATTCCTCTACATTCTGTTAAGTAATATCTGGCCAGACTACAGTTAGAATCTTCTACTCTCTTTAAAGGATAATAAAATAGTCTCTCTCTTTTTTCTTGAACAGCTTCTTTTTGAAAAGGTTCTTCAGAAAGAAAAGCTAGAGCTTCTTTAAAAGAAATTCCCTTAACAAGTCGAACAAAATCAATGACATCACCTTGAATATCTCTTGAAAACCATTTAAAAGTATTGGTAGTTGAAAAAATCCGAAATGAATCGTGTTCAGGATGTTCATAGACACTGCTCGAAACTTGTTTAAAGGAGATACCTAAACGATTGGCTACATCAAGAATTGAAATTTGCTTACATTCTTCTATTTCCATGCAATATCATCATTTTGTCGTAGTATTTGGCAGTGATGGAACAGATGAGGATTCTTCCAAAGTTTTAGGAGTGGCCTTATCTAAATCATCTAATCCAGATTTCCAAACCTGTACTTGGTTGACCAATAACTTACCAGGTAGTTTAGAATAGGATAACTTAACTGTTCTTGTTTCTGTCTGATTAGTCTTTGATTGGTTGGCATTCTTTAAATCAGATACATAGGTTACATTATAAGAGACCATGGCAATAGCTTGATTCGTAGTCTGATTGACAAAGATATCAGCTTTTTCAAAATGATAATCCAAAATATAATCCTTATACACTTGGTTCATGGCATCATTTTGACTTGACAATTCTTGAGAATAAGCCGATTCAGTCATATAAGGTTGAATACGTGTATTATTTTCTCCGAGCTTTTCTTTCGTATAGTACTGAGTCAAAAATTCTTTTACAGTATCCGATGACAAAATGCTGGCTTTATCTTCTGCTTGTTTGTCCTCTACAAGTTTAGCTGCAGCCAATTCGATTTCTTTGCGACTTTGTTTAGCAGTAGAATGTTGACCAGCAGTATATCCCATCATGAGAATAAAGCTAGTTGCAGCCACTGCTCCAACACTAATTAAGGCTTTAGTTTTGACTTTATTTAACATCTTAGACCTTCTTTCTATAAAAACTAGGTCAAGAATAACAAAAAGAACTTGTAAGTTTTATCACACCATAATAAAAGGTGATTCCTACATTTAAGAAGCAAAATCGTACAGTTCAGAGAAAAATATCAAAACTATCTGTCTTCAGCTTATAATGTAACTATGAAAAATTTAAAAGAAGAAAATTTGAGAAGAGCTCTTTCTCATATTGAACGACATAAACAAGCCATAAATACAAGTAATAACAGTGAGGATAATGATTTTCATAAATTACTGCTCCAATTTAGCTATGAAGTATATGAAAGAATCAAGGCTAATAAAAAACCTTATCCGAATTTAGATTCAGATAAAGTTTTTTAACAATCTAACAAGTTTACATACTTTCCTTAGTTTTGGAGTTTATGAAACGCCAACTGAATCCTAGAACCAACATCAGATTGATGAAAAGGTACACAGCCGTAAAACTAGTTAAACCATGTTGTCTGATATCATCAAAATATAAAGTCGGTTCAGTAAAGAACAGATAAATCCCATAGACTTCTACGAAAATAAGAAAACTGACAAAACCAATCAGGAAAAGTCCACTGGCAATAAGAAAGAGTCTCCATAAAAGAATGAGAATTCCTCCTACTGCTAAAAAAATTACTGGGATAAGGAGTAAATCATTCATGACTTTCTCCTTTCTAGTCAATAAATTGACGATAATGGGTGGCAAGAGAGGAATCAAACTCTTCTAGTTTTTGAACCAATTCCAGATAGTCCTCTTTTTCATATTCTTCAAAGTCCACACCTCGATGATTCTGAAGAGCGATTTCCAATTGGCTAGTAAGTTCTCGTTTGGAAAAGCTGTAATCCCCTGTCACTTCCTCATAATGTTCCTTTAACTCCTTGTAGGCTTGGTATTCTTCAGGTGTTTGAAATCCCTGTACCAAAGCCTCTTCTAATTGATAATAGGTATCTTCCATCATAATCGTTACCTCGTTTCTTTCTATCTTTATTCTACCGCGCTTTTCTTTTCTTGTCCGCTATTTATATCTATTTTTTAATCTAATTCAAAAGAAAGTTGTTCTTGCCTTTCTTTTCCTTTTTCGTGGAATTGTCTTAAGGCCTGATCAATAATATCTAAATCGGTTTCTGTTTCAATCAATGGCGCGAGTACATCGTATTCGGCCTTTTTAGTTTGATAATCCTCTTCCTTTGGAAAATTTTTCTCAATTTCTACCTTAGCAGTAGTCCATTTATCCTGTAATTCATCCAATAAATTCTGAGTTTTCACTTGGTCATCTTTAATGTGTTCAATCGTATGCTGAAGCCTTTGAATTGTCCCCAAAGGAGAATACAAATCTAAACTGACAGAATACTGATTTTCTCCTACAATCTTAACAGAGAAGGTTTCAGGAAGAGGTTGATTTGTTGGAAGACTAAGCATTTTAATGTCAAATCCTCGATAACTTGCTAGGGTTCGGAATTCTTTGCTGTCAGCTTGATTATGACGGATAAGACGGTGTAGGGATTCCCCTGCTTCAGCTCGTTGATCAAAAGCTTGCTTACCTACCGTCATAGAAAATGCCTGGTCTTTCGACATTTCAGACTGTTGAATGTCGCCTTCATACTTGCTTAATCGTTTCTCAAGAATGGGCATATTTTCTTCACAGTAGGAGATTGTATGACGATAGTGATCCTTGCTGCGTTGAAAGGCGCGTCTTTGATTTTCTAATAGAGTTAGATCATTCTCTAGTTCCATCTTATATTTGAGATAAGGATTACCTGTTGCTAGTGCCTTAAAATCAGAAGCTGTCATAGTCTGTTCATCAATATCTTCTGCAGCACGAATTGGCTCCTTAGAAGTCATAATTTGCTTAATATAACGGAGTTTGTTCTCCTGAGTTGCCCATAGATAATTATCAAACGAACCTTTGGTAATATAGTGGTAAATATCCACTTCCTTGTTTTCATTTCCCTGTCGGATAATACGTCCATTGCGTTGCTGAATGTCACTTGGTCTCCACGGTACATCCAGGTGGTGAACTGCTTTCATCTTGCTCTGAACATTTAAACCTGTTCCTCCTTTTTCAGTTGAGGCAAGGAGAATCCGCACCTCTCCTGCATTGACCTTTCGAGACAAACTATTCTTCTTTTCATCACTATTGGCATCATGTACAAAGGCAATTTCCTTACTAGGGATTCCTCTATCAACTAATAAAGCCTTAACCTCAGAATAAACATCAAAGCCATTATCCTTTTTCTTAGGTGTGCCAATATCTGAAAAAATCATCTGAGTAGCCTTATTTTCCATTCCCTCACGATAAATTCTTTCAACATTATCCACTACCTGAAGCAGTTTATGATTGTCTGCTAGACTATAACTAGAGTCCAATAAACGCATATCAATAGCTAGTTTTCGTGCCTCACCCGTAATCTTTAACATGTTATCCTGGCTCGGATCAACTGTTCCACATTTGACCATATCTGACCTCATAACTAATTCTTCTAAATAGAGTTTCTGGTTTTCAGTTAACTCACTCTCAATAGGGATAATATGAGCTTCTGGAACAGGTAAATCCAACATATCTTGTGTTTGAATGTCGGCTGTTTCTTTATAGATTTTCATCAACTCAGGTAGATTGACAAACTTTTTAAATCGTTTCTTAGGTTGGTACTTATCCCCTGTAGGAGCTAATTCCATAGAGTTTTGAATTTCTCCAAAAGCACCTACCCAAGAGTCAAAATAATCAACTTGATAGCGTTTTAAGATATCTGGTTGAATATAGTTCATCATAGTATACAACTCACTAATAGAATTGGAAACAGGTGTTCCTGTCGCAAAGACAATATTTTTAAAATCATGTTCTTCCTGAATCTGTCGAACCTTCATTTCCATATCCACGTTCTTCTTAGAGGTTGTATTGGTAATCCCTGCTACATTCCCAAGTCCAGTAATGGGACGAATATTTTTAAAGTGATGTGCTTCATCCACAAATAGAAAATCAATTCCTAAGTTCTCAAAATCAATAAAACTATCACGATTGAAGCGTTGCAGTTCTTCCAATTGTTTCTCTAGACCACTTATTGATTGTTCTGCTTCTTTAATGGTATACTTATTTTCAGAATGTGTTTTAATCTCTCGTAGTTCATTGAGTTTATCCTCGATATAATTCATCTGTCTTTCTTTACTGACAGGTATTTTTTCAAATTGAGAATCCCCAATGACAATGGCATCGTAATCTCCTGTAATAATACGTGATACAAATTGTTTTCTTCTCGCCTTCACAAAATCTTTCTTAGTGGTCACAAAGACCTTTTTAGTAGGGAAAAATTTCATGATTTCTTGGCCAAATTGAGCTGACAAACTAGAGGGCACCACATACAAGGGCTTATGAACCATCCCCAACTCCTTTAATTTAAACCCAGCACCAAGCATAGTCAAGGTCTTTCCTGAACCTACCTCATGAGCTAACAAGGCTCTTTTTTCTTCTACGATTCTTTGAATGGCATTCTCTTGATGAGGACGAAGACTGATGTTTTGTGCCAAGCCATCAATGACTAGATGGCTACCGTCATACTCTCGACTAACTGTTCGATTATAAAGACGATTATAACTTTCTTCAATGACTTGTTGGACTTCTGGATACCGTGTGACAAAGTCTTGAAAGAGCTCTTGTAAATGCTGCTCTTTTGCTCTTAGAACAGAGGTTTTTTCCAAATCTGTGATAGTCTTTTTCTTTTCTCCTTCCGTAACAGTCATAGTAATCGTCGGTTGGTTTGAATTTAGTAAATTCTCAAAAATCTTTCTTCCTGTATCATAACGTGACCCACTGACTCCAAGACTACTATCTTTGGCACTTGGATAGCGATAAACAAATGATGTCCTTAAATGAACCTGCCCATCAACAGGATTCACTTCAATGACTTGTTCAACATCTGGCGAAGACAATTCAAATTCACGATTGGTAAAACATTCAAAGGCAAATTTACCATAAACGGATTGAGGAATCCAACGTGACCCTATTTTAAACTCAATATCTGCCAGATGAATCCTTGGAGGGCGAACAGATTCTAACAAATCTAAAGCATGGTTCCAATCATATTCTTGGTTGTTTTCCTCCACTAATAGTTGAACTACTTCTATCTTGTTGAGAATATCTCCTGATAAAAACTGGTTCTTAGAAAGATATTTTCTTTCTCCTCTTAAATAGCTTTCTGGATCCATTAAAACCTGGTCACCTAACTCATCTAAAATAGCAGCTTGGCTATGTTCGGGATAAATTGATACCATATAGTCTAAATCAACCCCTCTACCATCCGATAAACTAGAGTTTAAGGCATCTAAAGCCGTTGAAACTCTTGCAATCACTCTCTCTGGCCTAACCAATGCTTTCTCAAAGGCTAAAGATTTTTTATATTTTACTTTCTGACCTTTAGAATCAATGTATTCATCTTCTAAACTTGCTAATAAAGAATACTTATCGTCACTATCAAATAAGTTCCGGTTAACGGAGGCATTCAAGTATCCAAATTGACTTACAAAGCGGTCATAGTCACGATTGAGTTTACTAAGTAATACCTGAAAATCTGTCCGACTATAATCTGGATGACGTTGAATTTCAATTAATGCTTGATAGGTCTCTCTCAAATCAACCATGCCCTTAATGCGACTAATGTCCTTATCCGATAAGGGGCTTTCATAAAAGACAGTTTTTTTGAACAGTCCCTTATATTTCCCCCTTTTACTCGCTTCTTCTGACTTGTAAACATCTAGTGCTTCCTCATCTGTCAAATGAAGTTGCACGAACCGATCTATTTTATGTTCAGACAAAGAACTGTCCCAGGCTTTAAACTCTCCCTTCTCGTCTACATAATAACTAATTTCGTCTACTTTTGAACTTTTCCGAATACCATGCGTATCTCGGTAATAAATTTGATTTCCCTCATATCCAAAAGAATAGAGCGCTAAGTCCTCACGTATACGACTTGGGATAGAATTATCCACTTCTTCTTGGATAAAAACAGGTGCTTTCAAAGAATTGTCAATTTGTTTAGGTGCTTCCACATTCTCTAATGCTTTCATTATGTCAGTAGCTAATGTTTCTGATCCCCCCTTAACATTGAGGGTTCCTCCATTAAAATTACGTACCTCATATTGACCCAAAACTTGTGCATTGTATTTCCCATCAAAATAAGGATTGATCCAGACACGCTTATCCTCCACAAAGGGAATAGAGCCACTAAAGACAAGTTCCTCCTCATTAAGTTTCTTTGCTTGATCCTTTTGAAAGAAGAGGAGGTCTGTGGTCACTCGAGTACCTGCAATCTTTTTAAAAGCCGTATCCGGCAAACGAACTCCCCCTAAAAAATGAGTGTTGGTTTTAATCTCTTGTAAGACATTATCTGTCCGCTTATCCATTGTCCCGATAGATGAGATAATTGACACTTGTCCTCCGTCTCTTACTAAATCAAGTGAGTGTTTGACAAAGTAGTCATGAATCATATAAGGTTTATCATAGTTTTTATCGGCAATGCGAAAATTTCCAAATGGAACATTCGTTAAGACTAAATCAAAACTATTATTTTGATAGGGAACTTCTTCAAATCCTCGCACTTCAATATGGGTATTGGGGTGGAGTTGTTTTGCGATTGCGCCTGTCACACTGTCTAATTCAACTCCATAGAGTTCTGATTTATCTCGTATACTTCTAGGCATAGCCGCAAAGAAGTTCCCGGTTCCCATAGAAGGATCTAATATCCTTCCTCCCTCAAAACCATCATCCAGTAACTTTTGCCAAATCTGGCGAATAATCATTGGGTCTGTATAATAGGCTGTGAGAGAACTTTGTTTCATGGTGGAGTATTCTGATTTACTTACTAAGCCCCTAAGAGTTAAACGTTCTGTTTCATACTTTGGATTGAGTTCGTCGAAAAATTCATTGGCAAGGCCACCCCAGCCAACATACTTGGCTAGTAGTTCTTGTTCTTCTGGATTCGCTTGTCGTCCCTCTTTTTCTAATCTTTTAACAAGATCAATTGCGGCGATATTCGTTTCAATTTTTTCTCGATTTGTCTTAGGATAAAAGTCCTCTAAATCATCTGGAAAAACAAAATCTTGAACAGAGACATCCGTCTCTTCTATACCTGAAATTAGAGTTTCTGTTTCCTTTTCATTTTCTTTTTCTTTTTCTTCTTCCAAATAGGAAAACAAATCTATTTCCTGACTTTCACTTGATGATTCAATCTCAATCTCTAATTCTTCTTTCTCAAGTTCTACAAGAGACAATACTTGTTCAATCTCTTTCAAACTGTTCAAGTATAAGATAGGATTCTCTTCAAATAACTGGTTGGAATCATTGAATAGCTCTAGGCGAACTAAGTCATTTAACTGTGCATTTTCAATCGAAACCAACTGAAATACTTGTCCTTTATAACTTACTTGTGAACCGATTGGATATTCCCTCAAAGCTTCTTCTACAATTTTATCGACATTAGAAAAGGAGTTCGTTTCTTTCGTTTCCTGTTCAATATCACTTGAAGGAGATAAAACTTCCTCTACTTGCTTAGACTTTTCGCTTTTAGCTTTTACTTCATCAAAATGAGTAATAATCTTCAGCTTTTGTGTCAGTGGGAGTTGTGTGTAGTTTTCTTCATGATTAACAAGATCCGTAACGGTATCTAAAGTAGCCATCAATTCTGAACCCAAATAGGCTAGAACATCTCCCTCTTTTTCCTCAAAATGAATCTCAAGAACCTCTTTTGTTAGTTCTTTGGAATCAACCATTAGAAGAAACTCCTCTATATCTCTACTAATGCGGTCAGATAGATTATTCGCAACCCGATAGACATTGACTAAATTGACATCCTGATTTTGATGACATACAAGCTCACTTAATGGTTCTAACTTCTCTTTTTCAGATTGGATGTAAAATCGAGTGGAAAGGTTATAGGTTGCGACTTCTAGCACCAAGTTTTTCTCAAAATTACTTAATTGAGATAATTTATCTAGACCCGCTTGTCCAAAACTTCTTGTGTAACTTTCCAAATCTTGGTCATTATTTTCAGAACTGGCCTCTAGGAAAGAAACAATATCTTGATCAAACGAATAGACGTGAGGAATCTCTTCTATCTTGCCCTCTTCAGCCAAAAAACTCTCTACCAAATCCTGCCATTTCTCATCAAAATGTTGCGCTTGATAACGAAGAAATAGGTCCATTTTCTCCCTATCTTTTGGAATTGTTCCACGAAACATAGCCAATAATTGCATTACTTCCATACTTGCTCCTTTCATCTATACGAAAATAGGAGAATCACATGATTCCCCTACAACTCTATCTCCATTTCAACCTCTTGAGGACTGGTTTCTAAATCACTAGACAAAAGAGAAACGGCATCTGTTCTCATGTAGTAATTATATAAGTCTTCAAGGTCTTGTTGGTTTTCAATCCCTGTTTCAATACTAATCAGAGCCTGTATAAATTCCTTGTAGTGACTCTCCATCATATCTGAAATCTTTTGTTTCATTTCCATAAATACTGAAGACGGTTCAGTTATATTTGTTTGGTCTATGTCTTGTAAATCCTTTTCTAAGGGATTGGTTCCTTCTTCTACTTCCACTAAATCTGAACGACCATCACCATCAGAATCTGCGCTAAGAGGATTGGTTCCTAGCGCCAATTCTTGAGCATCAGTTAGTCCATCTTGATCCGAATCACGTTGATAAATGGCTTCCATATACTTCCTTCTTTCCTAGTTAATCTTTTTTCACTCCAATCCTACCAAATATTTCTTGAAAGAAGTATCACAAATCGAGTAGAGGATAATCTCTAGCCCCTCTCACACCACCGTACGTGCCGTTCGGCATACGGCGGTTCAACTAACTTTTAACGCATGTCGTTCAAGGTAATAATCCAAACACGAAACCAGTCCACGTTTTTCGAGGGTGCCCACGGAGGACTTACACCTCAGACGCACGACATGCCCGTCGTACACAAAAAACGGTTCATTACCTAATATGGTAATGAACCGTTTTTGAGAATATAAAGAAAGATTTGGATTTGATAAACCTAACTCAAATTACTTATTAATGTACTGAGTAACGTTTTGCAATATCCGCGATATTATCAGCGATAAGGTCTGAAGTCAAATGAGAGCCTCCATTATCCAACTCTTCAAACCAATTCTTCAATACAACATTTGTGACAGAAGAAACAGTATCAGGAGTAATGCGATAATTCTTCCGTAAAAACTGTTCTACCTCAACTCTAAGAGCTTGTTTTTCATTTGTCAAAATCATATCGTGTCCTCCTCAACTAAGATTAGTTTATTTGCAATTTTTTGATCACATATACAAAGTTGTGTATCACCCTGATATTTTCCCAAAAGAATATCAGCGGTTTTTTCTAAGGAATTTACTCCCTTGAAATAGTCATCTAAAGTGACTTTCAAACGAGTAACTTGACCATCAAGAACTGGGCCAAATACTGCTGAAAAATTATGAAAATTAATTCCAACCTTAGCGTCTAACTTCAATCTATTTTTATAAACAAACTGAAAGTATTCTTTATCAATTTCAAAAATCTTCGTTTCAACATCATTAGAATCTTGAAACTGATAACTTAAAACAACAGGCTTTACGTTTGGATTAAAAGGAAGTTCATCTTTTGTTTTTCGCTGAGCCCATTTAACAGCCTGATCAAATTTAGATGTCACATAAAATCCTATACCAAAATCACAGTTCCGTTTACTATGACAAACATCTATTCCATCTTTTAAAGATGGAACCTTAAAAGATGGAATAGATG
>SKEG01002187.1_pt1 | contig 13219 bp, 16 predicted proteins | sample 4826631 | NCBI WGS metagenome assembly SKEG01 (sample SAMN11008815, study PRJNA524170) | human gut metagenome | biome: Human fecal sample; material: Feces; isolation source: fecal sample from pouch patient p26, p34, p50 | host: Homo sapiens | place: Israel: Tel-Aviv | collected 2016-11-02
ATCAATGATCAAAACCTTATATGATGGATCCAAGAATTTACCCGCAATTGAAACGGTGCTAGTGACTTGTTTGGTAAAGGAATAAACCTCAGCCGTCAAAATACCCTCATTCATCGTGATGTTTTTAGCCTTCTTAGCAAAGATCATGGGAACATCCAAGGCTTCAGCTACATAAAGGGCAGGTGCAATCCCAGATGCTTCAATGGTCACGACTTTCGTCACGCCAGCATCTTTGAACCGGTCCGCAAAAGTCTGACCAATTTCTTTCATCAATTTGAAATCCACTTGGTGGGTCAAAAAGGAATCCACCTTGAGGATATTCTCACCTAAAACGTTGCCATCTTTTAAGATGCGCTCTTCAAGTAATTTCATACTTCCACCTACTTTTTTAAAAAAACCTCTACTTCATTCACAAAACACAAAAAGGCCTGCTAAGCAAGCCTTGAAATCTCTCTAGAAAGAGAAATAATCCCGACTTACTTATTGTTAGGTGTTCCGGCACCTTGTAGAAACATCACGCCCATTCGTGAAATAAATAAGTAATTCAATTAGTGTGAATCGCCATTCCAGATAGAATTCTTAACGATCACATAGTCAACGTGTTTCAAATCTGCTAATTTTCGGCCTCCTGCATAAGAGATCGAACTTTGCAAATCTTGTTCCATTTCCGTTAAGGTGTCTTGCAAATGACCCTTGGCAGGCAATAAAATCTTCTTACCTTCGACGTTCTTATAAGCGCCTTTTTGGTACTCTGAAGCAGATCCATAGTACTCTTTGAAAGACTCTCCATCAATCTCTATTGTTTTACCAGGACTTTCGATATGTCCTGCAAAGAGAGAACCGATCATGACCATAGACGCCCCGAAACGAATCGATTTGGCAATATCACCATGAGTCCGAATACCACCGTCCGCAATGATTGGCTTACGAGCTGCTTTTGAGCACCAGCGAAGGGCAGCCAATTGCCAACCACCTGTACCAAATCCAGTCTTCACTTTGGTGATACAAACCTTACCAGGGCCGATTCCGACCTTAGTCGCATCAGCTCCCGCATTTTCTAATTCACGAACAGCTTCAGGTGTTCCAACATTTCCAGCAATGACAAAGGTATCTGGTAATTCTTTCTTGATGTGTTGAATCATCCGAATGACACTATCCGCATGACCGTGTGCGATATCAATAGTGATGTACTCAGGCGCATCTGCCTTTAATTGACTCACAAAGTCGTATTCGTATTCCTTAACACCAACCGAAATGGAAGCGATCAAACCTTGATCATGCATGCGTTTGACAAAAGGAATCCGACCCGCTTCATCAAAACGGTGCATGATGTAGAAGTATCCACCACGCGCCAACTGCTCTGCTACATTCTCATCCAAAATCGTCTGCATATTGGCAGGAACAACTGGAAGCTTGAAGGTATGCTTTCCGAATTGGACGGTTGTATCTGCTTCTGAGCGGCTATTGATGATACATTTGTTGGGGATCAACTGAATATCTTCATAGTCGAAAATAGGAAATTCATTTAACATAGATTGAAAAATCTCTTTTCTAAAAATTGACCTACCTATGCGCAAGCGCATCGCTACGTCTCTTGACGTTTCCTTGATAGATTATACCAAAGATACGGACCTAATGCAACGAGAATGATTTTATAGGAAATAATGTTCGGAAATTAAAGACAAAAACCTGTTTCAAAAAAGAAAACAGGTTTTATTTATTAACATTTTGGAGCCAATTGTTGACTTCTCTAGCTACAATTCCTGGCGCCTCTGTATACAGTTCGTGCCCCAAAGCATCTAGCAAGACTTGCTTGATCTGGGGATCTAGTTGCTTCAGAGCTTCTTTTCTCCATTCAGGTTCTTCTTGGTAGCAAGGTCCAATAAAAAGGACAGGCAGGTCCGCCAGTGGAATCTGGTAAGTCTTCATCTGACGCCGTAGGCGTAATAAGGCCAAAACCTTTTCTAGATCCAGATTTAACTCATATTGTTCACTCGCTGAATTCCAGCGATAGCTAGCCTCTACTGCTTTTCGCGCTATAGGCGTAGGATCTGCTCCAATACCAAGTTCTGATAACACAGCTTCTTCTAAAGTTGCAAAGACTTGCTGCTTCATGAAAGACGCCGTTCCTTCTAGTTCTTCTTCAAGAGGCAGGATCGTTTCCATATCCAGGTAGCCACCATCCAAGAGAATCAAAGCCTGGATCTGAGGAAACTCAGCAGCCAGATAACGAGCCAAATCTCCACCCAAGGAATGCCCTAATAAACCGATCTCTTTCGCCTGGCCGATCTGATCTTGAAACCAAGCACGAAGATCGTTTTCTGTCTGAATCATTTCCCTGTAGGGATCTAGAAAAGTCACAGGAAAGCCTAGTTTTTCAATAAGTGGAGCCAAATGGTAGCCGTTGCTACCTAGACCTCCTATAAAATAATATTGCATGTGTTTTGTCCTAACTGTTAAAATTCTAAAAACTATAAGTGATCTCGATGTTTTTCGTACCACTCTCTGTATTCTTTATACGTATTGATCGGAGTTTGCTCATTTGTCTTTGGATCTGTTGCAATAACATCTAATTTATCCTGACCAACTGGCGCAAACCAATGGCGCATATCTTGGAAAATAGCTTCCGGATTATTGTATTCTCCTTGTCTAACTTCTACTCTAGCTAACCCTTTCATATCTTTATAGTAATTAGGGTATTCCTTTAGAAAATTTAGATTAGTATCCTTTCTACCGTCATCATCTTCATTATATGATAAATAATAATAACTTATAAAACCATACTCAGTAGTTATGTCGTCTAGATTGGTGTAAGAAAACGAAAAGGGGACCCATTTATATCCCGTCTTATCTTCAGAAAGTGCCTGCATAATCTTCTCACTTTCTAAATCTAAAGCAACTTCTTTCTTATCTTTATCGTTTTCCTTATTTACCAAAGAAAGAACCATATAATCTCTACCATTATCCGAATATCCTCTTCTTGCCTGAAAGTCCAGTTTGTATCTCTGATCATAGGTTTGTAAAAGTTTGACCACATCAATCTTTTTCGGTGGATTCTTCAAATGATTAAGATCATAGACATCAAATGATAATTCAACCGGCTGATTAGATCCTCTGCCTACAAATTTAGCATTCTTTGTAACAAAATGATTAGATAAAACATATGAACCATTAGGTCTACTTGTCTTATAAAAAACATAGCAATTCTGAGATCCAAAAGTTTCGATTTTTCCCACCTTTGTTTTACCAATTTGTACTTCATGGTCTTCTTTCCACTGAACATATTTAGGCCAGGCGTAGGAATAAGCTGAGTAGGCAAAGAGAGCTAACAAAGCCAAACCCATAATCACCTTAGTTCGAAAGCTGAGGGCCTTTAGGTATTTCATACGATTCATCTACTCCTATCTATTTCTAGTTATTAATCAATTCTCTAGTTTTTTACACAAACTATTTCGATTGAACGAGGGGTTGGTATTACTCCGGTAATTCTATCTTCAAACTCATATCTGTTCCTTACAACACCTTTTGAACAGCTGCTAGAAAGACTAGGCTGTTGTCAGAAGTTATCAAATTGTACTTTGGTCTTCTTTTTTTCATTGGTTAGCGCCGTTCTCTCGTGTCTCCTTTTGGAGTTCCGTATTATAAACAATCTCAGCGTTTGGACTTCCTTTTTCGTCCTTTACGACTTCTTTTAACTGACTTTTATCAACCAATGTTTTAATATTACCATCCGCAGAGGATTCTCTAGTTAGTTTAGCTGCATCAGGTAAGTGCTGTGCTTTAGAAACATCAATATTATTTCCTTGAGAGTCCTTTAAATCTATTGCTTCATTCCCGTCTCCATCAAAATTAAGAATAACATGAGAAACGATACCAAAACTACTTGGATTATAGTTATTAATTGGAGTTCCTAGAGTAGCTTTATTTCCATGCTTATCATAAATAGTTGGACGGATATAGACATTTGAAAAAGTTGACCCTTCCTCAGTAACGTATATTGGGGAAAATTCAATCTTCTCAATCCCAGTATAGTGTTCTTTGATGTAGGTTCCAATTTGCTCTTCTAGCAAACGAAAGCCATGCTGATAGAGTTTGGCTGTTTTAGGGCCAAGATTCGGCTTAGTAATCTTATTATGGAAAAAGTAACTACCGGACAGGATTAAAAGGAAAATAGAAATGATCTTTAACCATTTTCTTCTCATCAGTCGCTCCTCCTTCTATCTACTACTATAGTATAGCATATTTGGTTAACTTTCCATCACTATTCCTAACGATAGCGAGTATATAGATTTGAAAGGTGATGAAATGTAAATAAAAAAAGCATTTCAGATAGGTTCCACGAAATGCTTTTAAACTTGAATGTTTGAATATACTTAGAAGACTAGTTCTCTTCAGTTGCTCCAGCCTTTTCAATCCAATATTGTTGTTTTTTTGGGATCAAATGATCAAAACGTCCTGAAAAAACTTTCCATCCGTTTGGCACATATTTTTCGTAGTTTTTCATCCCTAGGTGGTTTGAAAAAAACTCCTCTTTATCGAAATCGATGAAAAGATCTGGGAGCACGGCTTTTCCTTCCAGAATAACCTCTGAATTCAAGTTCACCTCTTCCATTGAGCGTTTGATCATTGCGATCAATTCTTCAACGGTCACCTTCAGCCAATCATCTTTATACATTTCTAAGTAGGACTCAAGATTGCTTTTTGTTACCACATGAAGATTCTGTTGAATCTCAGGTAAATAGGAAAAATCAAGATCCCAACCCGCTTCCTTGTAAGATTGAATGTATTTATCGATATCCATTGTCCACATATCATTGGAACAAATGTACCAGTTAAAATGATGGTTCAAAATAACCCCAACAATATTTATTTCTGGCTTGTTTATTAATTGGTCTTTATCCACTAGTATTTATCCTCTCTCTGTTATTCAACTTTAATCAATCTTCACCATATACATCGCTGCCACAAGCCAACCAGAATTTTTCTTTTTCTGGAATCTTATCCCAAAATGATTTATATTGACCTTTCCATGGTTCTGAAACATATTCTTCAAAAGATACGTATTCTGCATACTGTGAGTACAGTTCTAACTCGTCCATATCAATAAACAGGGAAGGTTTAAAATCATAAACTGCGTTCAATCTATCTTGCTGATACGATTTAGCAAATGCTTCTCCTAGCTCATTTCGATTACATTTGTATGCTTCCATATCTTCTAAGAAATATGGCAATGTTTCATGGGTCAGTTTCGAAGAACTTATTCGCTCATCATACAGAGTATCAAGCGAATAGCGTGCCACCTCATAATCAATATACCAGAATTCTAAATCCGAAACATACCAGGTATATTTATTTTCATGTTTAAAAAGAACAACAATATTTTCACCGTACTTAGGTTCGATCATAATTTTCCCAATCCAATTTTATTTTTTCTCTTATTTCTCTCTCGATGTGACATAATATCAGCAAATCGAGTCGTGATTGGTAATCGGCTATCTTTCGTCACAAATTCTAAAACAAATTTCCGGGTCGTTTCCAGATCAATCCAATTTCCACAAGAAATATAGATAGGCTTGACATTTTGGTGCGTCCGTAAAACTTGCCCATGAATTTCACCGTCTTTTACAATATTTGTATAAGCTCCCTCACGATTTTCAGGGACAGTATATTGCGCTCCATCAATATGGTAATAGTTTTTAGCGACGCCAATCGTTGGCTTATTCAAGTAGAAAGAAGCGTGAGTCGCAATCCCCATATTGCACGGATGCAAATATCCATTTCCATCAAACATATACAAATCTGGCTTACTATTTAAAAGCTTTACTGCTTCTAAAATCAAAGGTAACTCTCGAAAAGCTAGATAACTTGGAAGATATGGAACTCGGATTTCATCAGAGTAACTCACTTCCTCCAACACTTCCATAGTTTTACGATTGATGACAACGATACAGGCTACACCGTATTCCTTATCTCCTTCTTTCCAATAAGCAAGGTCCACTCCTGCCACATACTGGATATCAGAAGGTATGAAACGATTCGTTAAATCAATCTGAGATCTCAAGCGATTTTGTTCTACTTCAAAGTCATGTCTCGTTTTGATATATCAACACCCCACTTCCTTGCTCTTTCAAAATCTGCCTCAGTCGGTTCTAATTTTTCATCGATAATATGGCCAGCCTCATCGTACTCAATATAAGTTACTCTTGCCCCTAAAACACAATATGTCTGTGATTTTAATGCGCCACTTTCATAGTATTTCTTTTGAAGCCCATCAGCTGCACCGCAATCTTGAGGATTGATACTTTCAATATTTCCATTAGGATAAAACAATACATTCATTCCATGACGGAACCCATCTTTAATATAACCATAATACTCTAATTTACCATCTGGATATAAATCATAAGCTAAACCTGTAAATGGAATTTCTTCGCCAGATTCGTTCTCAGAAACAATCTGTTCATAATACCATCCACCCCAATCAAGCTCTTCTTCAAAACAAACACCATTTTGAAGCACTTCTTCTTTTGTTAAAATCTTATCTTCCATCATTTTTCAACCTTAGTTCATATCAAAGCTATTTTTCCGCAACCAAATCATATGGAAAATATGGAAATTCTTCTAACTGTTTATAATCTAAGCCCTTAATCTTGCAAAGAGCGCCTGATTCAAAGGACCAATAGCCATAATAACTTCTGTTATTGGTTTTATGTAAATTGTACCATCCTGTATCTCTGCTGCCTTGGTACCATTTCTTAGTCACATATTCTTTAAGCAATTTTAGAGCTTGTTCAGAATCCTCTTCTTCAATAATTTTTCTGGTAAAACCATAAGGCTTTGGAAAATTATAATTCAGTCGAATCTTCCACTCTGGACGTCGATATTGAATCAGATAGTCAATCAAATAGTCCTCTGGGTCATCCTTCTTGACCAAATCTACTAGATGATTAAATATATCCTCCTCAACATCTAACAAAATTCCAATAGAGAGGGCCCAGACCATTTGTTCATAGCCAGATTTGCCTTGCCAAGATAGTTGCAAACTCTCTACATACTTAATATACTCACCCTTGAAATCTTCAATAGAATAACCCGCAGTATAAGTCGCTATCATAACTTCTTTTTGGTACCGACATATTGATGATCTTATATTAGAAATGACAACTTTATTGTCCAAAGAAAATTTTTGGATTCCTTCTTTCTCATCCTGTTCAATTGCTTGAATTCGTTCTTCAGAATCTTGAATGGCTTTTTGAAAAACTTGGATTAGTCCATTGATATTATTTTTATCTGAAAATGTGTCTCTTAGTTCCAATTCTATCTTCTTTCTAAATCCTTATATCGGTTATCTATGGTTTCGCACTTTCCGCAACCAAATCATAAGGAAAATACGAAAATCCTTCTAACTGTTTATAATCTAAGCCCTTAATCTTGCAGAGAGCCCCCGACTCAAAAGACCAGTAGCCATAATAATTATCAATGTTGCGCTTATGCAAATCATACCAGCCTTCATCTCTACATCCCTGATACCATTTTTTAGTCAAGTATTCTTTCAAGAGAGATACAGCCTTTTCAGAATTTTCTTCCTCTATAATCTTTCGAGTAAAGCCATAGGGTCTTGGGAAATTATAGTTGATACGAATCTTCCACTCTGGATGACGAGACTGAATGAGGTAATCGATCAAATAGTCCTCTGGATCATCTTTCCTTACCAAATCTACCAATTTATCAAAAGTCGTTTCATCAACCTCTAACAAAATACCAATGGAAAGAGCCCAGAGCATTGCATCATATCCTGAATTGCTATGCCAAACAGGTATTAGGCTATCGACATATTTAAGGTACTCTTCTTTGAATCTCTCAATAGAATATCCTGCAGTGTAGGTAGCTATCATTTTCTTTTCTTGATAAATAGAAATATCTTCTTTAGTTAGCCTAATAACTTCTTCAATTGGACGTTTATAAGGATTAATTCCTTGGTTAAGTTGGTCTAACTCTTGTAACCATTCCTTAATCACCATTTCATTAAATTTAATGAGTTCATTAATTTTTTCTTCTATAAATATATTATCTCTTTTCACTGCTTATCCTCAAATAGTTATATAGAGCTTTTCATAGGCATTACATAATCAGATAGAATACAAAATAGTTCTTTCCCTCTAATAAATACTACTGATGGAAAATATTTCAGCACCTTCTGGTATAAGTGGGGATAAATGATCAAGAATTTCTTTTGGACTTCTATCACCATTAAAAGTTGGATAATAAGCGCTATCCTTTTCTTTTAAAATTTTGTAAGCCTTTGGATATTCCTTCCGAATAGGTAGATCTTTATTTTTGTCAAATAATTCTTTTTTGATGTTTACAGTATTATAGTTCAAATCAAGACCATATTGTAACAATTTATCTCCTGGTGAAGAATCACCTTGATTATTTTCGTTAATTGAATAATATAATCCTTCTATCTTTTTGCTGTCCTTCTGATAGTCAATGAATTTTCCCGTTTCCAAATCTAAATAAAATGGTTTAATCTCTGTCTTAGAAACCAGAGTACCATTCACCTTTTTTTCTGTACTCTTTTTAATATTGACCGACAACACTTCTTTTCCGTTAGGTAGTGTATTTAAAGATGGACCAACTGTACTTAATCCCCAACCTTCACCTTTTTCTCGGAGCCATTTTAAAACATCAACCTCTTTCTTTTTTAAAGTTTGATCATTTGTATCATAGATTAATAAACGATAGGTACTTCCACCTTTTTTGCGCGACATCGTTTTAAAATTCTCTCTAATGATAAAACGTTTACCTGCCATGATAACATCATTGTTATGATATTCGACTTTACTTTGTGGATCGTTCTTAAGGTGCTTACGAATTTGTTTATCTTCTTCCGGATCTTTACTAACCCACTTTGCTACGACGCCCTTTTCTCCTAGAAATTCATAATCACCAATTTCGTAGTCACCACTGTAAGTGTACACATTATTGTAATAATCTTCTTTTTCTTGTTTATCTTGGTAGTATTTCCAAACAAAAAATCCCAAAATTGCAACAAAAATCGTAGACAATATTGCAATCTTTTTAAAACTCTTCATTCCTTCTCCTTCTTATCTGCAGCCCCTTGTATATTACTCAGTCAGGTCCTCACAAATGAACTGTCATTCTATTACCTACTATCATACCGAAATACAGTTTGAAGTTCAAGTTAGTCACTAGCTAGGGAAATTGGATAAGCAAAAAGAGACCACAGGGTCTCTATCTGAATGAATAAGAAAAAAATCCACTCACTCGTAGGTGAAATGGATTGTTTCTTAATTAACGGTTCAACAAGAAATTGAACAATTTTTCGACAATTTTTACGACCAACCAGCATAAGAATCCGATATAGCTGAAATAGAAAATGAGTGACAAAATCGTAATAATCATGGTTTCCTCCTTCGTCGATTGCAAGTACTTGTCTTATTATACCTTTTTATGCAATCGAACTCAATAGAATTTTGAAAATTGTCTGATTATTCTTTTTCTTCTTTAGCTTCTTTGGTGTCTTGATCGGCTTCTTCACTGCCTTTATTGACAGCAGTCTTAAATTCAGCAAACATTTTGCCGATGGACTGGCCCAATTCTGGTAGGCGTTTTGGTCCAAAAATCAAGAGGGCGCCCAGGATAATGATGATCAATCCTGGTGCTCCAATATCACGTAAAATTCCCATTAGTTTCTCCTTTTTCTTGAATAGATGACTTTACTGATGGCGACACTGACTTCAAATAAGAGGATCAAAGGGAGTGTCATGGCCAAGTCACTGATAAAGTCTGCAGGGGTTAGCACGACGGCTAAGACCAGCAGGACAAAGTAAGCGTAACGTCGGTAGGTTATTAAAAACTGTGGTGTCAAGATCCCAATTGAGGTCAGAAAAGCGACCAAAACTGGTAACTCAAACAAGACTCCTAAAGGCAAGGTTGTGTGCCATAAGAAGGTTAAATAATTTTGTGCCGTCAATTGGGTATCAAACAGTCCTTCTCCCAAGCGCATCAATACCTCTAAAATAGCTGGGCTAATAAAGAAATAACCAAACGCCAGCCCAAGCACAAAGCAAATAAAGCTAGCTGGAATGTAGGCAAAGACTGCACGCGCATCCTTCTCCCTTAAAGCAGGTCTCACAAATTGCCAAATCTGGTAGACAATAAAGGGCAGGGTCAGGCTAAAGGCTGTGAGATTAGCCAGCGAAACATAGATCCAGAGGATATCATTTGGCCCTAGTACCAGCAGTTTTTGATGCAGGCTAGCGGTCAAGATCTGGTAGAGTTCTCCTCCAAATACAAAGGCTACGATGAAGACGATAATATAACACAAAACCACTGCGATCAATCGTTTTCGAAATTCGACCAAGTGCTCGACAATGGTCATTTTATCTGCTCTACTCTTTGCCATGTTGTCTCACCGTGATAAGGGCAATCAGGGCCACAAAGAGTAGTTGGGGAAGAATAACTTCCCAGCTTGGATAGATCCCCGCCCAATCAATGGTAGGAAGTCCATTGACCAAATGACTCGGTAGGATATTGGTCAACTGTAGGGCGTGGATGCTGACACCTAGCATCTTGAAGGCCAAGGCGTAAATCAACCACGTCAGAATGAAAAAGATTCGATGAGGTTGGATGGCTTGACTGGCCTTGGTCATGGCCACTGCAATGATGATGAGAACGGCTATGGCAAGCCCGATTCCTAATAAGAAATTCGTGGTTGTAATCCGTGGAATGATCCCAACATAGAAGAGAATGGTCTCAGCTCCTTCACGAAAGACTGCTAAGAAACTGAGGGCAAACATAGAGACAAAACTTCCTGTAGCAGTTACCGTCTTCATCTGACGGTCCATGAAGGCATTCCACTGTTTGACAGAGGACTTGCTGTGTAGCCAAATTCCAATGAGGATCATCATGACCACAGCGAAAATCCCAACGCCACCTTCAATGATTTCCCGGTTAGACCCCGAAGTAACGGCTGGAAAAGCTACTTGCAGAACAAGAGCGATCGCTGCACTGGCAAGAACACCAGCAACAGCTCCACCGTAAACCCATTTGAGGCCTTTCTTCATCTTAGCGGCCTTAAGGGTCGTCACAAGCGCCATAACGATCAGAAGGGCTTCCACTCCTTCACGTAGAAGAATCAACATAGCATCAAAAGCGTTGTAAGAAGCTGTCGAATCAATCGCAGACAGGTCCCTGATCAAGGCTTGTAATTTCTCTTGATAGGTCTTTTCTTTCCCCTTAACCATAATGACCGGGGATTCACTCTCTACGCGCGTGTAGAGGCTTGGATTGGTTGTGCTGACATCCCCCTCAATGGTTGGCCAGATGGTGATGAACTGCTTCATAGTTGCTGCAGCAGATTTATCGTCGCCGGATTTGAATTGGCTTTGTGCCTTCTCCAAAAGCTTGATCCCATCTTTCAGTGTCAAATCCGTACTAGTACTGCTAATCGCTTCTCCTTTTACAAAGGCATCAATCCCGTTTTTGAGGTCATCATAGGAGGACTGGATGCTGGTGAAGTCAGTAGGCTCTGTTTCAATGCTACTACGTAAGAGCGAAATGGCCGTCTCGATTTTGCCATAGTAGGCTGTGCTATGATCCCTTACCACTGCTTCGTTTCGTGTCCAGGTATTATTGAGATCTGCATAGCTTTGACGGGTTTTCTCCAGATCCTTAGTTGTAATGGCATCTTGTAAGTTCTTAAAATAAGGAGCGAGGCGACTCACGAGTTTGTCTTTTTCCGCCTCTAAATCGACCGGATTTTGCTCTTTTTCAAAAGCTAGCAAGGCAGATGAGATCTTGGTGAGATCCTCTTTGGTTACCTCCCCTTTTATAGCTAGAGCTTGGCTAACTTTTTTTCCTGCCTTGGAATCATGGTGATCTTTGGATTCAAAATTATCCTGAATCTCAGCGATCAATTCCTTGGCCTTATCCTGGTTCTTATTTTCTACAGCGGTTGTTGCATCTGTGATCTTGATAAAGAGATCGCTATAAGATTCCGCAGCCACTGGATGAGTCCAGAACAAGGCAAGAAGGCCTAACAAGATCAAAAGTTTATTCAAAGAGTGCTTGACCAAGATAGCCTCCTTTCTCTACGCCTGCAAAGCAAGCAAAGAGTCCGCTTCCGATATGGGTGATGTACTCGTTCATTTTATCCACTGCACCTAGATTGGTTTGGATTTTAACAAAACTGTTTGGATCTTTTTGAAAGGCGATAAAAATCAAACCTGCATCAAATTGCCCAGTCTGTTCATTGATGCCATCCGAATAGGAATAGGAACGCCGTAAAATCGGACGATCCACTTCTTTGGCCAAACGGACATGTGAATCTACTGGTAGTTTAGATAAATCCACTTCATCAAATTCGTTGGTTTTCCCAAATGGAGCGCCTGACTCCTTGTAGCGACCAAAGGTGTTTTCTTGCTCCTGCAAATTGGTCCGGTCCCAAGTTTCCAAGTGCATTTGGACTAGGCGAAGAGCCATATAGGAACCACCCTTCATCCAGTCCTTGCTGTCAGTCCAGACGACCTTATCAAAGTCCTTCTCCGTCGTGACATTTGCTGTTCCATCTTTAAAGCCAAAGAGGTTACGCGGTGTTTCTTTTCGGTCACCAATCGCTGCAAAACCGGACTTGCTCCACTTCATGGTGATGGTATTGCGACCCTTGCGGATGAGATTTCGGACCGCATGAAAGGCTACTTGCTCATCGTCGGCACAGGCCTGAATGACGATATCGCCACCAGTGTATTTGTCCTGCAACTGCTCCTTTGGAAATGGAGGCAAATCACGAAAGAGCTTTGGACGTTTAGCTTCCAAGCCTAGTTTCTTTAGAAAGGAAGCCGATACCCCAAAAGTCAAGCTCAAGCGATAGGGGTTGAGTCCCACTGTTTCACCTGTATCTGTTGGTGGCAAGAGGGCATTGGAACCATCTTTTTTGACCAATTCTCCTTCAACTAGTTTACTACTATAATCGGTCCAGTCTTTAAAGAGCTGGATGACTTCATTTTTGTCCGTCGTGTGAAGATCTAACACAACCAAGTAGCAAGCCTTTTGCATGGCCGTCGTAATCCCTGCTTGATGCTTGCCATAAAAGGAGATGTCTTCATCCCCGTCATAAGCTTTTTTGCTGGAACTGTCTTGATTAGCGAAAAAAGCAGATGCACCAGAGAGGCCCAGCGCTAGACCAGCCCCTCCA
>SKEG01002189.1_pt1 | contig 13204 bp, 9 predicted proteins | sample 4826631 | NCBI WGS metagenome assembly SKEG01 (sample SAMN11008815, study PRJNA524170) | human gut metagenome | biome: Human fecal sample; material: Feces; isolation source: fecal sample from pouch patient p26, p34, p50 | host: Homo sapiens | place: Israel: Tel-Aviv | collected 2016-11-02
TGATCTTTGTACGCTTTCGTATCTTTCAAAACAAGATTCTTTGATACATTGATCGCCTGATCTTCTAAAGTCTGAATCTTTCGATACATCTTCTTCTCATAGGATGTCGCCTTATCTCCATTGAGATTCTCAAGGTCGATCACACTATTGCCAATAAATGAATAATATACTTTCTTGATCGGGATCATAATATTCTCACGGTCATTTCCTGCGCTGTCAGAACTTGTAAGCTTAGACAGAACAATTCCCGCGATCTTCTTCTCGAGCAGATTATATACATATTCCTGTAATTCGCTGTCAATCGATAATGTGATATTATTTCCTGTTCCCGATTTGACTGTCTTGGTCGTGTCGATGATCTTTCCAACATTGTTGACAACCAGAGTCTTGCTTCCGCTGTCTCCGTGAAGATAATTCTCAAACTGCTTCTCAACACCGGCCTTTCCAACCGTCTCATCACTGGAATAGTAATCTTTATCTTCTTCTTTCTTTCCTTTGTTATATGTTTCAAGTTCATCCGTATTGACCGTTCCTGTATATCCGATCACATGAGACATCGCCTCACTTTTATTATATACACGAATAGACTTTGTATCAATATCTATTCCCGGAAGTTCTGAACTTCTTTCTTTGATCTCGGCAATACTTCTGTTATTGATTTCATTTGCGATCGTCACCTTCATATACTGAGAATAACGGCTCAAAAATGCACTGTATCTGACAGACATGATCTTTAATGCATCTTTCTTGGAATAAGATTTATCAATATCAAACATCTTTCCTGTTCCTGCGGAGCCAAGAGTTCCATTTCTCAAATATTCAAAAACCTGTTCTGCAGTTGCATTCAGCTGTTTATCTCTTAATTCTTTCTCAGACTTTGAAAGGTCTGTGCTGTTTCCAATTCCAAAAACATCTCTCTTAAACTTCTTTAATTTTGACCCAGTCTCTGTAAAACGAAACTTTCCGCTTCCTGTATATTCAATCGGAATCTCATTGATAAAGGAGTCTCCATTTCGCTCCAGGATCTTGATCACTTTATAAATGACTTTATTCTTCTCATAACTTTCTGATGTACCATTCTTTGCTGCCAATGTCTGAAATGCATTGTCATTCTGGAAATTCACTGTATATACAAGTTTGTTGTATGCAAGCAGTTTTCCATTCACATCATAAATATTCCCTCTGGTACCAGATGTCTTGACTGTCTTTTGTACTTTATATGTAAAATCATTTTTATGTGACTGACCTTCTACGATCTGAAGGACAAACACACGCCCGATCAACACACAATAAAGCACAACGATCAGTATGATCAAGGCAAGCAGTCTGTTTGCCAGTAATTTTTCTGCTTTCTCGTAAATTTTTCGTAACACTAGAACATACTCCTTTTTTCACCATCTCTGATCCTGATATCAACCTCTAACAATATCTTATATATAAGCAATGCTACGATTCCCGTATATACTGCTTCCGGAATCATAACTTTAAACAGATAAGAAAAAAACTGCAATCTTCCTCTCATTGCAAAAAAGAAAAAGAAGATCACAAAACTATACGCAAGGGAATTCGCTGTTAGAAGTCCGATCGGCAGCAAGATATCATCCTCATAAAAATATGTATGGAACCATCCATTGACATATCCAAACATTAAATACACAAATGCGTTCTGGCCTAAAACATTTCCTGAGAATATATCGATCAGCAGCCCACAGACAAATCCGATCACGATTCCTGCTTTCCTGCCTCGGATAAATGCGATTGTGACCGTTAAGATCAGTAGAATATTCGGCATAACCCCTGCGAGTTTCAAAAAATTAAAGACGGATGTCTGTAAAAGGAAACAGACTAGTACCGATATCACATAAAATAAAATTCGTTTGATCTTCATATCCTCACCTGCTATTCCTTTGTTTCTTCATCAAGATTCTTTGTTTTCTTAAGATCTGTGATAACCAAAACTTCTTTTAAATGCTTGAAGTCAACGACTGGTGTCACTTTCGCTGTCTTGGTAAGCTTTGTAGAATCAAGCTTCAGATCAGATACTTTCCCGATCGTGATCCCTTCATTAAATTTGGAACTTACATAAGATGTTACAAGCTCATCTCCATTCTTGACTTTTGCATCTTTGCTGATATATACAACTTCCAGATATCCATCTTCCATCGTATCCAGACTTCCATTTACGATACACGCATCATTTGTCTTTAGGAACATAGCACTGACCATACTTGTATCATTAATGATCGTTCGTACTTTGGCTGTATGTGATGATACATCATAGACAATTCCTACGAGACCATTCCCTGCAATGACATTCATGTCTTTCTTAATGCCGTCTTTGCTTCCTCTATTGATCAGAAAGATGTCAAACCAGTTTCCTGATCCTTTACTGATGACTCTGGCTCCCACTGTATGATATTTTTTGTATTTTTGTTTTAATTTCAAAAGATCCTGCAGACGTTCTAATTCTACTTGATTCTGCTGTAGCACACGATTCTGCATCTTCAGAACATCGATCTTCTCCTGTAGACGCTCATTCTCTGCTCTCAGTGTCTTCTTGCTTTTCGCATTCTCATTCCATGAAAACACGGCATTTCCTACCGAATTAATGCCTTCCTGCATCGGAGATAAAACAGTGAAAAAGATATTCTTGACTGGAGTTAAGACTCCTCCGGCAAAAACACTGATTCCCGCCAGTAACCCACACACCACGATAAAAATCGCTAACAGGTGGTTTGAATTAAATTTTTTCTTTTGCAATTTCATACGTCTATCCTCTTTCATCATCTATCGTTTTAAATATGACTGCATTCCTAAGATCACATGATCTTCTGGCCGGTCAGCAATATGAACCGGTATCTTAAATTCTTCTTTGATCCACTCTGCCGTCTTTGGAAATGCTGCCCCGCCTCCAGATACATAGATTCCCTGATTCATAATATCTGATGCAAGTTCTGGCGTAATGCTTTCTAACACTGCTTTTACCTGCACACAAATGTCTCTGACCTGACTGTGGGCCTTTTCTTCAACGATCTGAATTGGTATCTTCTCTTGTTTTGGAAGTCCACTCACAAGATTTCTTCCCTTGATCATAGCTGCTTCTTTATCTTCTATCTTCGCATATGCAAGTTTTAAGTGTCTTGCACTTCGTGTTCCGATCGCTAATTTATAATTCTTCTTTACATAATCTCTGATCCACTCATCGATCTGGTCTCCTCCATATGGAAAAAGTCTGCTTGTTACGATCCCACCTAAAGATATCACAGAAATCTCTGTTGTTGAAGCTCCTATATCAATGACCATATTTCCACATGGCGCATCGACATCAATTCCGCTTCCAATTGCTGCAAGTATGGGCTTTGGAACTAAAGTTACATCCTTAACCCTTGAAGCTGATTCCCATGCAAGATCTTCAAATGCTCGTTTCTCAACATTCGTAATATCCACTGGAACAGCGATCATAAGACCGGTTTTCCTGATCCGTTTGAAATAATGGTCCAATACCGTTCCTAACAGATATCTCATATTCGTATAATCTGAGATCACGCCGTGTTCCATTGGTTTCACTACATGAATACTGTATGGCTGTTTCTCATACATCGCAAATGCTTCGTTGCCGAATGCTTTTAGTTTCGCATCTTCATCAAATGCGATCATATTCTTTATCTTTAAAAATTCTTCTTTATCTCTTGTACAGATTCTTAAATGTCTGGTTCCAAGTTCAATTCCTAGTTGTGCCGTTTTCATGTTCTGCTCCTTACATCATGTGTTCTTCTCGAAAACTTAAATATGTCTGGTCTCCGATGATAATATGATCACATAGCGGAATCCCAAGAAATTCTCCTGCTTCTTTCATCCGCTTGGTCGTCAGAATATCCTGGCGGCTTGGCGTTGGATCTCCAGATGGATGATTATGGATCATAAGTACGGAAACCGCTTCGCATCGAAGTGCTTCCAGAAATAATTCTCTTGGTGATGCCACTGTCTGATTCACTGTACCAACAGAAACCGTAAGTTCCTTTATAACTTTATTCTTTCCATTAAAAAAAATTAAAATCATCTCTTCCCGGCTTAAATGCCGCATCCGTTCCATATAATAATCTGCAATGGATACTGGTGAATGAAAGCTTATCTTATCTTCGACTTTCGCACTTGCTAATCGTTTAGACAATTCTGCAATACACAAGATCTGCATCGCCTTTACTTTCCCAATCCCGGGAATCTTTTGTAATTCTTCTCTTGAAGTGTGGCAAATTCCCAGTATTCCCTCATAAAACGGATCGATCGACAACACTTTCGTTGCAAGATCGATCGCCGTCTGATCCTTTGTCCCACTTCTTAAGATCACTGCCAGAAGTTCTGCATCTGACAGCATTGCTGTTCCATTCTTTTCACACTTTTCATAAGGTCTTTCTGACACTGGTAATTCCTTTAATGTCTGATGTTTTTCTTCCATATCTGATCCTTTCTGTCGAAAAATCTCCATGGTCAAAACATTTCTCACATTAAATCTTACCATAACTTTTCACTGATGTATAGAAATCAAACCGTTGTTTTCCTTAAATTTTTCTTATTTTATTTTATGAAATCTCTGGAATTTCTACCAAACCTTTTTCTGCCATTCGTTGCAGGGACATGATGATTCCATATTTGGCATGTGGATATGTAAGACCTCCCTGGAAATATACTGCATAAGGCTCTTTCATTGGTCCATCAGCACTTAATTCAATGGATGCGCCAGATACAAATGTTCCTGCTGCCATGATCACCTGGCTATCATATCCTGGCATATCCCATGGGATTGGTGTTACATAACTGTCGATCGGTGATGCTTTTTGAATTCCCTCGCAAAATGCGATCAATTTTTCAGGATCATGAAATTCCACTGCCTGAATGATATCATGTCGGTCTTCTTTTCCATCTGGAATCACTTTAAATCCTAATTTTTCATATAAATTGGCTGCAAAGATCGCTCCTTTGACTGCTGCATTGACAACCGTTGGTGCCATAAAGAATCCCTGGATAAACTGACGATTAACTCCAAGACTGGCTCCTACTTCTTTTCCAAGCCCTGGTGTTGTAAGTCTGTATGCACACTGCTCGATCAGATCGCTTCTTCCACAGATGTATCCCCCGATTGGTGCAAGTCCTCCACCCGGATTCTTGATCAGGGAACCTACGATCATATCAGCTCCAACTTCCGATGGTTCTTTTTCTTCGACAAATTCACCATAACAATTATCAACCATTACTATCAGGTCTTTATTGATCTCTTTTACAAATGCGATCGCTTCCCCGATCACATCAACAGATAAGGTTGGTCTTGTCGCATAGCCTTTTGATCTCTGGATATGGATCAGTTTTGTTTTATCATTGATCGCATTTTTGATCCCCTCTAAGTCAAAGCTTCCATCTTCTAACAGATCAACCTGTGCATATGTGATCCCGTATTCTTTCAGGGACCCTTTGGATTCACGGATTCCAATGACTTCTTCTAAGGTATCATATGGTTTTCCTGAAATTGCAAGAATCTCATCTCCCGGACGTAAGTTTGCAGATAATGCAAGTCCTAATGCATGTGTTCCACATGTGATCTGCGGTCTTACAAGTGCATCTTCTGTTCCAAAAACATCCGCATACAATGCTTCCACAGCTTCTCTTCCAGAATCATTGTATCCATATCCTGTTGTGCCACCCAAATGCATTTCCGCGATCTGATGTTTCTGCATCGCATTTAATACCTTGATCTGGTTTAATTGTGCGATCGCATCTAACGTTTCAAAACGATCTTTTAATCCCTTTTCTACTTCCTGTGCATAGTCGAAGACTTTCTCATCGACGCCCATTTCTTTATAATAGTTCTTTAACTGATCCATCATAGATCCCCTTTTCTTTTAATATTGTAAGCATATATGTTAAAATCTCATCCTCTGACCCAAATTGTGATTTATCTACCATACAGACTTCCTTTTCTCTTCCAAACCATGTCAGCTGACGCTTTGCAAAATGTCTGGTGTCTTTCTTGATCTGTTCGATCGTATCCTCCAAGGAAAGATTTCCTTCTAAATACTCAAACACCTGACGATACCCGATTCCCTGCATGGAAACCATTGTTTTTTCATATCCTTCTTCTTTTAATCGTTTTACTTCATCGATCAATCCTTGTTCCGCCATAATATCAACACGGCGATTGATCCTGTCATATAAGATATCTCTCTTGTGATTTAATACAAAATAAGCAAAATTATATGGTGAAGTCTTTGCTGCTTCCTTCTCATTATGCTCTGAGATCGGATATCCATTTAATTTATAAAATTCTAATGCACGGATCACTCGCTTTACATTATTTTTATGAATCTTTTCTGTAGATTTTGGATCGACTTGTTTTAACATCTCGTATAAACTGTCGTTTCCTTCTGTTTTAGCTTTTTCTTCCAGTTGTTTTCTGTATTCCTGGTCTCCATCTTCCTTTGTGAAATCAATATCATATAAAAGGCTTTGGATATAAAATCCTGTTCCACCGACGATCAGTGGAATCTTGCCTTTTGCATAGATTTCCTTTAGGGCATCTTTTGCCATCTGCTGAAATCTCGCTACATGAAATTCTTCTTTAGGGTCAAGTTCATCTACCAGATAATGCTTGATCCCTTCCATCTCTTCCGGCGTGATCTTGGCAGTTCCGATATCCATCTTCTTATAAACCTGCATAGAATCTGCAGAAATGATCTCTGCATCTAAGATCTTTGCTAAGCGGATCGACAGTTCTGTTTTTCCAACCGCTGTCGGTCCTGTTAAAATTACCATTGGTTTCATCTATTTAAAATCCTTTCGGCATAAGTTCTGATAATCGATATGTTTCAAATCCATCTGGGCTTTGACAGATCACTTTCAGATTTGGATTGAATTCATGTAGAAACTGGCGGCAGATCCCACATGGATAGACTGTTTCTCTGTCGCTGCCATTGGATGCGATCGCAATCATTTCAAAGTCATGATATCCTTCACTGACAGCTTTGACTGCTGCTGTTCTCTCTGCACAAATGGCTGCTCCATAAGAAGAATTCTCCACATTACACCCGGTGAATACTTTTCCTTCTTTGGTAAGAATTGCTGCTCCTACCTGAAATCTGGAATATGGTGCGTATGCTTTCTCTTTTGCTTTATCTGCAAGATCTAATAATTCCTGATCTGTCATAATCTTCCCTCCTTGTCTGGTTTCACTATACGATCCTCTTAAACTTCTTGTCTATCTCATACTTACTCATCTTGATGATCGTTGGTCTTCCATGTGGACACTGGTATGGATTTTCCAGCTTCATCAGTTCATCTAAAAGATGTTCTACTTCCATTAACGATACTCTCTGATTTCCTTTGATCGACATCTTACATGCCATTGTCGCAATCTTTGATGCGATCACTTCTGTATCCAAGGTACCATTTTCCTGACTTACCGCATCTAAAAGTTCCATAAATAAGTCTCTTTCCCCGATCCCATAAAGATTGGCTGGAACTTCCCGGATACAATATTCATTCCCGCCAAAAGATTCGATCGTAAATCCTAAACCTGCGAATGCATCTTTGTATCTTGTTAATGCTTCTGCTTCCGTCATAGAAACCGTCACAACCATCGGCGGTTCTAATCTCTGGCTATATATTTCTTTTTCTTTGAAATTCTTCATCAGCTTTTCATAATTGACCTTTTCATGTGCTGCATGCTGGTCCATGATAAATAACTGATCTTCATACTCAATAAGCCAATATGTCTTAAAGAGCTGGCCTAAGATCTTGCGGTCAGGTCTTGCCTGAACTGAAAATACTGGATCTTCTCTTAGTGTCATCTGATTGCTGCTTAATTCGTCGGTCTTATATTGTGGAAATTCTTTTTTCTGAGTATTGTAGTTTAAGCCTGCATAGGTCGGTTTCTTTGTATTTTTTGATGCTTCGCTGGCTGTTGGTGTTTTCTTTACAGGATGTGACGGCTTTTCAATCTGTTGTTGTACAGCTTGCCCTTGCTGATCCACCTTCTGAACCTCTTCTTTCCTTCGATTCACCTCAAATGGCTCAGGCTTTTTCACTTCTTTTGCCTTCGGCAATTCTTTCTTCTTCGGTGTCTCTCTTAATACATCCTGCACCAGATCTTTCTGAAGTAATGCCGCTCTGACTGCATCTACTACAAGCTCATAGATTTCCCTTCCATTTCGGAAACGGATCTCCATCTTTGTCGGATGAACATTCACATCCAGCAGTTCCTGAGCGATCTTGAAATCAAGACAGACAAATGGATATCTGTGTTTCATCGTAAAGGTGCGATATCCTTCTTCGATCGCTTTGTAAATGATCGAGCTTTTGATATATCTTCCATTGATAAAGTAGCTCTCATAATTTCTGTTTCCTCTGGAAACATACGGTTTTGCGACAAATCCTGTGACTTTCACATCTTCATTTTGTGCTTCTAGCGGGATCAATGCTCCTGCCACATCTCGCCCATAAATATGATAGATGATGTCCTTTACCTTGCCATTTCCAGAAGTGTAAATCTTATTTTTATTGTTATGGATAAATTTAAATGAGATTTCCGGATGACTTAGGGCAATGTGTACCATCATCTGTTCCACATACCCTGCTTCGGTTGTCGCACTCTTTAAGAATTTTCTTCTTGCTGGCGTATTATAGAACAGATTCTTTACCAAAAATGTTGTTCCATCGGGTGCTCCGATATCGTCAAAAGCTTCTTCCTCGCCTCCATAGATCTTATAGGATACTCCGCTGAAACTTTCTGCAGTCTTCGTTACCAGCTCAACCTGTGCAACTGCGCTGATACTTGATAATGCCTCTCCTCGAAATCCAAGCGAAGATACACTTAACAGATCTTCAACCGAACGGATCTTGCTTGTCGCATGACGTAAAAATGCAGTCTTTACCTGATCTTTTGGAATTCCGATCCCATTGTCAGTTACCCTGATCAATGTCATTCCGCCGTCTTTGATCTCCACAGTCACTGCATTTGCTTTTGCATCCACTGCATTTTCCACAAGCTCTTTGACAACAGAAGCTGGCCGTTCAATAACTTCTCCTGCTGCAATATTATCGATCGTCTTTTGATCTAGTAATTGTATCTTCGCCATAAAATTACTCCTCGTTCTTTAACTTCTCCTGTAACACATATAAATAATTCAATGCTTCAAGCGGTGTCATGTCAGAAAGATCTTTTTCTCTTAGTTCTGCCATAAATGGATGTTCCATCGTTGGTTCATCGCTTTCTCTGAAGAAACTTAACTGTTGTGCCTCTCCATATGGCATGATATCCTTCGCTCCTGACGTCAGATCATGTTCTTCTAATTCTCTTGCGATTTCTTTTGCTCGATTGATCACGGCATCTGGGACTCCGGCAAGTTTTGCAACCTGCACTCCATAACTCTTATCTGCACCACCTTTTACGATCTTGCGCAGGAACACAATGTCATCCCCCTGTTCTTTGACAGCAATGCAGTAGTTATGTACACTGTCGATCTTACCTTCTAACTCTGTCAGTTCATGATAATGTGTCGCAAACAGAGTTTTTGCACCGAGGAGCTTGGAATTGCTGATATATTCCACAACTGCCCATGCAATGGACAACCCATCAAATGTACTCGTTCCACGTCCGATCTCGTCTAAGATCAACAAACTGTTTTTCGTTGCATTTCTTAAAATATTGGCAACTTCACTCATCTCAACCATAAATGTACTCTGTCCAGAAGCAAGATCATCTGATGCTCCAACCCTTGTAAAGATGCGATCTACGATACCGATATTTGCTTTCGCCGCTGGTACAAAGGAACCAATCTGTGCCATTAATACGATCAGGGCAACCTGCCTCATATAAGTTGATTTACCTGCCATGTTTGGTCCCGTGATGATCGCTACACGATTCTTCTTGTTATCAAGATATGTATCATTAGAAATAAACATATCATTTGGAATCACCTGCTCTACAACCGGATGTCTTCCATCCTTGATATCAATCGTCCCTCTGACATTTAATTTCGGACGCACAAAATGATTGCGTTCTGCGACATATGCAAGGGAGGCAAGTGCATCGATCTGCGCGATCACATTCGCTGTTCTTGAGATTCGTTCCATCTCTCCTGCTAATGTTTCACGGATCATAACATACGTTTCATATTCTAACGCATACAGACGGTCTTCGGAACCCAGGATCGTATCCGCCAGCTGGTTTAATTCTTCGGTTGTGTAACGCTCGGAATTGGCCAGTGTCTGCTTACGGATATAATGATCAGGTACAAGATCTTTGTAGGAATTTGTCACATCTAAATAGTACCCAAATACTTTATTAAACTTGATCTTTAAGTTCTTGATCCCTGTTTTTTCACGTTCCCGTTCCTCAAGTTCCATCAACCATTGCTTTCCTTCTGTTTTAGCACGTTTTAATTTGTCTATATCTTCCTTGAATCCTTCCTTGATGATCCCACCTTCTTTGATCGCAAGCGGTGGTTCTTCAATGATGGAATCTTCCAAAAGATTGTGGATATCTTCCAATGGATCTAAATCTTCTCTTAATCCAGACAATAATGGATCTTTGCATTCTTCAAGAACTGTTTTGATCGCAGGCAGCAATTCCAACGATGTTTTAAATGCGATCATATCTCTTGGATTCGCTGTCTTATAACTTACTTTTGTCATTAAACGTTCCAGATCATAGATCGGATTTAAGTATTCTCTTAATTCTTCTCTTACGATCGTCTGATCCGTAAGTGTTGTGATCGCATCGTATCTCTCTTCGATCTTTTTCTTGTCCACCAATGGCTGCTCAACCATGTTTCTTAGCATTCTGGCACCCATGGCTGTTTTTGTCTTATCTAATACCCATAAGAGTGACCCTTTTTTTTGTTTATCACGTAATGTCTCACAAAGTTCCAAATTTCTACGGCTGGAGCTGTCGATGATCATAAATTCACTTGTCTCATAAGCTTCAATATGCATCAGATGATCCAGAGAACTCTTCTGTGTCTCATGAAGATATCCAAGCAATGCACCCGTTGCGATCACTCCCATTGGATGATCCAAAAGTCCAAGACCTTCTAAATTTCCTACTTTGAACTGACGCTTGATCCTTTCCTCTGCCTGTTCTTCATCAAAATGGTATGGCTCAATGCTTGAGATCACGATCGACATCTTGTCTTTTAAGTAATCAAAATCCATGCCACTGATCAAAAATGCATCATTACAAACGATCTCTGCCGGCTCGAACTTGAAGATCTCATCTCTGACTTTCGCTAAACTATCCATTGATGTTGTTCTAAAATCCCCCGTTGTAACATCAACAAATGAAATTCCGTAACTTCCATCATTTGCAAAAATACACATCAGATAGTTATTTTTCTCATCATCAAGACTCTGCTGGGAAATATTCGTTCCTGGCGTTACAATACGCACGATCTCTCGTTTTACGATTCCCTTTGCCTGGCTTGGATCTTCAACCTGCTCACAGATCCCGACTTTATATCCTTTTTCTACTAATTTATTTAAATAGGAATCCACAGCATGATAAGGAACGCCACACATTGGTGCGCGCTCCTCAAGTCCACAGTTCTTCCCTGTTAATGTGATCTCTAATTCTTTGGATGCTGTCAGTGCATCATCAAAGAACATCTCATAGAAATCTCCGAGACGATAAAATAAGATACAATCTTTATTCTCTTCTTTGATCTGCATATACTGCTGCATCATTGGTGTCAGTTTTCCTTTTTTAGCCATGGATCTGCTCTCCCATATAATAGAAACCTTTTTCCTCAACTAATTTAACATCTGCCATTGTACCAATCTGTTCTTTACATCCTTTAAAATGAACTAACAGGTTATTTTCCAATCTTCCTGTTAACATTCCTTCTTCGTGCGTATTCTCTTCTTCGATCAGAACTCTCTCGATATCTCCGACTTTCTTCTTGCAATTCTTTGCAGATGTCTCTTTTAATAAGGCAAGAAGTCTGTCAAAACGATCTTTGATCACATCTTTGTCCACCTGATCTTCCATGCTCGCTGCTGGTGTTCCGGAACGTTTCGAATATACATATGTGTATGCACTGTCAAATCCAACTTCTCTTACAACATCTAATGTCTCCTTGAAATCTTCTTCTGTTTCTCCAGGGAATCCTACGATAATATCTGTTGTAAAAGACACTCCAGGGATTCTCTCCTGAATCTTCTTAGCAAGTGCCACATACTGTTCTTTTGTATAATGACGATTCATCAATTTTAACAGGCGGCTGCTTCCTGACTGCATTGGAAGATGCATATGTTTACATACTTTCTTGCTTGTTGCCATCACTTCGATCAGATCATCCGATAAATCCTTTGGATGTGGTGTCATAAAACGGATTCTTTCTAGTCCTTCGACTTTCTCTACTTCTCTTAATAATTCAGCAAATGACATTGGTTCTTCTAATGTCTTTCCATAAGAATTTACATTCTGTCCAAGAAGCATCACTTCTTTGACACCTTCTGATACGACCTGCTTTACTTCTTTGATGATATCTTCCGGCTTACGGCTTCTTTCTCTTCCTCTTACATATGGCACGATACAGTAACTGCAGAAGTTATTGCATCCATACATAATATTAACTCCACATTTGAATGAGAATTTACGGTCACTTGGAAGATCTTCCACGATCTGGTCTGTATCTTTCCAGATATCAACGATCATTCCCTTGGAGTCTACTCTTGCTTTTAATAATTCTGCTAATTTAAAGATATTGTGCGTTCCAAAGATGATATCTACAAATTTATAGCTTGAACGAATCTTCTCAATCACATGCTCTTCCTGCATCATACATCCACATAACCCGATCATCATCTGTGGATTTCTCTCTTTCATCTTCTTAACCTGCCCCAAATGTCCATATAATTTTGTATTGGCATTCTCACGAACTGTACATGTATTAAAGATCAGGAAGTCTGCTTCTTCTGTTTCAACTTCTTCATATCCGATCGTTTCTAAGATTCCTAATAACTTTTCAGAGTCTTTTTCATTCATCTGGCAGCCAAATGTGGTTACATGGCATGTGAGCTTTCTTCCTAATTCTTCAGACCTTTTCTGAACCCATTTTTTCATTTCTTCCATATATTCATACTGTCTTGACGACTCGTTCTTTAACTGTTCCATTCTATTATTTCTCCTACTTTTATAATTCATCTCTATTTTTAC
>SKEG01002190.1_pt1 | contig 13203 bp, 10 predicted proteins | sample 4826631 | NCBI WGS metagenome assembly SKEG01 (sample SAMN11008815, study PRJNA524170) | human gut metagenome | biome: Human fecal sample; material: Feces; isolation source: fecal sample from pouch patient p26, p34, p50 | host: Homo sapiens | place: Israel: Tel-Aviv | collected 2016-11-02
AACAACTTCTAAGAGCTAAAGCTCTAAGAGTTGAAGGTCCTTCGGAAATAAGCCGAAATTGTTGAGAATCACGAAGAACGTAGTGATTCGATGATGAACAATACCTACTTGGTCTCCAAAAATTAAAGAACACCGGGTAGGTATCATGCAACATCAACTCGTACCTCGTTGTGTTTTATGACAATTTTCGGAAATTCCTTCTTATTGCTGAGAAACACCATTTGCAAAGCAAATAGATGACATCTGCGATTACTCGATGTATTTGAGCCTTTGAGAGTGTTGAACAGTACCTACGTGGTTCTCGGAGTTAAACACTTCTGTCCCGACCGCTGTCTGCTTTTTTCATTCATTCGTGACCAAGCGATATAAGATCATCGCCAAATAGACTTCATAGGCTTCGGCGGCGTTAGTCATATCATAGCCGAGCGCTTCATTAATTTTACTGATACGATATTTGACCGTATTTTTATGAACAAATAGGCGTTCGCCGCATTCATTAAAATCACTACTTGCATCTAGTAAAAACGTTCCTAATGTCATTAACTGCTCTGATTCTTTTAAGAGAGGTTGGATAACTGCTAAGCGTTGTTGGATTGCTTCTTCTCCTGCTTGGAGACACGTCATCATTTGTTGAACTGTACGAATTTCCGCGATTGATAACACTTTTCTTTGTGGATAGACGCGCTTTAAAAACGGCGCGACTTGATTAGCGGTTTGGTAGCTGACACGCACTTCAGTCGTGTTACGAACTTTCGGACAAAGGATGATTTCACCTAAATAGTCCTGATAGTCTGTGGCTTGCAAGTATTCTTTACTAATCGTGGCTTCAGGCTGTTTGTGTAAATAATTACCTAAGAGAACAATCAGGTAATTTTCTGTTTGCTGGACAATCGTTGTTTGGTAATAGTAACGTAGGAAATCTTTCAAATCTTGCTGAATAGCGTGGATTTCTTGTCCTTGTTGCCAAATGGGCAAAAGCCACATCGTTTCGACAGAAGAAATATCAATCATTAATTTTTTGGCTAATTGGTACATCTTATCACTTTCATCGTTAATGATTGCTTGGACTAAGGCATACTCACTGACTTCGTCATAGTTTTTCCCCCATAAATTCAGAGCCATCTGAACAACTTCCACCGCTTGATTCATCTCAAAAGAGGTTAACTGCTCTTCTTCTCGAATGAAGTAAAGCTTCAATGTTTGTCCATCTTTCTGAGGAAGTTTTTGCGAGGTAATGAAGTAGGTCGTTTCTCCCAGCGCTACTTTCTCTTGTGATTGATAAAGTAACTTGGTTAAGGGCAATTTCGTGCTTCGCGGCCAATTGATGGTGCTGATGATTTCATTGGTATATGTGGTTAACGCAATGTTGACTTTTAAAAAATCGGATAGGATTTTCAAGGTCATTTCCACACTGCGGTTTTGTTCAGGCAAAAGGGAAACTTTTTCCAAGAGGTCCGTTGCAAAAGAAGCCATTTTATTTTTATTGACTAACAATTTCATGACTTCATAAATGACTTCGTTGTAGCGTAATGTGGGATCATTTTTAGGCATTTGGATTAAAATGAAACCTAAAGAATCCGCTAATTGAATCACTTCCTCTGCAACTTTCGGTACGATAATCCCAACGTAGTACAAGATTAGGCCTACTTCGCCTAATTCATGGAGATGCCGAATCGTTTCGCATTGCTTCACCACATCATGACGAATGGCACAAAATGAACCAATCAAAATTTCGCCAGCATGGTATTCATTTGTTTTGTGAAGTTTTTCCGAAAACAAAGACATATCAGAGACTTCTAAAAAAGAAAGAGAAGCAACAGATGTGTCCAATTGGTTTTTACCAGAAAGTACCGTTGCTTCTCGCAAAGACGGTAATTTTAATAAATCATTCACGCGGACACTCATAATTACTCCTCCTTTTGGCTGGTTTATTTTTTCTTACGAATCATATCGCCGACTGCAACAGGTTGCGTCACTTCCATTGTTAATAACATCATGGGATTAGGTGCCCGATCGATCGCTTCACCGTCTTCATTATACATCTCTTTAACGGTTTGGTGGAAATGGGTAAACCCAGGACCATAAAATTCAATTTCATCGCCGACACTGAAAAGGTTCCGTTGACGAATCGTTGCGACTTGCGTCTTTTCATTGTACGCAATCACTTCACCAACAAATTTATATTGCGGAATTTTACGACGTTCGCCGAATAATTGTTCATTTTCACTTGGTGTATTGTAATAAAAACCAGTTGCTAATTCACGTTGTGCTACTTTCCATAATTCATCAATCCACTCTTGTTGGCAGACATAGTTTTCAGGGTCTTCCATGTAAGAATCGACGGCTTTTTTATACACATTAGCGACTGTCGAAACATAGTGAATGGATTTCATGCGGCCTTCAATTTTAAAACTATCGACACCATTTTCAATTAATTCTGGAATATGTTCAATCATAGACATATCTACGGCGCTCATTGAAAACTCTTCTTCAACTTCCCCTTCGCTGGTTTTGCTCCGACGTTCTGTCCCAAAAGGCATATCAAATAACTCATATTTCCAACGACAAGATTGAGAGCAACCGCCACGATTGGCATCCCGCATCGACATATGGTTGGATAAAGTACAACGACCTGAATAAGAAATACACATTGCTCCATGAATAAAGGCTTCAATTTCAATGTCCGTATTTTCACGAATCGCTGCAACTTCCTCCATTGAAACTTCGCGCGCTAAAACCACACGTTCTAAGCCTTCATTTTTCCAAAATTCTAATGTTTCATAGTTAGTTGCTGAAGCTTGTGTCGATAAATGGATGGGTAAACCTGGTGCTTCTGTCGCACAAATTTCGATTAAAGCTGGATCGGAAACAATCACAGCTGAAATTCCGATGTCTCGCAATTCTCTGAAAAACGCTCCTGCCCCTTCCTGGTTTCCTTCATGAGTGACCATATTGGCAGCGACATAAACTTTCGCATTATGTTCGCGGGCAAAGGCTACGCCTTCCGCCATTTCTTCTGGCGTGAAATTTCCTGCGCGGCTACGCAGACCGTAGGCATTCCCTCCGATATAAACGGCATCGGCACCGTAACGAATTGCGACTTTTAGTTTTTCTAGCGTCCCGGCTGGAGCCAACACCTCGGGACGCTTCAATGTTCGTTCTGTCATTACTTTCATGTTCTTCTTCCCCTTAAATGAATCAATTTATTTTATTGCATCGGCACTTAAATCAAAGAAACCATTGTCTAAGCCACGACCTGTTGGATGTAATTTTTCAATTTCAGCTGTTGCATGAGCTGCTTGATCTTCTGACCAAGTTCCCGCTTCAAGTGCTGCTTTCGCTTCAGCAAATAAGCGAGCAATCGCGACAAAATTTTCACCTGGTGTGTAAAGGCCATCGAGCTTCCATGTGCGATAGTGATGGTCATACAAGTTTGTTAACTCATTCATCAAGTTCACATCGTTATTGGCAAAAATATGCGTACCATGACTATCTTCATAAATGGAATAGTGGGTTTCTGGTTTTTTGGGTTCAGAAATAAACAGCCCTTCGTCTTTCGTAACCCCTTTGTCGTTCTTTGTGTAATTGTAGTAATTTTGAATTAATGGGCGTTTCGATTGATGAATACAGGTCGCCCCATAGACAAGAATTTCAGCTGGAACTGCTAAGTTTTCTTCCATTGCGACCATTTCTTCAAAAGGTACTTCCCGAGCTAGGACAGCTCCGATGGCTCCTCGTTTACTCCAAAAATTGATTTGACGTGAGCTCGTTACTAAGGTTTCACCATCATAAACGTAAGGAATTTCTAATCCATCTCGTTGCATAATAAACACAATACCTGGATCACCCAAAGTAATTTTATCGACGTTGATTTCTTTTAAAAATGTCAGATACTCTGGGACTAATTTCATTTTTTCAGGGTGCATAATGCCATTTACTGCAACTAGCACTTGTTTGCCCATTTCATGTGCACGTTTCACAATCTCGCGTTGTTCATCTCGTGTAAAAGATACGGGCAAACGCAACCCGAATGTTTCTTCTCCAATATATAATGTATCCACACCTGTTGCGAGTAATTCTACAGCCTGCTCAACAGATTCTGCAGTTGCAATCAGTTCAATCATAAATATAGCCTCCTTCTTTATGACCGTTTAATAGTATCATACGTTCACAAACTTTAAAAGAGCCTATCTGTATTAAACGTACATTTTTCACAATGTTTCCGAAAAAATCTTGGTAGAGAAGCGCCATCCGCTTACCTACCAAATGCTCTTTTTTTAATTACTGGTCATCTGTTCTTTGGTCACTCGTTCAAGTGATATTTTCGTTCATAAAACGTTACTACAACGGTGAATAGCCACGCTGCCGCTAAGCCTAACAAGCTGCCTAAAACAATCCCCAAAAAGCGGAATTGAATCAACGTTATCACGTACTGCTGACGAACGAGCAATGAAAGCATCAGAGCCATAGGCGTTGTGAAAAATTGCGCCAATCCATAATTACGACGAATAAAATACTCAACGGTCACAAATAAGATTGTAATCACGACAATCGATTCAAAAGTTGTCAAAGCTAAATTAAGCAGAAAAGCGGAAATAACCAATCCAATCGTTGTGCCAAAAATTCGCTGAATATTTCGCTGCTTAATCGCACGTAAATTGTCTCCTTGTAGAATGGATGCACAGGAAACGACTAACCAATACGGATTTTGTAAATGTAAACTTTCGCTGATATATACAGCAAAAAATAAAACAAAGCTATAATATATGCTATCTAATGGCGCTTCTGGATGCTGATAAATTCGTTCCCGTAATGATCGCTTAGCTAGCGGGACACTGATTTCCTTCTCTGTAAAATGCAACACTAGTGCAAACAAAATAGAAAAGCCAATGCCTAATAACATACAGCCACTCATGAACGGAATTTTTGCTAGCGGAATGCTCGTACTGGCACCCATCGCTGTCACCATCACACCAAAGAAGGCCCCTGGTTTTGAAATATCGTAGACTTCAAAGAAAAAGCGGCCACCAAAACCAACCAGGGCAACAACAATTGGAATGAGCCATGCAATATGGGTCGATAACATGCCTAACAAATTTCCTAAAAAAAGGTAACTACCGACCACAGATAAACGAGTCATTAACTGTTTTAATGGTAACGGCTGATAATATAAAAAAGTAAAAATACCTAACGAGCCAAAGCTTGAAATCAATAATTGATGATTGATATAGCCCAAAAAAAGAATGCTGAACATAACCAAGCCAGCAAACACTAGTCGAAAAGGATTATCCTTTGGACGTTGATAATGTAGTAATTCTCGAAAAAAAGATTGTTCCATTCCATCACCCCTCCTTATTAACGTAGCACAGAAAAATCAATCTGGCAATTCTCAAAAAGAAATCGCCACTGGAAAATAGAAAAGCCTGGTATAAAAACCCTAAATGGTTTTTATACCAGACTTCGCATCTCATCTATACAGTTTGTAATTCTTTCGCTTCTGTCTTTGGTGCTTTTGGTGCCCGCACATTTAACGTAATTTTGCCTTTGCTAGCGCCTAAAGTTACTTTATCCCCTAACTGAATTTGACCAGAAAGAAGGGCTTCACTTAAACGATCTTCCACTTCTTTTTGCAAGGCCCGACGAATTGGACGTGCGCCATATTCTGGATCAAACCCGACTTTACCAATAACTTCAATTGCAGCTGGTGTGATTTTCACTTTAACCTCTTGTTCAGCCATCCGTTTCACGACAGATTGACTCATAATTTTTACGATTTCATGAATTTCCTCTTGTTTCAAGGAATGGAATACAACCGTTTCATCAATTCGGTTTAAGAATTCTGGACGGAAGGCTTTTTTCAATTCTTCCATGATTCGTTTTTGCATTAATTCATGATTTTTAGAAATGTCTTTCACATTGAAGCCAACATGTTTTTCTTCACGAATCGCTGTTGCCCCTAAATTGGAGGTCATGATTAAAATCGTGTTACGAAAATCGACTTTTCGTCCTTTGGCATCCGTTAAATGGCCATCATCTAAGACTTGTAATAAAATATTAAAGACATCTGGATGGGCTTTTTCTACTTCATCTAGCAAAATAACGGAATAAGGACGTTGACGAATTTTTTCAGTTAGTTGACCGCCTTCTTCGTAGCCGACATAACCTGGAGGAGAACCGATTAAACGGCTAGTACTGTATTTTTCCATAAACTCAGACATGTCCACGCGAATCAAAGCTTCTTCGCTGCCAAACATCGCTTCGGCTAAGGCTTTGGCAAGTTCTGTTTTCCCAACCCCTGTTGGTCCTAAGAACATGAAGGAACCAATCGGTCTTGCTGGGTCTTTCAAGCCACTACGCGCACGACGGATAGCGCGTGAAACAGCTTCAACTGCTTCATTTTGGCCAACGACCCGTTGATGTAAAATGGTTTCTAATTCCATCAATCGTTCGCTTTCTTTCTTCTCTAGCTGCTGCAAAGGAACGCCTGTCCATTGTGAAACAACCCCAGCCACGTCTTCTTCTGTTACTTGTGTACTGTAACCAGACAGACTTTTTTCTTTCACTGCAATCAATTCTTCTAGTTTTTCCATCACTTGTTTTTCTTTTTGACGAATCCGAGCAGCACTTTCAAATGATTGGTTTTGAATGGCCTCTTCTTTTTCCGTAATTAATTGAGAAATTTCGGTACGCAATTCATTAATTTCTGAAGGTTGATCTGCCTTATCTAAACGAACTTTTGCTGCAGATTCGTCCATTAAATCAATTGCTTTATCTGGTAATTGGCGGTCATTTAAATAGCGAATCGATAATTGAACCGCTGCATGTAGAGCTTCATCTGTAATTTCTACGCCATGATGTTTTTCATAGCGGGAACGCAAGCCTTTTAGAATTTCTTCTGCTTCTTCTGGGGTTGGTTCTGCTACTTGAATACGGGCAAAACGACGTTCCAAAGCGGCATCTTTTTCAATATATTTTTGGTATTCATCCAGAGTTGTCGCACCAATTGTTTGCAACTCGCCACGTGCTAAAGCAGGTTTTAAAATATTTGAAGCATCAATCGCCCCTTCTGCACCGCCAGCACCGATCAAGGTATGCAATTCGTCAATAAATAAAATGACTTGTCCATCTTGATAGATTTCATCGACAACTTTTTTCAAGCGATCTTCGAACTCACCTCGATATTTGGTTCCAGCAACCAAGGCACCCATGTCTAGCATCATTAAACGTTTGCCTTGCATATCTTCAGGGACTTCCCGGTTGACAATTTTCTGGGCTAACCCTTCTGCTATCGCTGTTTTCCCAACACCTGGTTCACCGACTAAGACAGGATTGTTTTTGGTACGGCGACTCAAAATTTGGATCAAACGACGGACTTCGGTACCGCGACCAACTACTGGATCCAAGCTTTGTTCTCGTGCTAACTTGGTTAAATCTCTTGCTAAAGAATCCAATGTTGGCGTCCCTTGTGGCGCATTTTTATTTTGACCATTCCGACGACGTTGTGCGCCATTGGGTTCGGAAACGCCCATTTTTTTCAATAATAATTGACGCATTTTGGATAAGCTTAATCCCAAATTCACTAAAATTCTAGACGCTAAAATTTCTTCGTCTCTTAACAAGCCTAATAATAAATGCTCGGTACCAATCTTTTGAGCCCCTAAGCGTTTCGCTTCATCTCCAGCATAGGCAAAGATTTGTTTGGCTCTTGGTGAATAAGGCAAGTATAAGTTGTTATTCCCCATTGGACTTTGCATGGTGCCATAGCCACTTAAATGCTCAATTTCTTCACGGATGTCTTCTGTGTCAGTATTCAATTGTCGTAATGTTTTTCCGGCAATCCCATTCGGTTCTAAAACGAGTGCTAATAATAAATGCTCAGAACCGACGGATTGGTGACGAAAATACTTCGCTTCTTCTTGGGCAATCGCCAGTACGGCTTTCGCACTTTCTGTAAATAGTTCATCCATAGTTATTCCTCCTCATAGCTCAAGCGCTCTAAAAATGAACGCATTATTTGAGCTCTTAGAAAATCTTCGTGATTTCCCAGACCATTCAATGTGCTTTTACTTAAAGCAGCTAGCATTAAATTGCCTTCCTTTTTCGTAATCACTTCTTCTTCATACAATGTTTGAATAAATGTTAGCGCATCTTTTTCTGTTAAGGTTGCGCCAATCAATTGATCCATTTGTTTTAGTAATTGATCGTTATCTGAAATTTGTACTTTGACAATGCGAATATAGCCGCCTCCACCACGTTTACTTTCAACTGCGTAGCCTCGTTGGATGGTAAAACGTGTATTAATTACATAGTTAATTTGTGAAGGAACGCAATTAAATAAATTAGCCATTTCCGCCCGACGGATTTCAATTTTATTACTTTCTTCTAAAATCTTTTTTAAATAAGCCTCGATTAAATCTGACGTATTTTGATTACTCATAGTCTTCCATCCTTCTTCTCTCTTGACTAATATTGACCATTATTATATCGAACTTTGCCTATTAAATAAAGAGGAACGCTTTGACTTTAATAAAAAAATGCAAAACAGGAGGAGCAACCTCAGTCAAACTGACTTAAGTTCCCCTCCTAAAATTGAAAATATGTTATTGAATCACAGAGGCTGAGACAAAAGTGTTTAGCTCCAAGAAATAAGAAGAAATTTCCGAAAATTGTTCTTTAATTTTTGGAGAATTTCGGCTTATTTCCGAAGGAGTTGCTTTTGTTCAGCTGATTATCTTAATGTCTCACAAAAGCGATTCTTCGCCATAGGCTTGATCCAAGGCTTGTTGAATATCTTCGATAATAGATGTTGGCTCTTCCAAACCAACGTACATGCGAATGTGCGCTGGCGACAAGCCTCTTTTCTGAACAGCCGCCAAGTTATTGCCTTTGAATACAGGCAAGGCCAAACTTTCAAAGCCACCCCAACTGACCCCAATTGTGACCAGCGTCAATGCGTTCACAAATGTTTTCAAACGTTCAAAATCGGTATCTTTTAAATCAATCGCAAACAATGAGCCATAACCTGTCAAATATTTTTCTGCTAACGCTTGTTGTTGTTGATTTCCTACAAAAGGATGATATAAGCGACTGATTCGCGGATCCTTTTGCAAAGCCAACAGCACCGTTTGGATGGCTTGAGACTGATGCGCCAACCGAACAGGCATGGTACGAATACCTCGTAACGCTAACCAAGAATTGAAGGGACTATTGACTGCGCCTAATGCTTGATGACCATGTTCAAAAATTTGATCTACAAGCGCTGCTTTGCCAATGACAGCCCCCGCTACAATATCCGAATGACCACCAATATATTTGGAACAAGAATGAATCACCAGGTCCACATTATGGCATAAAGGATGCTGAAATAACGGTGACGCCCACGTGTTATCAATGACAGTGTATGCGCCAATTTTTTGTGCTAACGCAGTTATTTTTTCTAAATCTAGCAGTTCAAACTTTTGTGAGGACGGACTTTCAAAGTAAATGACTTTGGTGTTTTCCTGAACAAATTGAAAAAGTTCTTCTGTTTCTGCAACGTCTACTTTGGTCAAGGATACGCCAAATTTCTCTAAATATTGCACAAACGAAACAGATTCTCCATAAATTGTATTGACCATTAAAACATGATCACCTTGTTGGAGCAACGTAAACAGCGTTGCCGAAATAGCGCCCATTCCTGAGGCAAAAACTTTACATTTTTCTCCACGTTCCAAACGAGCAATTTTTTTCTCTAAAATTTCTGTTGTGGGGTTGGTGCCACGTGTGTAAACATAATTATTTTTTTCATCTATACTCGCTGCCATAAATTCTTCGTAAGTTGGAAAATAAAAGGAAGAGGTTTGAACCAACTCGGGCACCATCGGATGATACATTTTTTCCATTCCTTTTTCCACTTCACAGCAAATATTTTTATCATTCTCAACATGCATTTCCTTCACTCCTCTTTCTCTACAATGTTTCTGGTACTTCATGGGCTTCTTCTTTTTGATATTGTCGATCTAAGGCTTTTACAAATGGATAATAAATAACGACACTAGCGGCAACAGCTAAAACTTGCGTCACTGGACCTTGCCATTTTCCCACTAAAAAGCCCGAAAACAGAAAGGGCGTAGCCCATGGTGCTTGAATGTTTGTAAACATTGGCATGAACCCAATTTTCATTGACAGAAAGGCAATCAAGACCGATACAATCGGCGCGACCGCAATCGGAATCAATAATAAAGGGTTAAAAATAACTGGGAGTCCAAAAATCAAGGGTTCATTAATGTTGAAAAATGCTGGAACAAACGAAATTTTCGACATGGCTTTCATTCTAGATGAATGTCCGACGATGGCCATTGCAATAGCCAAGCCAATCGTGCAACCAGCGCCTCCAATTGTAGCAAATTGATCGAGCATTTGGACCGTGCCAAAGTTGCCACTTTGAGCAGTTAATTGTCCTAATTCCGCTAAGCTTTGGTTTTTGTCTGCATTCGCATATAAAATAGGATATAGCATGGAATTGATGACAGTTGGATGAATCCCGAACCACCAGAACAGTCCATTTAAGCCAGCCACAATAATAATTGCAAAAGGGGTTCCGATTAAACCTTGCAGTGGCGCTTGAATCACCGCATAAATTAATTGCGGGAAGGAATCCGCAAACGAAAGCCCAATCCCATTAATCAATAAAGCCACCGCTACCACAAAAATCCCAGGAATCAATGCACTAAAAGCTTGGCTCACCATAGAAGGCACGCTGTCAGGCATTTTGATGACTAATTTTTTCTTAATACAGAAACGAGTCAACTCAACCGAAAGAATTGACATAATAATGGCCGTAATCACCCCTTGCGTTCCTAACCAATCAAACGATAAAACTTTCGTCACAACTTCGCCTGATTCAGTGGTCACCGTTTTCGGTAAAACGACTACGTAAGCGACAATTCCTAAAATTAATGAAGTTAAACGATCCATTTCGTAACTTTCCGCCAATTTATAGGACATCGTCCCAGCAAAAATAATTCCCATCATGTTGAAAGTTGCTCGATAAGCTGGTGAAATCATATCCGCCCAACCTGCACCGAAAATTCCAGCCATAAAATCGCCATACCCTGCTACTGGAAAATCTGTAATCAACATAAAAATCGATCCAATAATTGTTAACGGCATAATCGCAAAAAAACCATTTCTTAAGGCTTGAAAATAACGTAAACTTGTAATCCTTGAAACTTTAGGCACTACGGCTTGCTCCACCCAGTTTGTTAACTTATCCATTTCACTTCTCTCCTTAATCCTTTGTGATATCCTCATCATAAAGAAACCGCTTTCTTATGTAAATACGACTAACTAATTCTGTAACTATGTTTCATAATTCATACGCTTAAGGTATACTGAAAGCGAAACAAAGTACCACAGAGAGGTGAACCCATTGAATCTAATCGAATGTTTAGAACAAAAAGAACGCTATACATATAACGAAGGGCTAATTATTGATTTTATTTTATCTCATACTGAACGAGTCCTGCATATGTCGATTTATGAACTAGCAGAAGCCACCAACTCTTCAACTTCCACGATTGTTCGTTTGTGTAAAAAAACAGAGACTAGCGGTTTCAAAGAATTTAAAATCCGCTTGTCCCGCGACTTAGAAATTCACTACCAAGCAATCCGGAATGTTGATGCGAATATGCCTTTTTTAGCGCAAGATTCTGATTTACTAATTGCCAAGAAAATTGCGCAGTTAACGACTGAAACTGTTCAATCCACCCAACAGTTATTAACCGAGGCCATGTTAAATAAAAGCATTGATTTACTTTTAACCGCTGAAAATATTTTAGCAGTGGGTGTCAGTAACTCCTACATTCGCTTAACGGATTTTCAAACAAAGTTATTACGCATTCAGCTATTTATCCATTTAATCCCTTATCAAGCTGAACAATTTTATTTAGCCATCAATGCCACCAAAAATGACGTAGCCATCCTCGTCTCTTACAGTGGTAACACTGCAGAAATCGTAAATGAAGCACGGATTTTTGCAGAAGGAGGCACCCCGATTATTGCCATTACTTCAGACTTGAACAGCCAATTAGCTAAATACGCCACAGTGATTTTGCCCATTCCTAACGTTGAACATGCAGATTTCAAAGTCTCGACCTTTTCCTCTCAACTAGCCATCGAATATATCCTCAATGTCCTTTATTCCTGTATTTTTAGTCGCAATTTCGATAAGAATTACACATCACAAAAAAATACACCTACTTCGATACTTAAATTTTAAACAAAAAAAAAAAACAGTACTGATGATCAGTACTGTTTTTCACAATCGGGAAGACAGGATTCGAACCTGCGACCCCTTGGTCCCAAACCAAGTGCTCTACCAAGCTGAGCTACTTCCCGGGCTATGAAGTTAAAGTAATAAAAAAAGACTATCGAATTAAAAAGAAACTCACGTGCACCTTTTTAAAACTTAGTCAATCACTCAACTATGCACCCAAAGGGAGTCGAACCCCTAACCTTTTGATTCGTAGTCAAACACTCTATCCAGTTGAGCTATGGGTGCTAAATATAAAACAATGCCGAGGACCGGAATCGAACCGGTACGGTGATCACTCACCGCAGGATTTTAAGTCCTGTGCGTCTGCCAGTTCCGCCACCCCGGCGTAATGAATTGGCTAAGCGGAAAACGGGGTTCGAACCCGCGACCCCCACCTTGGCAAGGTGGTGCTCTACCACTGAGCTATTTCCGCAAAATGGTGCCGGCTAAAGGACTTGAACCCTCGACCCTCTGATTACAAATCAGATGCTCTACCAACTGAGCTAAGCCGGCTAAATATGCGGGTGAAGGGACTTGAACCCCCACGCCTTGCGGCGCTAGATCCTAAATCTAGTGCGTCTGCCAATTCCGCCACACCCGCAAATGAAATATGAATATGAGCCGTACAGGGCTCGAACCTGTGACCCTCTGATTAAAAGTCAGATGCTCTACCAACTGAGCTAACGGCTCAAAAAATGGAGGTTAACGGGATCGAACCGCTGACCCCCTGCTTGTAAGGCAGGTGCTCTCCCAGCTGAGCTAAACCTCCAAAAACAACAATTCGCGTGGCGACGTCCTACTCTCACAAAGGGAAACCCTTCACTACAATCGGCGCTAAGAAGCTTAACTTCTGTGTTCGGCATGGGAACAGGTGTATCCTTCTCGCTATCGCCACCACACTGGGTGTT
>SKEG01002203.1_pt1 | contig 13101 bp, 10 predicted proteins | sample 4826631 | NCBI WGS metagenome assembly SKEG01 (sample SAMN11008815, study PRJNA524170) | human gut metagenome | biome: Human fecal sample; material: Feces; isolation source: fecal sample from pouch patient p26, p34, p50 | host: Homo sapiens | place: Israel: Tel-Aviv | collected 2016-11-02
TATTTTTTATGAACAACTATTAGTGTATTTCATGTTTCGGCATTTAATGAACGCATCTGAAGATTTTAATATTATAGACAGAATAAAATTCTGTGTCCTAAGCTGTCTGGTCATTCATTGTGTATCCGACAGTTGTTATGCATCTGCAAATCACATTCAGGAAATAGACGCTGCAAGATTATATTCCAAAGAAATAGAATATTCTGATGAAAATATAGATTCTATTTTGGAGGAATTATTATTTTCTTAAGAACTTAGAAGATAAAAGATTATATGGCAGTCTATCTATACAATTGAATGTACAAATAAAAATCGTACAAGAGAGAAGAATATAGATGAAATTTAGACGAAGAAAACCAATCGGAAAGCATACAGTAAAATATATCGAAAATTTATATAAAATATATTCCAGAAGATTATTTTTTATTGCAAAAAATTATGTAAAAGATGGAAATCTTGCGGAGGATATTGTACAAACAGTATTTGAAAAAGCATTATCATATCCAGACAGCATTTTAAAAGTACCAGAGGACGAAATTGCGTACTTTTTGACAGCAATGGTAAGAAATTCATCTTATAGTGCATTAAAAGAACAAAAAGAAAATGATCATGAGACTTTAACTTATGACAATGGAGAAGAAGGTAATTTTATAGAAGATCCTAAAGATACTTATTTACAGGTGATCGATCTTTATACTCTAAAGGAAAAACTTTCAAAATTACCATCACGTCAAAAAGATGCTTTGTTATTTCGTTATGTTTACGGATTTAAGTGTAAAGAAATCGCAGATATGTTCCATATATCAGAACGTAGTGTAAAAGTAAGATGTTCTGAAGGAAGGAAAAAACTAAAACATCTTTTAGATGAAGACAACTGAAAATTTGACATCGTTAGGAAAATATTATGGAGGTGATATTATGTCAGCCGTTGATACTGTAATTGAATTTATTCGAAAACAGGCAATGGAGCACCCAGAAAAAAGTTGGGGAAAAATCACTGCTGGATTTAAAGCAAATAAAATCAAAACAAAATTTTTACCAAATAAAAATCTTTCCAAAGGTTATCAACAATTAGAAAATATGATGATGTCTTTAATTGCTGATAGTCTTGGAAAAGAAAACTCTTATGTATGGGGAAATATTTTTGCACCATGCGAAATTATGAACTGTTTTAATCTAAAAACAATTTCTATTGAGTGTATGTCTTGTTATCTTTCAGGATATCATTTAGAAGATTTTTTTATAGATTGGGCACAAGATCTTGGAATTGCACCAACGCTATGTTCTTATCATAAAACTTTTGTCGGAGCTGTAGAAAGTGGTGTTGTAAAGGTTCCATCTTATGCAATTACAACATCTTTAACTTGTGATGGAAATTTGAATACTTTTCGATATTTTCAAAAGACAAAAGGAGTTCCTTTTACACTTTTAGATGTTCCGTACGAAAAAGATGAAGCATCGATTCAATATCTTGCAGATCAGATGCGAGAACTTACACAGAGATTATCTGAACAAACGGGAATTCCTTTTCAAGAAGAAATGTTGAGAGAACAAATACATATAGAGAATGAAACAAGAAAAGAATTGAAAAAATTCTTAAAACTTTTAATGATTCATCGTTATCCAGGACAAATCATCAGTTATTTATATCTTATGATGGGAATGCATCTATTAATAGGAACAAAGGAATTTTTAGAACTTGTTCGTTTCCTTGTAAAAGATATCCAAACATATGAAAAATTTGAAGGGAAAAAAATTCTTTGGGTACACTTACTTCCTTATTATCAAGAAAGTTTGCAAGAATATTTTAATGGGAATAATGAATATCAGCTGATACCAAGTGATATGGTTCTTGACTATACGGGAATACTTGATGAAGAACATCCATTTGAAGCATTGGCAGAAAAAACAATTGAAAATCTGTACAATGGATCTTATGCTCATAAAGCAGAGATTCTTTGTAAATTTGCTGAAGACTTACATGTAGATGGAGTCATACATTTTTGTCATTGGGGATGTAAGCAGGCATCTGGTGGAAGTATTTTATTAAAAGAAGAGATGAAGCAACATCATATTCCAATGTTAATTTTAGACGGAGATGGAATTGATAGGAGAAATAGTCATGACGGTCAGATTAAGACACGTCTTGAAGCATTTTTGGAAATGATAGATGATGACGGAGGAAATACGACATGTTAGGTTATATTTGTAAGTATACACCTGTTGAAATCTTTGAATCTATGGGAGAAACAATGAAAAAGATTAAACCTGAGGTTGCAAGTTTTCAACAGGCAGATACAAAAATGCATCCAAATATATGTAGTTTTGCAAAAGGTGTTTTAGAAGATGTGTTGGATCATGACTATGATGGTATTATTCTTACAACATGTTGTGATAGTATTCGAAGATTATATGATGTTTTAAAAGATGAATTCCCAGACAAGTTTATTTATATTCTGGATGTTCCAAGAATTATCAATGATGCTGGTGTTCGTTTATATGAAAAACGAATTATTGAGATGATGGAAGATTATCGAGATTTTAGTGGAAAAGAATTTTCAGAAGATGCGCTTGAAAAAGTTCTTAAAAAGATAAAAGAAGAACAGGAGCCAAACAATATTACACCACAAAAAGATAAGATAAAAATAGGAATTCTTGGAGCAAGAGCAAATCAAAATATTCATAAAATTTTAAGAGATCATCACGTACAAGTGCTATTTGATGATACTTGTACAGGATTGGAAAGAAAAATTCTTTTAAACAAGGAACAAGTGTTTCATAGTTATTGTACAGGTTTGTTAAGTCAGTTTCCATGTATGCGTATGCAACAGGCTTCCAATAGAGATCGTCTGCTCTCAGAACAATTTTCTTCTGTTGACGGCATTATTTATCATACAGTACAGTTTTGTGATAATTATTCGTATGAATACGCATGGCTGAAACAACAAATAAAAAAACCGCTTCTTTTATTAGAAACAGATTATACAAAACAAAGTTATGGTCAGATTTTAACTCGTATGGAAGCATTTTTAGAATCTCTTAAAAAAACGCCAGAAAAAATGACAGAGAAGAGAAAGGCAGGAATAAAATCAATGTATGTAATGGGAGTAGACAGTGGTTCCACATCAACAAATGCAGTTATTATGGATCAGGATCGTAAAATTAAGGCATTTTCCGTTGTACGAACCGGTGCAAAATCTGGAGAAAGTGCACAAAAAATTTTAGAAGAAGTTCTAAAAAAAGCTGGTATTACAAAATCTGATCTTTCTTGGATCGTATCAACTGGATATGGGAGAGTTAGTATTCCATATGCAGATGAAGATGTAACAGAAATCAGTTGTCATGGGCGCGGTGCACATTATTTTCAACCTTCTATCCGCACAATTCTTGATATTGGAGGGCAAGACAGCAAAGCAATTGCTTTAAATGATCAAGGTGAGGTTACTGATTTTGTTATGAATGATAAATGTGCAGCAGGAACTGGACGATTTCTTGAAATGATTGCAAGAAGCCTTGAAATTAGTATTGATGAACTTGGACCAATTGCACTAAAATCTACAGAGAAAATAGAGATTACAAGTATGTGTTCTGTTTTTGCAGAATCAGAAGTTATTTCTTTAATTGCACAAAACAAAGAAAAAGCAGATATTGCAAATGGTATTTGTCATTCGATTGCCAATAAATCTTATTCTTTATTAAAGAGAGTTGGACTTCGAGAAGAATTTATGATGACCGGAGGAGTTGCAAAAAATCCTGGGGTTGTACGTGCTGTTGAAGAAAAAATAAAATCAAAACTTCATATTTGTCCGGAACCTGAAATTGTAGGAGCAACCGGAGCCGCATTATATGCGCTTGATCATATGATGGGAAATTAAAAAGAACGGGTTTCATGCCCGTTCTTTTTATTATAAACATTAAAAATTATTGATTTGTCACAAGTTTCATCAGATCAGAACCTGTTTGTTTTGTGTCTTTTGGAAAATAAATATGAAGAGTTTTTTTACCACTTTTGACTTTCTGTTCTTTTAATTCAAAAGTCTTACTATGCATTCCCTGTGATGCTTGTACGTTTTGAAAATCAGTAATAATGTTATCTACTAATAATTTCTTTGCATCTGAAATTTTGTCAATATGATTTGGTTTTAATGCCTGTGTCGTGTTTTGGGCTGCTTGTTTAAATAAATCCAAATAATTGATATATTGACTGGATACTTTTACTGTTGCTTCTTTTCCATCTTCATTTTTTACTTCAACCTTGTATTTTAAAGTGGAAAGTTTTTGGGATATGGCATTAAAAATATCAGTAGCTTCAGATTCAGTGATAGAAACACCTGCTTTTGAAAATTCATCTCGTAAAGTTGAAATCATGGAATCATGATAGGTGTCTTTTGTCTTCTGTGCATCGTTTTCGTCAATTCCAAGTTTTGCGATTTCAGTTGAATTTTGGCATATCATTAACTGATAGAAAGCATTCATTGTTGCATCAGGAGCCTTTGCTTTTTGTGATTCACATCCAGAAGAAACAAGTGCAATTGAAAATACACTGATTCCTGCCAATATTTTTCTTATAAACCTACGCCTCATTTTTTTCATTCCTTTCTATTTTTTCTTTTGTAATTATAAAATTTCTGTTGTATAATGTCAACTTGTGTCGAAAAGAAACATAAGTTTGTCAAACAAATTTTTCTATGTTAAACTAACTAAGATTACCTTATAGTAAGGAGGAATAAGATAAAAATGGCAAAGAATACGTATGATGCCAACAGTATATCTGTTCTAGAAGGACTAGAAGCAGTCCGTAAAAGACCAGGGATGTATATTGGAAGCGTATCTACAAAAGGATTGAATCATTTAATATATGAAATTGTAGACAACTCAGTAGACGAATTTTTGGCTGGATATTGTAATGATATTACCGTATCTCTTGAAGATGATGGTACTGCCATTATTTCTGATAATGGACGAGGAATTCCTGTTGGTATTAATAAAAAAACAGGCCTTTCTGCGGTAGAGATGGTATTTACAATGCTGCATGCCGGTGGAAAATTTGGAGATGGTGGATATAAAATTTCCGGTGGTTTGCATGGTGTTGGTGCATCTGTTGTAAATGCATTATCTACTTGGCTAACAGTTACAGTCAAACAAAATGGTAAAATATATCAGCAAAAGTATGCTCGTGGAAAAATTTTGACGCCACTAGAAGTTATTGGTACGTGTAAAAAATCAGAAACTGGAACAACCGTTCAATTTTTACCAGATCCAGAAATTTTTGATAAAACCTATTTTAAGGCAGCAATGGTAAGAAATCGTCTTCATGAAACAGCATATTTAAATCCTTCGCTTACGATTCATTATATTAATCGAAGAAAAGAAGAGGAAACAAGCGTTGATTACCATGAACCAGATGGTATTTGTGCTTATGTAAAAAAATTAAACGAAGGAAAAACAATCCTTCATGAACCAATTTATTTTAAGAGATCAACGGATGGCATTGAAGCCGAGATTGCTTTTCAATATACAGAAGATTTTGGAGAGAATATTCTTGGCTTTTGTAATAATATTTATACCATTGAAGGTGGAACACATATTACAGGATTTAAAACAAAATTTACGACGATTATGAATCAGTATGCAAGAGAACTAGGTATTTTAAAAGAAAAAGACGCTAATTTTACTGGTGCTGATGTAAGAAATGGAATGACAGCAATTGTTTCAGTCAAACATCCAGATCCTAGATTTGAGGGTCAAACCAAAACAAAACTTGATAACCCAGATGCAGGAAAAGCAGTAAGTGAAATTACTGGTGAAGAAACTGTTTTATTTTTTGATAAGAATTTAGATACATTAAAGAAAGTACTAGCATGTGCAGAAAAATCTGCAAAAATTCGTAAAGCAGAAGAAAAAGCAAAAACAAATATGCTTGTAAAGCAAAAATTATCTATTGATAGTAATGGAAAACTTTCTAATTGTGAAAGTCATAAAGCAGAAGAATGTGAGATATTTATCGTTGAGGGAGATTCTGCAGGAGGTTCTGCCAAAACAGCTAGAAATCGAAAAACGCAGGCAATTCTTCCAATTCGTGGAAAAATATTAAATGTAGAAAAAGCAACCATGGATAAAGTTCTAGCAAATGCAGAAATCAAAACGATGATTAATGCTTTTGGATGTGGATTTTCAGAGGGATATGGTAATGATTTCGATATTACAAAACTTCGTTATCATAAAATTGTTATTATGACAGATGCTGATGTAGATGGCGCACATATTGCTACTTTACTGCTTACATTTTTTTATCGTTTTATGCCGGAGTTAATTACACATGGGCACGTTTTCCTTGCAACTCCGCCTTTGTATAAAGCAATTCCGAAAAAAGGAAAAGAAGAATATTTATATGATGATGATGCATTAGCAAAATATCGTGCAAATCATAAGACCTCTTTTACCCTTCAAAGATATAAAGGTCTTGGCGAAATGGATGCACAACAGTTATGGGAAACAACGCTTGATCCTGAAACAAGAACATTAAAACAGATTGAAATTGAAGATGCCAGAATGGCTTCGGATGTGACTTCTATGTTAATGGGAAGTGATGTTCCTCCAAGAAGAAACTTTATTTATGAAAATGCCGATGACGCAACGCTGGACATCTAATAAAAAGATGTAAAAACAGAAAGGAATTATTATGTCAGAACATATTATAAAAGCAGAATTTTCTGAAGTGATGCAAAAATCTTATATTGATTATGCAATGAGCGTTATTTGTGCAAGAGCACTTCCTGATGTTAGAGATGGATTAAAACCTGTACAGCGAAGAGTCCTTTATTCTATGGATGAACTTGGACTCCGTTTTGATCGCCCACATAGAAAATCTGCAAGAATCGTAGGAGATACGATGGGGAAATACCATCCACATGGTGACAGCTCTATTTATGATGCTCTAGTTGTCATGTCGCAAGAATTTAAGAAAGGTATGCCGCTGATTGATGGTCATGGAAATTTTGGTTCTATCGAAGGAGATGGAGCTGCTGCTATGCGTTATACAGAGGCTAGACTTCAAAAAATCACACAAGATGCTTATTTATCAGATCTTGATAAAGATGTTGTTGATTTTGCCCCTAATTTTGATGAAACGGAACGTGAACCGAAAGTTCTTCCAGTAAAAATACCAAATCTTCTCATAAATGGTGCAGATGGAATTGCTGTCGGTATGACAACGAGTATTCCACCACATAATCTTTGTGAAGTCGTCGATGCTGTGAAAGCTTACATGCGAAAGGAAAGTATTACGAATGAAGAATTAATGGGATATATACAAGGTCCTGATTTTCCAACCGGTGGACTTGTTGTTAATAAAAAAGATCTTTTAGGAATCTATTCTTCTGGAACTGGGAAATTAAAACTACGTGGAAAAGTTGTCTTTGAAAAATCACAAAAACGTGGAGAAAAAGATAAACTGGTAATTACAGAAATACCATATACGATGATTGGAAATAATATTTCTAAATTTTTGTCAGATATCGTGAATTTAATTGAAACGAAAAAGACAACAGACATTCTAGATATTTCGAATGAATCATCAAAAGAAGGAATTCGCATCGTGTTAGAATTAAAAAAAGGAGCAGATGTTGAACGTTTGAAAAATCTTTTATATAAAAAGACAAAACTTGAAGATACTTTTGGAATTAATATGTTGGCAATTGTTAATGGAAGGCCGGAAACATTAAGTCTGAAAGATATTATCGCTTATCATACACAATTCCATTATGAAATCACAAGAAGAAAATATCGTACACTTTTAAAAAAGTTATATGAACAAAAAGAAATTAAAGAAGGTTTAATTAAAGCCTGCGATATGATTGATTTAATTATTGAAATTATTCGTGGAAGTAAAAGTCAAAAAGAAGTAAAGGCTTGTCTGACAAAAGGTGAAATTGGAAATATCAATTTCAAAACGTCAGATTCTATGATTGAAGCAACAAAACTTACATTTACAGATAAACAGGCTTGTGCTATTCTTGATTTAAAGCTTTATCGTTTGATTGGTCTTGAAATTTTTGCATTGAAAGAAGAATTTCAAGAAATTACAGAAAAAATTGAAAAATATGAAGATATTTTAAACAATGATCTTTCTTTAAAACGTGTCATTCGTAAAGAATTGGATGCATTAAAAAAAGAATTTGGAAAAGAAAGAAGAACCACCATTGAAGATGGAAAAGAAGCTGTTTATATAGAAGCTCCAATAAAACAAGAACAAGTTTATTTTATTATGGATCGTTTTGGTTATTCTAAAACATTTGATAAGGCAACATTTGAAAGAAATAAGGAAAATGTTCAAAAGGATTATAAATATGTGATTCCATGTATGAATACGGATAAAATTTGTATTTTTACGAATCAAGGAACGATGCACCAAATAAAAATATTAGATATTCCATCTGGAAAATATAGAGATAAGGGCACTCCAATTGATAATCTTGGAAATTATGATAGCTCTAAAGAAGCTATTATTGCGGTTATGCCAGTAGAAGATATTCTTCATACAGAACTTTTATTTGCGACTGCTCAAAGTATGTTAAAAGTTGTAAATGGTGAAGAGTTTAAAGTTACCAAAAGAACAGTTGCATCAACAAAACTTACAGAAAATGATGAAGTTGTAGCAGTGATTCCAGTTTCAACTACGATGAATGATGAAGTTGTATTGCAGACAAAAAATGGAGTGTTTTTAAGATTCCAACTTTCTGAAATTCCAAAAAAGAAAAAAGGTGCTATTGGTGTACATAGCATGAAGCTGTCAAAAGATGATGAAATTATGAAGGTTTATGTTCTGGAAGCACAGAATATAACATCGATTATGTATAAAAAGAAAAAATTAGAGTTTCATAAACTAAAACTTGCGAAAAGAGATACAAAAGGTTCAAAAATCCGACGTTAAGGAAGAAAGGAAACACATATGAAGGTTGATTTGATTATCCCAACATATAAACCAGGAGAAAAATTTAAAAAATCTCTTTCAAGACTTTCAAAGCAGACAAGAAAACCTGATAAAATTATTATCATTAATACCGAAGAAAAATTTTTTGATAAAAATTTTTTAGATATTTACAAAGATGCACCAATAGAAGTTTATCATATAAAAAAAGAAGACTTTGATCATGGAAAGACCAGAGATTATGGTGCATCGTTATCTAACGCCGATATTTTGATGTTTATGACAGATGATGCAATACCAAAAGATGCATATCTTGTTGAAAACCTTCTTCGTCCGTTTGAAAATCCAGATGTGGCGGCTGCTTACGGCCGCCAACTGGCAGATCCGAAAAAAAATTATATCGAATATTATACAAGGACCTTTAATTATCCAAAAGAAAGTCGCCTGAAAACAAAAAAAGATCTTGATACTCTTGGGATTAAAACATTTTTTTGCTCTAATGTTTGCAGTGCCTATAGAAAAAAAGATTATGATTCAATGGGCGGATTTATTCATAAAACAATTTTTAATGAAGATATGATCATGGCATCTAAACTTATTGAAGCTGGAAAAATAATTGCTTATACTGCAGATGCACAAGTATGGCATTGGCATGATTATAGGGCAATTGATCAGCTTCACAGAAATTTTGATCTTGCTGTATCACAAGTAGATTATGGAGGATTATTTTTAAAAGTTAAGTCCGAATCTGAAGGTGTACGAATGGTTACAGCTACCTTAAAGCATTTAGCATCCAAAGGAAAATTTCATTTAATTCCCAAATATATTACAGATAGTGGATGCAAGTACATTGGTTACAAACTTGGAAAAAATTATAAACATCTTCCTCAATGGCTAATCAAAAAAATTACAATGAATAAAACCTATTGGAATTTTTAAAATTTTATTTGTGTAAATGGAACGTTAATTTCAAGAAATCTTAATAAAATCATCTATTGTTTTCGTTAATAATATGATATAATTAAAGACTATAAAACAGATGAATAATGAGGAGGACACAAATGAAAATCAGACAATTTAAGATTATACTGAGTGTATTTCTTATAATCGGAATTGCAGTGGGAGGGGTGCTCGGATATTATGATGCACGTCTGGAAGCTTCTGTAAACACGAAACAAAAACTTGAAGATCCAGCAGGAACAAATCTTATTTCTGACTCATCCGTTATTAATATTCTTTTGGTTGGATCAGACCATGGAGCAATTAAGGGTGATCATGGACGATCTGATAGTATTATGATTGCAACAATTAATACAAAAACAAAAGAATTGAAACTGACATCTCTTATGCGTGATATGTATGTGGAAATTCCAGATCATGGACACAATAAATTAAATGCAGCATATGCTTTTGGTGGGGTTCAGCTTCTTTATAAAACAATTGCAAAAAACTTTGGAATTAAAATTGACCATTACTGTATTGTTGATTTTTCCACTTTTGAAAAGGTCATTAATAAAGTGGGTGGAGTAGAAATCAGCTTGGAAGAAAAAGAAGCAAAATATTTAAACAGTACAAACTATATTTCTAAGAAAAAATATCGTAACGTTAAAGTAGGAAGACAGTTATTAAATGGAAATCAAGCACTTGGTTATTCTAGAATCCGTTATGTTGTTTCTAAAAAATATGGAGGCGGAGATTTTGGACGAACCGGAAGACAAAGAGCCGTCCTTCAAGCAGCATTAAATAAAGTTTTAGATCAAAATGTTGCTGAAATTGCTAATATTGCATTGGATGCATTAAAAGATGTATCGACAGATATGGATGCCTCTTATTTAAAAAGTCTTGTAACAAAAGTGATTTCCATGGGAACTACAGATATTGATCAGAAACGAATTCCTTTAGAGGGAACTTATAAAATGGGAAGAGCTCAAAGCAATATGTTTGTATTCTTTGTAAACTTTAAAGCAAACAAAGAAGCATTACAGTACTTCCTATTTAACAAAGGTACAGAAAAAGATTGGTCAAAAGAATATGGTGGTTCTAAAAATGTAGAAACCTTTGGATATACTGCAGCGACATCAACGAAAGCATCTACAAAAACGTCTAATACTTCTTCTACACAGAGTAGAAAAAGTTATACAACGACAACTTCTTCTACAAGAATGGCATCTTCGCAAAGAACGACAAGAACTTATTATTCTTCTACAAGAAGATCTACGCGTTCTACAAGAAGTACACGTAGCACATATAGGCCTACACCTACAACAGAAGCTACACATTCTACAACACATACAACAACAGAGAGAGTTCATCCATCAACAACGAACACAGAATCTGCTCAGGAATAAAGGAAAAGAAGGTCATTTGATATGTTTACAAAAAAATTTACAGTCATCATCAGTTTTTTTCTGATCATTGCAATTGGCGTTGGTGGTATGCTTGGGTATTATGATGCGCGACTGGAAGCCGCAGTGACGCCAAAAAAACAATCTATGGATAAAGTGAAGATTAAGAATGAGGAAGATCTGACCTTCGATAAAGATGTTGTCAATATTTTATTAGTTGGTTCTGATAATGGGGCTCAGGGCTCCGAAAAAGGTGATCATGGTCGATCTGACAGTATGATGGTTGCAACGATCAACTTTAAAACAAAAGAATTGAAATTAACTTCTTTTTTAAGAGATATGTATGTAGAAATACCAGGTCATGGACGTAATAAACTAAATGCCGCTTATGCATTTGGCGGGGAAGCGCTTTTATATCAGACACTGGCTCAAAATTTTAATATTAAGATCGACAAATTCTGTGTTGTAGATCTTGCCGCATTTGAAAAGGTAATTAACAGGATCGGCGGAATTGAAATGACTCTTGAACAAAGAGAAGCAGAATACTTAAATACAACAAATTATATTTCAAAGAAAAAATATCGAAATGTAAAAGTCGGTAAACAGACTTTAAATGGTAATCAGGCATTAGGGTATGCAAGAGTTCGTCATGTGTTCTCTAAAAAGTATGGTGTTGAAGAGTTTGGACGAACAGGAAGACAGCGTGCTGTTATGCAGGCAACTTTCCAGAAGATGTTACAGCAAAATCCTTTAGATCTTGTGGATATTGCGATTGATGCACTTGGTGATGTATCTACGGATATGGACGCAACTTATATTAAGAAACTGATCCTATCTGTTGCACAAATGGGAACAACAGAGATTGATCAGCTTCGTGTACCGATCGAGAATACATACAAAACAGCTGTTGCTGGAAGCTATCCTCCATGTGGATATGTTTTCTTTGTAAATTTCAAAGCAAATCAGGAAGCATTAAAGTACTTTATGTTTAACAAAGGAAAACGTCAGGATTTTGCTAAGAATTATGGAGGTGCAGATGCTGCTGAGACATGTGGTTATCCTTCCAAATACGACTATAACCGTTCAAAAGGTGATTCTGGGAACATATTTAACAGCTCTGACACTACAGAAGGAGAGTAGTGCTTATTGAGAAATATTATCAATAAGGCACTGCGATTAGTCTTGAGTAATCGCCATAGGATGTTTTATAATAGACAAAGTTACTTAGAGAGCATATAAAGTCATATAGCTCTTAAGTATACAAGAAATAAATACATATTTATATCATACAGGAGGAAAAAACCATGGATTTAACAAAAGTTTTATCAGTAGTAAAGAGTAAAAAAACAGGATTTTTTGCAGCAGGCGTTTTATTTGGAACAGCAGGTATTAAAGCATTATCAAGTAAGGATGCAAAGAAATTTTACACAAATTGTACAGCAGCTGTTCTTCGTGCAAAAGAATGTGTAATGGATACAGTTGCAACTGTACAGGAGAATGCTGAAGATATCTATGCTGAAGCTCAGCAGATCAATGAAGAAAGAGCAGCAGAAGCAGAGGAATGGGAAGCTTATGCTGAAACTGATGAGGCAGAAGAGGCAGAAGAAACAGAAGAAGTTTCCGAAGATACTTTCAAAGAAGTTGCAGAATAGAATAGAACATTAAGATTAAGGCACCTGCAGTTTTCCTGCAGGTGTTTTCAAACAAAAAGGAGTTTGTATGAAATTTACGATCAAACATGAGATTCGAGGCAGAATTCGTATTCATAACTGCCAGAAGACAATGAGTGCTGATCAGGCAGATGAACTTCAATATTATCTTATAACA
>SKEG01002216.1_pt1 | contig 13049 bp, 10 predicted proteins | sample 4826631 | NCBI WGS metagenome assembly SKEG01 (sample SAMN11008815, study PRJNA524170) | human gut metagenome | biome: Human fecal sample; material: Feces; isolation source: fecal sample from pouch patient p26, p34, p50 | host: Homo sapiens | place: Israel: Tel-Aviv | collected 2016-11-02
GCTTTTATTGACAGACCAAATTGAAAGCTTGGAAAAGTCTTCAGAGGAAATAGAGGTCAAACTAAAACGTGCCCGTCACTTGCAAAAAGCAACTGCTAAACGACATCAACTTTCGCTGGAAGATTTGTCAGACATTTCACGTCTTATGGAAAATCAAAAATCATGGCGTCATTTGCAGTTGAGAATGTATGGGAGTGTCATTCTAACCTCCCTTCTTTATCTGATGGGCCTACTGGTTGTCATTTATTATTTTAAGGATCCCAGAGGTTTGTTTGTTGTCTGTCCGACATTTTTAATAGCCATAAATCTATTGGTATATCATTATAGAAAGCAGGTTGAATACCTCTGTCCTAATTGTCATAGGATCTTTGATCCAAGTTTTAAAGAATTTGCCATTGCTGGACATACACCAAGGACTCGTAAGCTGACTTGTCCTCATTGTCATGTGAAAACCTACTGTCTGGAGTTGGCTAAGACTAAAACAAAATAGGTTATCGAACATAAAAAACGCTTGAGAATTACTTCTCAGGCGTTTTTAGCTTATTCAACTGAGCTTAGGGCTTCAAGCATATTAAGTTTGGCAAGACGTTTGTTGACGACGAAGCCAAGGATAATAAGGATTATGCCGATAAGGACAGCTGGTAAAAGGTAGGTAGCCAATCCGAGAGATGGATCAAACATGATACGATCTGGAGGAATGATGCTTACCATATAATGGTGAAGTGCCTGTCCAAGACCGAACCCTACGAAGATACCGATGATTGAAAGGTAAATGGTTTCACGATAGATGTAGAGGGATACTTCGTTATTGTAGAAACCAAGAACCTTAACGGTTGAAAGTTCGTGGATACGTTCTGAAACGTTGATGTTAGTGAGGTTATGGAGAACAACCACGGCAAGGAGAATGGAAACCGTAATCAAGATACCAATAACCTGTGTCAATGAATTGACCATAGTGCTAATCTGCAGTTTAAGGTTGTTGTTTTGAACAACACCATAAACATTAGGTAAGTTGATGAATTTGGCTGCCATATTTTCAACATTTTGCTTAGTTGGTTCAGCGAGAGTAACAAGGTTGGCATTATTCACTGAAGGTGTCCCAAAAGCTTTTTGGTAGTAGCTAGCATTCATAAAGAGGAAATGCCCCATGTACATTTCAGTGATACCAGCTATCTTAATCTTGACAGATTCATCCTGACTGTTTTGCACAGTAATGGTATCTCCAACCTTGAGGTTTAGGAGTTTTGCCATTTTTTCAGAGATAATTGCTCCGTCATTAGATAGCTTGAGAGTCTTATTGCGGTCTCGGTCATGCAAGCTAACGTAACTATCAACGAGTTTATCGTCACGGTCGTTAAAGACAAGGGTTGAGATTTCTTGGGTGTCCTTGTTGCTATCGGCAATTTTTTGCAAGGTTTCAAAATGGACATTCAAGTATTCTTTAACGTCTTTGCTATCGAGGAGTTTAGTGAGTTCCTCATCCAAAGCACTTGACGTATTTGGTTGCTTGGCAACAATCATATCATAGTGAATGATGTCTTCAAACTGTTGCTGGTTAAGGTTAGATACAGAAGATCGAATTCCTAAACCTGCGAAGAGCAGTGCGATAGAACCTGCGACACCAAAGAGGGTCATAAACATCCGTTGCTTATAGCGGAAAATATTACGCATGGTAACTTTTTCCGTAAAGCTGAGACGTTTCCAAAGAGGTGTGATGCGCTCTAGGACAATCTTAGCTCCTGCACGAGGTGGTTTTGGAAGGAGGAGTTGGGAAGGTTTTTCCCAGAGCTCTTTCTTGGCAACCGCAAAGGCAGGTAGCACAGCAGATAAGAGACCTAAAAGGAAGGCCACAAGGGTAAGTCCTAAGTAGAAGTGCAATTCAAAAGCAGGAAGCTGCAAATCGCTCTTATAAGTGTTGTGAATTAGAATCGGAAGTAGTGTATGACCGGTAATAACACCTGCAGTTGTACCAGTAATACTCGTAATTAAACCATAAATGACGAATTTATGGATAATTCTCGGACTACTGTAGCCTAGGGCGTTGAAAATACCAGCCTTACCACGTTCCTCTTCAACAAAGCGTCCCATGGTTACAAAGGTAACCAAAGCTGCTATAAAGTAGAGAGCGACAGGGAAGATGTTACTCACATCGTGAATGATGTTAATATTACTTTCATAAGCAACATATCCCTCAGAACCCGGAATCTCTCGACGAGAGTAGAATTGATAGCTAGGCGCTGGTAAATTATCAACCATTGCTTGACTTTCTTCGAGTTCTTTTTGCTTGGCTTCAATCTTGGTAGTAGCTTCTTTGACGCTAGCGGCTTCGGCAGGGTTGCTTGTAGCCATTTGCTGGGTCTGTGCGAGTGCTGTTTCAAGTTCTTGTTTAGCTTGAGTAATTTGAGCTTGAGACTGTGACTTGATTTCAGCGAGGCGTTTCTCAGGTTCGTCTTTAAAGAGTTCCTTGAGTTCAGCCTTTCGTTCAGAAATCTTATTTGCGTATTCCTCACTAAAAGGACTAACATTTTCCAAATCCTTGTAGCGGATGCGGGCAATCATGTAATCATTAGAGGTGAAGTCCGTCTCTGGAACAATGGCATAGCCATCCAGTTTCCCCGTACCAGCGCTGGCATTACCAAGGCGGTTCCTAGAGAGAAGTTCAGAGGAATTAACAAAACCAGTAATGGTATATGTTTGTTCCTTTAACTGTTTTTGCCCTGAGCTATCTACTGGCTCAGAAAAGTTAATCTTATCTCCGACGCTATATTCTTCTTTATAAGTTGAGGAAAGAGCGATTTCCCCGTCCTTAGTAGGAAGTTTCCCCTCAATAAGGTCGTAAGTAGAGATTTTCTTAGGTTTAGAGAAAATACGAAATGCTGTATTCTTCCCCTTGATGACAGCATCTTTGAAATAACCATACTCGATGTCTACATTCTTTTTCTTAATCGAATTGAGAAGGTCCTGATCGGTTTGGTTGATACTGTAAGTGCTGATTAAGCTCAAGTCAGCTGTTTGATGCGTCTTGAAGAAGTGTTCCCCAGTTTTTTTCATATTAGGAGAAGTTACTTTAAGACCAATCAAGGCAAAGGATCCCAGTGCCATAAGCAAGGCAATAGAGAGCATACGCCCTTTAGAAGCTACAAAGGTTCGCCAAACATCTTTCCAATAAGTTGTTTTTTTCATGACGGTGCTCCTTTCTAGTATTCCAAGTCCTCGATTTTTTGTGGATTAGGATTAAGTTCCACACTCTTAATCTTGGCATCGTGCATTCGAATGACACGATCAGCGATTGGAGCTAGAGAAGCATTATGGGTCACGATAATAACAGTTGTTCCCTGTTTGCGAGCCATTTCTTGAAGGAGGGTCAGGATTTGTTTCCCTGTTTGATAATCCAGAGCCCCTGTTGGCTCATCACAAAGAAGAATCTTTGGATTTTTGGCAACGGCGCGTGCAATAGCGACACGTTGTTGCTCCCCACCAGATAGTTGTGATGGGAAATTGTCTAAGCGGCCTCCCAAACCGACTTCGACGAGTGTTTGAGTAGCATCTTTAGCGTTTGGAACGATTTCAGATGCTAGTTCGACGTTTTCCCTGGCCGTAAGGTTTGAAACTAAGTTGTAAAATTGGAACACAAAGCCAACGTCCTCACGACGATAGGTTGTCAGTTCTTTAGCTGTGTATTCAGAGATATCCTTACCATCAATAATGACGCGGCCTTCGTCATTGGTGTCCATACCACCCAAGATGTTAAGAACGGTTGATTTCCCTGCACCAGAGGCACCAAGAATAACGACAAGCTCCCCTTTTTCGATATCAAAGCTTACGTCGTTGTTTGCGATAATTTCCAGATCACCGGTTTTATAGCGTTTATAGCTATGCTTCATTTGAATATAAGCCATGAATTTCCCTTTCATACGAAAATAATGATGCTGATAATTACCTATCTTTCCGTACTCTATTGTAACGGATTTTCCTTGGAATATCTAGGTTTTGAAGCAAAAAAAGGTTTAAAAGACGATAAGATTTTCTTACATGTGACAGAAATTTGAGCGAAGCGTTTACACATGAGAAAAAACTATTCTAGATGAGCTTTGAGTGAGGTGAAAATTTGGTGAAATAGTTATAAAGTTAGGTTATTTTTAGTCTTTTACTGAGTAGATTTACTGTTTTTCCAAATTTACATCATTGTCGGAGAGTTTAGGTCGGTAAATGTTTCATAATAGGGTTGTCATAGGGAATCTGCTTTTGCGTCAGAGTCGATGATGAATAAAGAGTTTTTCATAGTTTCGAGCACGGATCTATCCAGAATACCGCCATTTTTTTGAATTTGGAGGATACATTTTCTATAAGGGTTAGTTTATTCATTGGGAAATAGGGGCCTTTTGGTAATCATTTTTTGTGTGTTAGTTATTTTTAAAGAAGTTGTGATTACCTTAAAATGTGATATCTAAATGAGGGATGTACATTTTTAGAATGAGTTGTTTATTGGGAGGTGGTTTATAAAGTTGTTTATAAATCCTTTTGTTGTAACTTTCTTTGAACTAATTGAGGGACTTTAGTTTCTAATCTTATTTTAGGATGTTGAAAACTCCACTTCCTGAATCAAGAATTCTTTTTATAGTTGCATTTAAAGTGTTTGGACAGAATTTTGCTATCCGATAAATTTTTTGGGGAGGTAAGTCAGCAAAAGTGGTTTCTGAAGAATCTGTCTAAAAAACAAGTATTATTTCCCTAAGTACTACTTAAAGAAATTACCATTTGCATAGCTTAAAAAAGCTAATCTGATAATAGATTGTCATCAATTTTAAGACATGAAGTTGTCATTTATTTAAAATGCTTAAAAATTAAAGAAATGCTTGAAATCAAGGTTTTTGCATGCTAAGATTGTTATCTAGGTGAAGGGTTGGTCAAACAGCTCAACCAACCTTTTACCACCTACAGCAGCAAATTGGACTCGTTGTTAGCCAGTTAGAGCTAACCAAACAAATAGTGAGGGATTTATGATTAAGAACAAAGATAATGGTTTTATTGGCAAAGCAATAATCAGCTTGATTGCTACTTTGGGGACTCTAGCTCTATTCATGGGTACCAGTGGAGCTTCAGCTGATGTCAAAGAAGCGCCAAAACTTGATTTAGATGCCAATCAGACTAAGGTTCAAACCGTTAGTGATGAGGAATTGAAGACTCATGATGGGCAAGCTCAAGATACGAAGAAACAAGATACACCTGGACAAAAACAGCCAGAAACTGAAGAATCTAAGACTTCAGATGAGGAAACTCCTGATTACATCGTTATCACTGAAGTAGTGGATTCGTCGGAGCATAAGCAGGACTCTAATCAAGTGGTTGATGGCGTCGCTCAAACGCTCGCCCCAGACTTGTTGAATGAGATTTTAGCTCAAACTAGCGAAGTTGGGGAATACCAGATTTATGTCAAGAATGATGATGAGCTATTAATTTCAGGACCTGTACCTACCCAAACAGCGAATGAGGATGTGAATTACCCTACTTTAGAAAGTTCATTAAATTCGGCGAGCATCTACTTAGGTCAAAAGAATCGCTATAAATTGGCCAACGAAGAAGACGCACAGTCAGGTCTTGCTTTGGTTGAAGAATAAAATTTTTATATGACTATCACAAAAAGACTTGGATTTCTTGTCCAAGTCTTTTGTATGTTATGACTGAATTGTTAATAGAAAAAAGGAACTGCGAGATTCCTTATCATTTTTTAGAATGGCAATTTACCGGCAAAGGCACCCATTGATTTTTTAGTCGCTTCGTCAATTTGTCCAAGAGCATCGTTAAGTGCTTGAACAGTCATATCTTGAAGTGTTTCCACATCATCAGGATCCACGACAGCATCAGCGAAAGTGATGTTAACCACTTTTTTGTCACCAGTCAATTCAGCAACAACCAAGTCTTGTGCTGATTTTCCAGTGAAGGTTGTAGCAGCCAACTCAGCTTGGCTTTTTTCCATTTGTTTCTGAAGCTTTTGAGCTTGCTTCATCATGTTCTGCATGTTCATCATAATAGTTTCTAGATTCCTTTCATATCAAGGGTTTAGCCCTTGTTTCTTAAATTTCACTGCCCACTTCTGCCCAGAAATAAGTAGTATAAAAATCTTAACTATTATACCATGTTTAGCTTGATTGACAAAGTGGGGAGAAGTATTGGAGAAATTTGTAAAGACTTGATTTTTTCTTATTCATAACAAATGTTAGAGCAATTACAAATCATTAAATTGTAAGACTTATGATAAATACTGTACAATGGTTTATTGTTAATCCAGTCAAAATTCGATTGGAGATAAAAAAGAAAGAGAAGTGACAATGCAAAAAAGAAATATTTTAGGGATTCTTGTAGGACTAGTTATAGGGCTGTATACAGTCTTAGGAATGAGCCTATTTACTTTTATTAATATAAAATTTAACTCTGTTTATTATGCTCAGCATATTCCTCATAAAGAGGGAACGGAACCGGACATCATTATGTTGATGGAGAATATGGGTTGGGCCTATACACCGGAAATAGAAGGTATTAGCTATGATGATGATGGGTCGTACGCTATAACTAGAGAAAAAGGAACAAAAACGTCTGTATTAAGTTTTACGAATGGTACTCTATTTTTTTTCCTGGACTCAGGTGAAAGTTATCTTTTTGATCGTAATTTTTCTATCCAACATGCTTTTGACAAACGTTATCATACTATTAAATATAATCAACGAAAAGTCAAAAAAGAAATTAGAGAAACTGTTCAACCTGTGATTGATGCTCAACCAAAACCATTAATCAATCTTCAGTGGTTGTTTAATTTAATTTATCAAAGTAGGTTTAATTAGAGAATAAGATAGCATAGAAGTGTTTTGTAGGGACTCTTGCCTTTGCTATTTGAAAGTAGTTTAGGTTGAGTGAAATAGTCGGGAGAGTGGTTCGATATAATAGGTCCATTTCTTGGCTTTCCATGACGGCTAACCTTTGAAAACACCTCATTTTTATGCTACTATGAAAGTTATGAAAAAACAGTTACAAGGCTTGACGCAGGTGGAGGTCAAGCGGCGGATAGATGCCGGTAAAACAAATCATTTTAAAGCAAAAACTGGCTCCAGCAACTGGGAGATTTTTAGGCGTAATGTCTTTAACTCCTTTAATATGCTCAATTTTGCTATTTTTGTGGCCTTGATTGCTGTTCAGGCTTGGTCGAATCTTTTTTTCTTCGGAATCATTGTGCTTAATGCCTTTACGGGGATGATGACAGAGTTGCGTGCCCGTCGCATGATTGATAAGCTCAATCTCATGAATAAGGATCAAATCCGTGTGGTGCGTGATGGTGAGGTAACTTGTATTGATCCTCAGGATATTGTCTTGGATGATATCATGCTCTTGTCTGCGGGTGAGCAGGTGCCTAGTGATGCCGTGGTTGTTGATGGGATGGCTGAGCTTAACGAGGCTATGCTGACAGGTGAGAGTGACCTTATTCTCAAGAAGGATGGGAAGGAGTTGCTCTCAGGTTCTTACCTTGTGAGTGGTCAGGTTTATGCTAAGGTTATTAACGTAGCCGAGGATAATTATGCCAATAAGCTCATGCTTGAGGCCAAGACGCATAAGCCAATCGTGTCACGTATCCTCTATAATATGGATAAGATTGCTAAGTTTACGGGCAAGATTGTGATACCGTTTGGGCTTGCGCTCTTTTTTGAGGCTTACTTGATTAAACAGCTCTCTCTTCAAGAGTCGGTAGTTACTAGTTCGACAGCTCTTTTGGGAATGTTGCCTAAAGGGATTGCCCTTCTGACAATTACCTCTCTTTTGACGGCTGTTATTAAGCTTGGAATGAAACATATCCTGGTGCAGGAGATGTACTCTGTCGAAACCTTGGCGCGTGTCGATGTGCTTTGTTTAGATAAAACAGGAACAATTACGCAAGGAAAGATGACCGTTAAGGGTTTGAAACTACTGTCGGAGCGTTTCACTAAAGAGGATTTGGAGCGCTTGCTTGCGGCCTATATGCAGCATAGCAAGGATAACAATGCAACGGCTCAGGCGATTCGAAATGCCTATGAACGTCTGGAGCATCACTATCAGGTAGGGGATGTTATCCCATTTTCAAGTGATCGTAAATGGGGTGCTATGAGCATTGACGGGGTCGGAACTCTCTTTTTGGGAGCACCTGAGATGCTTCTTAAGGAAAACCCAAAAGCAGTCGATCAGGCGCAGGCTCGTGGTTCTCGTGTTTTGATTTTGGCATGGAGTCAGTCAGCGGTTGATACAGAGACCATGAGTTTGCCGAATGACGTTGAAGCCTTGACTTTACTTGAAATTGCCGATCCTATTCGTGAGGATGCTGCAGAAACTTTAGAATACCTACGTTCAGAAGATGTGACGCTGAAGATTATTTCTGGTGACAATCCTGTGACGGTTTCTCATATTGCCCACCAGGCTGGTTTTGCAGATTATCAAAGTTATATTGACTGTTCTAAGGTCAGTGATGAGGAGTTGGAGGCTTTGGCTGAAGATACGGCAATCTTTGGTCGCGTATCTCCGCATCAGAAGAAGTTGTTAATCCAAACGCTTAATGCCAATGGGCATACCACAGCTATGACTGGTGACGGTGTCAACGATATCTTGGCACTACGTGAAGCGGACTGTTCGATTGTTATGGCTGAAGGGGATCCCGCTACACGTCAGATTGCCAACTTGGTGCTTATGGATTCTGAGTTTAAGGATATTCCTGAAATTCTATTTGAGGGACGTCGTGTGGTTAATAATATTGCCCACATTGCACCTATTTTCCTCATCAAAACGGTCTATTCCTTCCTTTTGGGACTTATCTGTATTGCCAGTATTGTTTTTGGAAAGGCAGAGTACCTCTTGGTCTTCCCATTCATTCAGGTTCAGATGACTTTAGCGGGGCAATTTATCGAGGGTCTTCCACCATTTATTTTGACCTTCGAACGTAATATTCGACCTGTTGAGAAACATTTCCTCAGACGTTCGCTCCAGTTATCTATTCCTAATGCCTTGATGCTGGTTATCAGTGTTCTTATTTTCCATCTATCTCAGGTCTATCTTGGCATGAGCAATACGGACATGCTGACGCTGTCTTACTATATGATGGGATCAACGGGTGTCCTTGCCGTTATTCGTGCTTGTATCCCCTTGAATAAGGGACGTGTGGCCTTGATTATTTACTCAGTCTTTGGTTTCCTAATCAGCTCTTATTATCTTCGAGATGTGATTGAAATTTCGACACTTAATAGCTACACCTTACCAATCTATCTGGTAGCAATGGCTATCTGTACACCGCTTTTCTTCTGGATTAGCTACAAACAAGGTGCTTTCCAAAAAGCATAAGTCAAAACTCGAGCTTGGTAACAGGCTTGAGTTTTTTGATACCTCAACAGTAGGAAAGGCCTTGATGTGTATGAGGTATGGTACAATAGAGGCATGAAAACAGTAGGGCACTTGACGCCAAAAGTCATTAAAGCTTTTGATTTGGACTACAAGCCTGGTGAAGAAATCACGCTGTCTGCACAACGTAAGAAGCATATGGAAAAACATCGCCAGGAATTCAGTGATTTTGATGCTACCTATGAACGTATTCCAGAGATTATTGCTCATCCGGACTATATCGGTCGCCATCCTAATGGCCAGTCCTTGGAATATATCAAACGTATTGATGGTAATGTTCTGGTAGCGGTCAGATTATGTGATAAACTTAATGTCCGTACCATGTTTGTGATTAAAGATTCTAAGCTGAAAAATTATCTAAATGCTGGTAGAGCTAAGAAAATGTGATATAATATAAGTAAGAATAACAACGAGGGCGGAAGAGGCAGCCGCCGCACCTTCGGGTCTGAAAGAGATGCAGGACTGTCACCCTGCCGTTGTTTATCAAACCGAGAAGTCCCTTTGGGGGCTTTTTTGTATAGTAAAGATATTGATTCTTACAAAAAAGCCAAAAGTGTATTGACAAAAAATGAAAAAACTGTATATAATAACTTTAAAAGTAAGCGCTTGCTTGATGTGGCAGTTGACTTATGAAGGTTTAGAAATGTTATGAATAGTTTATGCCATTTTATTCCTCTCGTAGCAATTACTTTAAGGAGAATACTTATGAGAAAAAAGAGGAAATGGTTAATGGTTTTGGCTCTTGCTGTGACTTCTTTTGTGACTTTGTCTGGGGTTGCTGCAGCTGCGCAGTATTCAGGTGGTGGTATTTGGACTTACGGGGATTCTAATGGTGGTGATTTTCCGAATTACTATCATTTTCGAAATATCATAGTTCAGCTGTAGTTAGTCGTTGGACCTCTAAATCTAGTAAGGCCTATGCTTATGCCGGTCAGACTTCGTATGCTTTTATTAAAACGTCTTTTGGCGAGCAGGCTGCCTTTTACTATAACTATAATTAATTAAGTAACGGTGACTAGGTTGAATGTAATATGTCAACCTAGTTTTTGTTTCCTTGTAATGGTTCCATTTTCGACCGTAAACTTTATTTCAATACAAAGATATATAATTGTTCCGTTTAGGAGGTTTGTATGAAACGTGTTTTTATATTCATCTCGACTGTCCTGTTTTCTTGCTACTTAGTCACAATGATTGTTCAACAAAATCAGCAAATATCTTTTTCGAGTTATAATGCTGTAGATGTGACTGGTCAGGCTTTGACTGATCATAAGGTATCTAATCGTAAGGAAGTAACAGATGCTTTAACTAATTTAGCTAATCAGCATAATAGCTTAATTGCTAGACGGATTGTTCAACCAAATGAAAAGGGTGAAATAGATTTTCGTTATCAGTTTTACGGACACGTTTCTCCACCTTCTAATTTAAAAAGGGCTTCTCAGGAGAGTGCTGAAGGCAGTGATATAGTTAGTAACTATCTAATTGTTTCAGGTGATTTAAAGGGAGCAGAACTTATCTCGACATTCAGTCAGCTTGGCTATAATGCGGTTGATTTTTCTTCTTATTCAATACTGTCTTTACTTTTAACAATATTATTGAATGAGGTTTCACTTATTAGTTTCGCATTATTTCTGTTGACCTTTGCTTCACTAGTGTTGATTTACCGAATAAAGGATTTAAGGGATGCGGGAATCAAGCTTGTTTCGGGGCAAAGCATGATAAAAGTAATGTTATCATCATTTATCGTTGATGCTAGGCAGTTATTGATTGCATATTGTTTATCTATTCTTATTGGGGGAGTAGGTTTGTGGCATTATCGGATTTTGCAATCTTTGCCTATATTACTTTATTTTACAGGAGTAACTTTATATTTTTTTGCGCTATGTTTTATTTCTCTTGGGTTAAGTTTAATATATCTACTAGGGTTAAAAGCAACTTCTTTAGTTGAAGTTATGAGAGGGCGTCTCCCCTTAAGAAGACTTCTAGGAGTGATGTTCTTAGGACAATTCGTTGCAATTGTAGTTGTTGGTATTACTGTAGGTACGTTGTTGAATAGTTATCAAGATTTTGTGCAATTAAATAGTGCTAAAGAAGAGTGGTCTATAAATAGAAATTACTACCAGCTATCTTATAGTTATAGCTCTGCCTTTACACAAGGTAAGGAAGAAGAAAAGCAGAATAAGTCTTGGTATGACTTCGCAAATCGTACTCTAAAGGATGATAAGGGGCTATTTGTAAAAACAAATTTACGTCAGTTCTTAGTATCAAATATAGCTAATGGGGTTAAAATAACAGACTATGTGCCTAATGGGAATACCATTTATGTTTCACCTAATTACTTGGAAACTCAAAATGTTGGTGTCTCCGATGAATTTTTAGCACAAATGAAAAAACTTAAGCGTGGCGAATTTGGATTAATAATTCCAGAGAAGTTGAAGAGTAGTAGGAAAGAGTTAGAGAGTATATATTCAGAATATATGTCAGGTTTCTCAAGTCGTAGTCTAAATCCACATAGTCATCACTTATTTAAGGTATCGGTCTCTACCGAATTCGTAAAAGATAAGAAAAAGCGTTTTTTGTACAATACAGATAGTGACATACCTATGCAATTCCTTAATGATCCTATTATTGTTGTGACTACCCCTGAAGCAATGGGAGATACACCAAGTAGTCAGTTATTTTGGGGAACAGAAGTAGGTTCGGGACTACACATGACGGGCTATAAGGATAGCATTGATTTACTTAAACAAGGTGGTGTTTATCAGTGGGTTTCTTATTTGACTAATAATCGTAATAGCTACTATAAGATTCTTTCAGAGAGTCGTAGTCGCCTTGCTTTTCTATTAATTGGTGTTTTATTAGGTTTATTGACCTCTATACTTTTATTTGACAGTATGAACCTTCTTTACTTTGAGCAATTTAGAAAAGAAATCTTTATCAAGCGATTATCTGGTATGAGGTTTGAAGAAGTGCATTTTAACTATCTTTTTTCACAAATCTGTGTTTTAGGTGTTGCACTTGTGTTTTTGATTTTCTTGACTCATCATTTGATTATGAGTTTACTTATAGTTTCCTTGTTTATTATCAACATGTTTACCATTTTATACAGACAGACGCTTACTGAGAGTAGAACTTCAGTCAGTGTTTTGAAAGGAAAGTAATATGATTGCAATTAAGAAACTAAGCAAATATTTTGGTAAGCGAGTTATTCTTGATGATTTAAATTTATCTTTTGATAAAGGAAAGATATATGCGCTTATCGGAGAAAGTGGCTCTGGGAAAACAACTCTTTTAAATATTCTGGCAAAACTAGAGACTTATGATAGTGGTTCTGTCACTTATGATGGTACAGACTTGAAAGAGATTAAATCTCAAGTCTATTATCGTGATTATTTGGGTTATTTGTTCCAAAACTTTGGGCTTATTGAAAATGATAGTATAAGTTACAACCTGGATTTGGGATTGGTAGGAAAGAAACTCAGAAAGAATGATATTCAAGAATGCAAAGAAAAAGTGATGAAAGATGTTCATCTGGAACATTTAAATCTTAATCAAAAACTCTAAGCAGGCTTAGCCTGCTAACTCATGACAGAAAAGAAAGTTCGGCTTATAATGAAGGTGAACAATACCAATCCGTTGTATTT
>SKEG01002217.1_pt1 | contig 13029 bp, 8 predicted proteins | sample 4826631 | NCBI WGS metagenome assembly SKEG01 (sample SAMN11008815, study PRJNA524170) | human gut metagenome | biome: Human fecal sample; material: Feces; isolation source: fecal sample from pouch patient p26, p34, p50 | host: Homo sapiens | place: Israel: Tel-Aviv | collected 2016-11-02
GTTCGCAGACGGTGAGCGGCACCTGGAAAACCAACCTCACGCCAGACAAACTGGGCGTGGTGGCGCTGGACCCGGATGCACTCTCTATCAGCGGTTTGCACAACTATGTGAAGTATCTGAAGTCGAGCGGTCAGGATGCCGGACGTTATCAGCTCAACATGTGGAGCAAAATCTTCCAGCCGCTATCCGTGGCGGTGATGATGCTGATGGCGCTGTCGTTCATCTTTGGCCCACTGCGTAGCGTACCGATGGGCGTGCGTGTGGTCACCGGTATTAGCTTCGGTTTTGTCTTCTACGTACTGGACCAGATCTTCGGCCCGCTGACGTTGGTTTACGGCATCCCGCCGATTATCGGCGCACTGTTGCCAAGCGCCAGCTTCTTCTTAATCAGCCTGTGGCTGTTAATGAGAAAATCGTAACCGAATGAACGAATAAAGGGAGCGAAAGCTCCCTTTATTATTGTTAGCAAAGTGTGTTTCGTTCATGCCTGAAAGATCATGAAAATTCAATATATTGCAGTAGTGTAGGCCTGATGCGGCGCGCCAGCGTCGCATCAGGCAAAGACAAATCGCACCTGGCTTACCTTCTTCTCCCCCCCAGCAAACTCCCCAACATCCCGCGCACAATCTGATTCGTCACCTGGCGGGCGGCGCTTTTTGCCATTGTTTGCACCACACCATCTTTCTTCCCGCCGCGTGGTCCGGTAGTGCCGAACAAAATATCCTTCAATCCACCGAGAATACCGTCATCCACCGCCACCTCTTTCCCTTTCGCGGGAGGATTATTTTGCTGCTCGATACTGGCCTGAAAGCCTTTTTGCAACATCTCATAGGCGGATTCTCGGTCCACGTCATCCTCGTACTTGCCATACACCGGGGAGTGGTTAACCAAGCCATTGCGCTCATCTTCCGTCACCGGCCCCATTCGTGAACAGGGGGCAATCACCATCGCCCGTTCCACCACTGAAGGGCTTCCTTTCGCATCGAGAAACGAGATTAACGCTTCGCCCGTCCCCAGTTCCTGGATTGCCTTTTCGGTATCAAACGTCGGATTGGGGCGCATGGTTTGCGCCGCTGCCTTCACTGCTTTCTGATCTTTAGGCGTAAAAGCACGCAAAGCGTGTTGAACGCGATTACCGAGCTGCCCGAGCACGTTATCCGGGATATCTGACGGGTTTTGCGAAACGAACCAGACGCCCACGCCTTTTGAGCGAATAAGCCTTATCACCTGCTCAATCTTATCCAGCAGTACCTGCGGTGCATCGTTAAACAGCAGATGCGCTTCGTCGAAGAAAAACACCAGTTTTGGTTTCTCCAGATCGCCCGCTTCCGGCAATTGTTCATATAACTCTGAAAGCATCCACAGCAGGCTGGCGGCGTACAGTTTCGGCATCTGGTAGAGTTTTTCGGCGCTAAGGATATTGATAACGCCTTTACCGTTGGCATCGGTGCGCATCCAGTCTTTGATATCCAGCATCGGCTCGCCAAAGAAGTGTGCCGCACCTTGTTGCTCCAGCGACAGTAATCCGCGCTGGATGGCACCAACCGATGCGCTACTGATATTTCCGTACTGATTCTGGAAGGATTTGGCGTTATCGCCGATGTACTGGGTAATCGCCCGCAGATCTTTAAAGTCGAGCAGTAACAGCCCCTGATCGTCAGCAATACGAAAGATAATATTCAGCACGCCAGATTGCACATCGTTGAGATTCAACAGTCGCGCCAGCAACAGCGGCCCCAGATCCGAAACCGTCGCCCGCACCGGGTGGCCTTTCTCGCCAAAGATATCCCACACCACCACCGGATTAGCATGAGGTTGCCAGTCATTTACGCCGATATTTTTAAGCCTTGCGAGCAGTTTTTCCGAAGATGTACCTCCCTCCGCAACTCCCGTTAAATCACCTTTCACATCGGCCATAAACACCGGAACACCGATTTCCGACAAAGATTCCGCCAGTTTTTGCAGCGTGACAGTTTTACCTGTCCCCGTTGCGCCAGTAATCAGCCCGTGACGGTTAGCCATTCCCGGCAGTAAAAACAGTTCTGTGTCCGGCGTGCGGGCAATTAACAGGGGTTCGCTCATGAGATATCCTCCAGTTTCCTGCCTGGAGTATAGGCAACGTCCGGCAAAGAGAATATGTGTAATGCAGAGAAAATAACCTAAAGCGTGTTACCGTGATAAATCTGATACCCGAGGTCAACAGTGTTGTGGTTGTGATCGTTATTCTTAATTTTGCTCAGCAACATTTGGGCGGCCATCCGACCAATATCAAAACGGGGAGTAATTACGCTGGCGAGGCTTGGGATCATTTGCCTGCCAATCTCCAGCCCATGAAAACCCGCAATGGAAATTTGTTCTGGCACGGCGAGGTTTCGCTCGCGGCACAGCAGAAGCGCACCCATCGCAATATCGTCATTGGTGCAAAATACACCGTCTAAATCCGGGTTTGCGCTAAGGGCATCACGCATTAACTGCATTCCTAAATGAATGGATGAGATGGCGCGTGGATTCATGCGTAATGGGGAAAGATTATGCAGCATCATTGCATCGCAATACCCCTGATAACGCTGTTCATCGCGGGTGTCATCTTTGGAACCGAGATACAGAATTTTGCGCCTGACTCGCTTATCCAGCATGGTACACACCATGTCAAAAGCAGCCTGCCGATTATCAAAACCGACCTCCATATCCAGCCGTTCTCCCTGTACATCCATCAATTCCACGACCGGAATGGTGGCTGAACGCAGAAATTTCACCGTCCTGATGGTGTGATATTTTTCCGAAAGTATAATCCCGTCAATGTTATAAGAGAGCAGGTTAATCACCGACTCTTCTTCGGAATCGCGATCGTAATTGTAATTAGCAATAAGGGTCTGATAATTATGCTCAGAGGTGACGGATTCTATTCCCGCGAGAATGTCAGCGAAGAGTTGATTTTGAAATGACGGAATCAAGATACCGAGGGTATAACTTTGTGCATTCAACAACATGCCGGGAGCGCGATTAGGGATATAATTGATCTCTTCCATAATTTTGGCGATGCGCTCGCCTGTTTCCTTTGCCACCTTTTTCGGCGAGCGGATATAACGACTCACGGTCATTTTTGTTACGCCAGCCAGCGTAGCGATATCCTGTAAAGAAATTCTGTGATTGCGCATAACTTCTCCCAACGTCGGGGGAATCTTCAATCTTCCCCCGAAACTACATCACAATATTTTATTCTTTCAGTGCAATACGGCGTTAATGGCTAACACGCCCAGCAAACCCATAATAGAAATAAGGGTTTCCATCACCGTCCAGGTACGCAACGTTTCACCAACCGTCAGATTAAAATACCCTTTAAATAGCCAGAAGCCAGGGTCGTTTACGTGTGACGCGATCACGCTGCCCGCACCGGTTGCCAGTACCATTAAAGCGGGATCGGCATGGGTAACGTTGATAATCGGCAACACCACACCCGCGGTGGTAATGGCCGCGACGGTGGCAGAGCCCAGAGCGATACGCAACAGCGCCGCAACAGTCCAGCACATCAATAACGGCGAAAGTGTAGTTCCGGTCATTAAGTGTGAAATATACTGCCCGACACCGCTATCTACTAATACCTGCTTAAACGCGCCGCCGCCAGCGATAATAAACACAATCATCGCGATAGCGCCTATAGAATCCCCAATGATATCCATGATTTGCTCGATGGTGCGTCCATTACGTCGGCCCAGTGTGAAAATCGCAATAACAATGGCAATAAACAGCGCAACGGCAGGGTTACCGACAAATTCAAAGAAGAGGCGCACGGTGTTAGTTTTCGGTAACGTAATTTCACAAACGGCGGCGATAGCCATCAGGATGACCGGGATCACGGCAGCGAAAATACTGTTCCAGAAGGAGGGCATCTCCTTTTCGCTAAACAGATGAGGATTAAATAAGCCTTCCGGTGGTGCTTTCTCAAAGCGAGTTAGCAGTTTAGAAAACAGCGGTCCTGCGACAATAACTGTCGGAATGGTAATGATAAATCCATACAGTAAAGTCGTTCCGAGATTAGCCTCAAAGATAGTCGCGATGGCAGTAGGCCCTGGATGTGGCGGCAGAAAACAGTGGGTTACAGAGAGCGCTGCTACCATTGGTACGCCAACATACAACAGGGGTAATCCTGATGATGCTACGATGGTAAATACCAACGGCAACAGCAGGACAAAACCCACTTCAAAAAACATGGCGAGGCCCACAACCAGACCGGTGATCACTAGCGCCCATTGCACGCGTTTTTTACCAAAAGTAGCAATCAGCGTAGTGGCGATACGTTGTGCCGCGCCCGTATCAGAAATCAGCTTGCCTAACATGGCCCCGAAACCGAGGATCATTGCCAGCCCGCCGAGCGTGCTGCCGATACCATTTTGTATAGAGTGCAGGACGGCCTGTGCATCCATCCCTTCGGCAAATCCGACGACGGCAGCGACCAGAACGAGGGCAATAAAGCCGTTAACTTTAAAGCCGATCATCAGGATAAGAAGCAGCGCGACGCCTGCCGCAATAATGATTAATGGCATAGTCTTTATCTCTTATTAGTGCCAGAAAAGCAGCGCTTTCGCGCTGCACGTAGGGTGGTGGCTGTTAAACAGCCACTAACATGCCGCCATCAACAAACAACAGGTGGCCGTTTACGAAATCAGAGGCTTTTGAAGAAAGGAACACCGCAGCACCAATCAGTTCCTGCGGATCTCCCCAGCGTGCGGCGGGGGTCCGTTTGCACAACCAGGCGGTGAAGGCTTCGTCCTCAACCAGTGCTTTAGTCATTTCTGTTTTGAAATAGCCCGGCGCAATACCGTTGACCTGAATATTGTGGCGCGCCAGCTCGACGCACATGCCGCGGGTGAGCATTTTTACCGCCCCTTTCGATGCGGCATAAGGGGTGATGGTGTCACGTCCCAGTTCGCTTTGCATCGAGCAAATATTAATAACTTTACCTGCCTTGCGTTCAACCATGTGACGAGTTACCGCTTGCGATACCAGGAACACGGCGGTCTGGTTTACTGCGATCACATCATTCCACTCTTGTTCAGGGAACTCAGTAAAAGGATGACGGCGCTGGATACCGGCGTTATTCACCAGCACATCAATGGGGCCGATGTTCTTTTCGATATGTTCAACGGCGGCATCAATTTCATGTTTATGAGTAACATTAAAAGGTGCGGCAACGGCCTGAATACCCTCCTGGTGGAGTTTTTCTACAGCAAGTTCTGCGCGTTCGGCAGTAATATCATTAATAATTATTTGTGCGCCATATTTACCCAGGCCGGTTGCCAGTAAAAAGCCAATGCCCTGTGCTGAACCGGTAATCAAGATATTTTTTCCTGCCAGTGAAAATAGATCGTTCATTGTATTATTCCTTTATTTATCTCTTAGAAAACAAGCTGGACTTTTGCTGCCTGGGTTTTATCACCGGCGAAACGTAGCGCCTCTTCCAGGTCAGTGAAGGGATATTCAGCACTCAGTAAAGGCAGTGGATTGATAACGCCATTCGCCAGCCATGACACTGCGGTATTAAATTCGCTGGTAAAACGGAAAGAGCCTTTGAGTGAAATCTCCTTACCAATCAATGTCATCATTGGGAATTCTGCCATCGCGCCTCCCATACCTACCTGCACCATTACGCCGCGTGCACGAGTGACCTCCAGACAGGTATTCACTGATGAAGGATGACCGGACACTTCAAAGCTGACATCGAAATAGCCTTTTTCCGCTTTCCAGTGATCCATGTCGTCGTTTTGTGGGTTTACGAGCACCTCCGCCCCCATCTCTTTGCCCAGCGAAAGGGAACGGGGACTCACATCGGCACAGACAATTTCCGCGGCCCCCAGTGTTTTCACAGCACTGACAATCAGGCAGCCAATGGGCCCAACACCAGAAATAAATACTCGCTTGCCCTGTAACTCGCCGGCCTGATGTGCGGCATGAATCGCGACGGCTAAAGGTTCGGCAAAAGCCATAACCTTTTCGTCAGCTTTGGCCGGATAAGGGACACATTGCGACGTTTCGACCATTTTATAACGGGTAAAACCACCATCAACATGAGGGAAATACATGGCACTGCCAAAAAAACGCATATCTGTACACTGATTCTCGTTATGTTCAATGCAGTATTTGCAGTGACCGCACGGTTTAGACGGATTAATGGCTACCGTTTGCCCTTCATGTAATTCTGATGAGTCGCTATGAATAACTTTACCGATAACTTCATGACCTAACACCATCGGTGCCTTTATCATGAAATTACCTACTTTTCCTTCCTGATAATAATGTAAATCGGAACCGCAAATTCCACCTCGGGTTATTTGTACTAATGTTCCATTATTATTCCAATCTATCGTCTGCTCGGTAACGGCAACAGTTTTCTTGCCTGCAACAACGCAGGACTGTGTTTTCACTTGCATAAATTCCTCACTGGTCAGGTAGACACCTCGGAAGCATTTAAGCGGTTTTAATTGTCATTATTTGTGATGAAGATCACGTCAGAAAATTGTTACATTACTATGTTACGCATAACGTGATGTGCCTTGTAATTCTTATCAGCAGAAATAAAAAAACGTGAAATTATTATGCCACCAGGCGTAGTATCGCAGCAGGTAAGATGATTCAGGAGATTTTAAATGGCGGGTGAAAGCTTTATTTTGATGGGCGTTTCAGGGAGTGGTAAAACATTAATTGGTAGCAAGGTTGCCGCGTTATTATCTGCTAAATTTATTGATGGTGACGATCTTCATCCAGCCAAAAATATAGATAAAATGTCGCAGGGTATTCCATTATCTGATGAAGATCGACTTCCCTGGCTGGAACGCTTAAATGATGCTTCATACAGTCTTTATAAAAAGAATGAAACAGGATTTATTGTCTGTTCATCATTAAAAAAACAGTATCGTGATATTTTACGCAAGGGTAGCCCCCATGTTCATTTCCTCTGGTTAGATGGCGACTATGAAACTATTCTCGCGCGAATGCAGCGGCGGGCTGGGCATTTTATGCCGGTAGCGTTACTAAAAAGTCAGTTTGAGGCGCTGGAGCGTCCACAAGCAGATGAACAGGATATTGTGCGCATTGATATCAACCATGATATTGCCAATGTCACCGAACAATGTCGGCAGGCTGTGCTGGCGATAAGACAAAACAGAATATGTGCGAAAGAGGGCAGCGCCTCAGATCAGCGCTGCGAATGATTTTCAAAAATCTGCTTTCAACACCACGCGGTAGCGCGCTTTACCATCGCGCACATGCTGGATGGCGTCGTTAATTTTCGACATCGGGAACAGTTCGGTAGTCGGCGCAACCTTGCTGCGGGCGGCAAAGCGCATCAGCTTACGCAACTCATAAGGTGTACCGGTTGCTGAACCAGAGACGCTGCGGTCGCCCGCAATTAACGTAAAGGCCGGAACAGACAGCGGCGTGAGGACCGCACCGACCGTATGGAAATTACCGCCATAGGTCAGCGCCTCAAAATAGGGCTGCCAGTCTAGGCTGACGTTGACGGTGTTGATAATGAGATCAAACTGCCCCGCCAGTGCTTTCAGTGCCTGTGGATCGCGGCTATTCACCACTTTATCGGCACCCATCGCCAGCACTTCCTGCTCTTTCGCCGGATTAGAACTAAAGGCTGTCACCTCGCATCCCATTGCGTGCAGAAGTTTTATAGCTATATGCCCCAGCCCGCCAATACCAATTACCCCAACGCGGCTGGTGGCAGTGATATGGTGCATCAACAGCGGTTTAAAGACCGTGATACCGCCGCACAACAGCGGTCCGGCAGATTCAATGTCGATATTTTCTGGCAGTGGAATCACCCATTGCCAGTCCGCACGCAACTTCTCGGCAAAGCCACCGCGATTCATAATCGTCGGCACCGCACCTTGCTCGCAGTTGATCTGATTACCGCTAATACAGGCATCGCAATGCCCGCAGCTGCGTGCCGTCCAGCCAATCCCGACATGCTGACCGACCTGCAAACCTTTATCCTGCGCGGCACTCCCGAGCGCCACTACGCGACCAATCACCTCATGCCCGGCAACCAGTGGATATTGTGAAAATCCCCATTCGTTATCGATCATTGACAGATCGGAATGACAGATCCCGCAGTAATCCACCTGCACTTCAACATCTTGTGGCTTCAGTTCACCGGGATCGTACTCATAAACTTCCAGTTCGCCACCCGCTTCTTTTGCGGCATAGCTTTTTATCATCGACATTTTTTGGTCCTTCTCTGGTGTGGTCTGGGAAGTGTAGAGCATGGCAGGGCGGGGTGCCTGGAGTGTGACAAAGGTTACACATCGCTGTATGCAATGCTGAAAATTTCAGCACTTAGCGAGATGCGAGCAAGCTGGCGCTTGCATGGTGGCGTGCGACAGGTATAATCCACAACGTTTTCCGCATACCTCTTCAGTGCCGAAGTGGCGAAATCGGTAGACGCAGTTGATTCAAAATCAACCGTAGAAATACGTGCCGGTTCGAGTCCGGCCTTCGGCACCAAAAGTATGTCAATAGACCTCAACTGAGGTCTTTTTTATGCCTGAAATTCAGTATTTATCTACCTTTCCCGCTATATTAACTCTCTCAAGGTCAACCGATATCAACGTACTTCTACCAACATATGTTGGTACAGATGATGGTATTTCCGGTTCGATAATGCTTGTACCAACAGGGAGGGAATACGCATGGCATTAACAGACATCAAAGTCAGAACAGCTAAGCCAACAGATAAGCAATATAAGTTGACTGATGGTGGCGGTATGCATCTGCTTGTCCATCCAAATGGTTCTAAGTACTGGCGTTTGCAGTACCGTTATGAGGGAAAGCAAAAGATGCTGGCACTTGGGGTTTATCCTGAAATCACACTCGCGGATGCCAGAATACGTCGTGACGAGGCACGTAAGCTGCTTGCGAATGGCGTCGATCCGGGAGACAAAAAGAAAAGTGATAAGGTTGAACAGAGTAAAGCACGAACCTTTAAAGAAGTCGCGATTGAGTGGCATGGCACCAATAAAAAGTGGTCTGAAGATCACGCCCATCGTGTGCTAAAAAGTCTTGAAGATAATCTTTTTGCAGCGCTTGGTGAACGTAATATCGCTGAGTTAAAAACTCGAGATTTATTAGCACCTATCAAGGCCGTAGAAATGTCTGGACGTCTTGAAGTGGCTGCTCGTCTTCAACAGCGCACTACTGCCATAATGCGCTATGCAGTGCAAAGTGGGTTAATTGATTATAACCCGGCACAAGAGATGGCTGGGGCGGTTGCTTCCTGTAATCGACAGCATCGTCCCGCGCTTGAATTAAAGCGCATCCCTGAGTTGCTTACAAAAATAGATAGATATGCTGGTAGGCCACTAACTCGATGGGCGACAGAACTCACTTTGCTGATCTTTATTCGATCCAGTGAGCTGCGTTTTGCTCGCTGGTCAGAAATCGATTTTGAAACGTCAATGTGGACCATCCCACCGGAGCGGGAGCCTATTCCAGGAGTGAAACATTCCCATAGAGGCTCAAAAATGCGTACAACGCATTTAGTGCCTCTTTCAACGCAAGCCCTTGCAATTTTAAAGCAGATAAAACAGTTTTGTGGGGCTCATGACTTGATCTTTATTGGTGATCACGATTCGCACAAACCCATGAGTGAGAATACGGTAAATAGTGCGTTACGGGTCATGGGGTATGATACTAAAGTAGAGGTTTGTGGTCATGGCTTTCGAACAATGGCCTGTAGTTCATTGAGCGAATCAGGTTTGTGGTCTCGTGATGCTGTTGAACGTCAGATGAGCCACATGGAGCGGAATTCAGTGAGGGCCGCGTATATCCATAAAGCAGAACATCTGGAAGAACGGCGACTGATGCTACAGTGGTGGGCCGATTTTCTGGATGCAAACAGAGAAAGATTTATCAGTCCATTTGAATATGCAAAGATTAATAATCCATTAAAACAGTAATCATCCCGGGCAAATGCCCGGGAACCTACTCCAGGATTATTTTCTTTGTTAAAAAAACAGACAAAACGGTATTAACTGCTGTATTTACTGTTTACCTGATTGTATTCTGCAGGGGGATTATCAGAATCCGCAGTTATTCGTTATTTATATATATTCAATAAAAAAGTAGCCTCATAAAAAATCCCGCATTCACAGGGTGATGCGGGATAACTGACGTAAGGAATGCTGCCGGGATTTGGTGGTCCCTTGTGCTGATATGAATACGGATTCTATTCTATACAGAATACTTTTCAGTACAAGAGACTGTATTACTGTTTGCCATATATGATTACCTGTGGTCAGGAAGAATAAGTGGCTGCGGTTTCAGACTGTCTGCCGGTACATTCCTGTCTCCGTTAAAAACCATAATGAGTTCATTATCTTCGTCTGTCAGCGGATTGAATGGCGGTATATTTTCAGTACGAATGCCGGTCAGCCACTGAAAAATACCTGCGAAATGACGGGCACTGATTTTTCTGCTGACGGACTGATGAGACGTGATGTCACTGGCGGTAATAATCAGGGGAACGCTGTAGCCTCCCTGCACATGACCATCATGATGAACAGGATTAGCACTGTCGCTGACCGACAGACCATGGTCAGAAAAGTAAAGCATGGCAAAATGACGGGAATGCCGGCGAAGGATACCATCAAGCTGCCCGAGAAAGTTATCCAGTTTACTGATGCTGGCGAGGTAACAGGCAATCTTCCGGGGGAACTGCTCCTGGTAATTATTCGGCCAGGAGTGAAGCCGGTCACACGGGTTCGGATGAAACCCCATCATGTGCAGGAATATCACCTTCGGAGAGGATTTATCCGCCAGTGCACGTTCTGTTTCCTGTAACAACAACATGTCATCCGTTTTACGGGAAGCAAAGCTGCCTTTCTTGAGGAAAACGGTATGCTCCGCATCAGAAGCAATAACAGAGATGCGTGTATCATGCTCCCCCAGTTTTCCCTGATTGGATATCCACCATGTGCTGTATCCTGCTTTTGCTGCCAGCGCCACCACGTTGTTGCCGGAGTCAGGGTTCTGCTCATAGTCATAAATCAGTGTCCGGTTCAGGGAAGGTACGGTACTGGCTGCTGCCGATGTATAGCCGTCAATAAATAAACCGGGAGCTGTATTCAGCCACGGCGTGGTTGGCACGGGATAGCCATATACCGACATATAATCCCTGCGCACACTCTCACCAGTGACAATAACAATTGTGTCATATAACGGTGTTCCCGGCAGGATTTTCCAGTTGTCAGCCCCGTGCTGACTCAGTTGTTTATAATGCTGCATTTCACGCAATGTGTCAGTTGTCCCCACAACAGTTCCTTTAACCATCCGCAACGGCCAGCTGTTTACTGAGCATAATACGAACAGCAGCAGTGCCAGCCAGTTACGGTGACCACGGTGATGTGTCCGCCAGAAAATCACCATGAATACCAGAATCGCGGCACTGACCAGAAAATGATAAACAGGAATCATCCCGGTAAACTCCGCTGCCTCATCAGTTGTGGTCTGCAGCAACGCGACAATAAAACTGTTGTTGATTTTACCGTACGTCATACCGGCAGGCGCATACAGTGCACAACAGAACAGAAATAACAGCGCTGTAATGGATGTGAGGGTATTTCTGTGTGCAAGGAGCAGAAGGAGAAACAGAAGCAGCACATTTCCTGTTGCATTCTTCTCAGTGTATCCGCATGCAATTGTGGTTATTGCAGAAACAACAAAAAAGAATAAAAACAATAAAATCCGGGGGGTGTTGCCCGGACAAAACAGTTTTCTGATATTCATCGGAGTATATCGACAACATTATTATGAAGAGAACAGGATAATAAAAATCAGAAATTATCTGTAAAACAGATAAAAGACAACCCTGCAGTAATAGACTGCAGGGTATTTCTGTTTAATTGCAGAAGATATGCAATTATCTTAATTACAGAATATACGCAATTATCGTTCAGGAGCAGTGTCGTCAGAAGTTATAAGTCATACCAAGCATGATGTCATGACTTTTAACATCAACTTCTGACTTATATTTATCGCCCCACTCGTCCTTGTAACTCACACTGCTGTCACCTGCATCAAGATAGCGATAGCTGAGGTCCAGAGCGATATCCGGGGTTACGTCATAGCGGACACCCGCGCCAAGGCTCCATGCGAAGTTGTCAGCAGAGCCTGAACGTGACAACGATTCGCGACCACTGCTTCCGTACTCATAATCCCAGGTACTGATACCGGTTGTTTTCTGGTGAATTCTGGCGTAGCCAATCCCTGCGGATACCCATGGTGTGAATGCGCTGTCATTCCGGAAGTCATAGTACGCATTCAGCATTAGTGTGTTGACTGACACCTCATTCTTCAGGTCATCACGCCAGTAACCACCTGACCAGCTGTCTTTATCTACGTTATACTTCGAATCAGCTTTTCCACGAGCGTAAAACTCCAGTTCTGTACGAACCGGAATACTGAACTGCGGATAAAAATCATAACCGACCGCAATACCGCCACTGAATACCGTATCATGGTCATCGCCGCCTTTATACTTTGATGTTTCTTCCTCATCTCCTGACAGGAAACGCTGGTCTGAAAGTGACATCACAGAGGCACCGGCTTTACCGGTCAGATAAAAACCGCTTTTACCTTCCTTTGCTCCTGCATTTACTGCAAATACACAGGCTGCGGCCACCACTGAAACAACAAAAACCTTATTCATTTCAATTATCTCCATTATTGTATCATCATTTTAATATATATTTTTAATATTTAAAAACCGGACTAAAGGCAGCCTCAACACTCCACACTACGGAAGCCAGACTTTTACTCTACACAAAATAAATATATCTTCTCAGTGAGGACGTGAACGCCTGTCTGAAATTATGTGAATACAACCTCCCCAGAATACAAACAGGCAGGGGCACTGGAGTAACCGATCACAATACTTCTGCCTTTTTATATTTTACCGATAATCTCCGTTTAATATAGTTCTTACCGATTTCATAATCGGGGTTCCATGTAGATAAATTATGAACA
>SKEG01002226.1_pt1 | contig 12978 bp, 7 predicted proteins | sample 4826631 | NCBI WGS metagenome assembly SKEG01 (sample SAMN11008815, study PRJNA524170) | human gut metagenome | biome: Human fecal sample; material: Feces; isolation source: fecal sample from pouch patient p26, p34, p50 | host: Homo sapiens | place: Israel: Tel-Aviv | collected 2016-11-02
GTACCCACATCAAACGATTGATGCACGAACCGGGACAGAATCGCATCGCTGCGCCGAGACAGACGCATCTGACAGCCGACAACCGATAAACGACAGCCGACAGATGGCATCTGGCAGCCGGTTGCCGGCTGCCGGCAACCGCATCATAATGCCGCATCAGTCTCTATCAGGAGCGCTTACGACGCAAAGCAAGCGAGACCCCGCCGGCCACGCCGAGAACGACAACCGCAAGACCCACGGCAGTCACCGCGCTACCGGTATTGCTCAGCACACCAGTGATCTTGTCGCCATTCGCACCGTTGGTCTTATCGCCCTCGCCCGTATCGGGATTGATAGTAGCCCCGCCATTACCCGCACCGTCCGAGCCGTTGCCGGAACCACCTTCGGCCCGAGCGGTAACCGCAACCGTATAGGTTTCGGTGACATTCGGATTCGACTTGAGCGTTACGGTAACCTTCGCCGCATCAGCGGGAGCGGAGAAATCGTAATCGAGCGTGAACTGGTCGGCGGAAAGCGTCACGTTGCCCATGCCTGCGGAATAGTTGCCCACGACCTTGAGATCATGGTCGGCATCGATGGCATCGCCCACCTGATAGGTGGTTTTGCTTGGCGTGACGGTCAGGCTGGAGACCTCCTTTTGGGCGAGGCCGGCAATGGCATCGGCAACAAGCTTGATCACATCGTTCACGTCCTGCTCGGTGTAGGTGCTGCCGGCAAGCAGCACGTCAGCGGCGGCAAGCGCCTGATCGAGTTTGGCGAGCGACTCGTTGGTGTACTCATCGCGATTGATTTTCCCGGCTTCGGCCACGGCCTTGTCCAGGTTCTCCGTGGATGGCTTCACCGGAGTTTCGGTCTTTTTGACGAGTGAGACCTTGTCCACATTGCCCCATGCGTCGGCAGGCAGGTTGCCCGTGATGGTGATGGTCGCTGTGCCATCAGCACCCACGGTGACAGGCACGGTGGCGGTATCGAACTTAACCCAACCGTTGAGTTCCAGCGCATCGGACGTGGTCTTGCCACCCGTTGTGGCGGAGAGGGCCACACCATCGGTAATAGCGGCGTTGTCCGCTGCCGCGCCTTGGCTCATGGCGGTCAGCACGTATTCGCCAGGCTCGAGTCCGGTGATGGTCTGCGTGGCGGAGAAACTGTAGGCATCGGATGCCCAAAACTTCAGCGCGCGCTTGCCGTCGGCGGCGTTGCCACTGTCTTCGGTGATGGACGCACCGGTGCCGGCAATGGTCCAGTTCTTATCGTTCTCAGCGTTCTCGAAGCTGCCGTCCGTTACGTAATCCTTGGCGGGAGTGGCGGTGACGGTGACGGTGACGGTCACGTCGTGGCCAGCGTTGGTGGTGCCGGTGATGGTGTATGTGCCTGCGCCACGAATCCAGTCAAGCGCAGCGGATTGCCAGGTCACGGTTTCGGTCTCGTCCACCCCATCCTGATAGTGTGCGGCCACCTCACTCGGCAATTGCGCTTTGATCGCGTCGATGGAATCCGAGTCAGTCGCGGTAATCTCCACTGGATCTATCTTGGTGAACACATGATCGGTGACGGCACCGGTGTGAATGTACTTGAACGTCGGCAGAGAGGCGAGCGCCTTGCCATCGAAATCGAACAAAGCTTGGTTATCGACACCTGAGCCGCCCCAGTACAGGCCGGCGTCATTGGGATCGTATTCGCCGGCCGCTTCAGTGGCCCAGCCGCCACCGTACTTGTTCCACGTATCCACCAGTTCGGCGTTATCCTTGCCGCCGGTGCCCACGGGCACCCATGCGGGCTCCCAGTAGAACACACCCAGTCCGTCGTTTTCGCCATCGCCATCATTGTCGCCGATATTGTTCACGGCCTCGGCGACCGCGCGAATCTCATCGGCCTGGCCTTGCGGGCTGATGTCGTATTTCTTGAGGTTATCGGCGGTTACTTTACTGGGCACTGTGTTGGAATCGTCGTCGCCATCATCCAAGGTGTATGCCCACGACGTTTCCGCCACCATCACATCTTTCTTATAAGTGGAGGCCACGTTCTTGAGCACGCTGGTGAGGTTTTCGGTGGTGCCATGCCAGAACGGGTAGTAGGAGCTGGCGAACACATCGTAATCCACATTGTGGTTGCTCAACTGTTTGGCGTAAGTGGCGTAGGTGCCGGCTTTCTCCGGGTTGGTGAAATGAATGACGACCTTGGCTTCGGGGAGCACTTCGCGTATGGCTTTGGAACCTGCGGAGAATACTTTGGACATGCAGTCCCAGCCGGAGATGCCGGCGATTTTCGCAGTGGTTTCGTTGCCGACCTGCACCATGCCGACGTCCACGCCGGCTTGTTTGAACGTGGTCAGAGTCTGCTTGGTGTAGTCGTATACGGTGTCGGCGGTTTTGTCCGCGTCGCCTTCAAAGGATTTCCACGCCTTGGGCACCTGCTGCTTGCTGGGGTCGGCCCAGAAATCGGAGTAATGGAAGTCGACCAGCACTTTCAGCCCTGCTGCCGTGGCTCGCTTGGCCATGGTCAGTGCGCGATCGGCGTTGACGTTGCCGCCGCCATATCCTTGGCCGTCTGCGGTGAACGGATCGTTCCACACACGCAGACGCACATAGTTCACGCCGGATTCCTTGAGCAACGTGAACAAATCCTCGACCTCGCCATTGGCGTTCTTGAACGTGACGCCGCTTTCTTCCAGCGAGAGCATGGATGAGACGTCCATACCGCCGATGAAATCGGCGCTTAAGCCTTGGATGGCCTTGACCGAGACGTCGGCTTTAACTGGTTCTTCTTCGGCGGCGTTTACAGTGAACGTGCCTCCTGCGCAGAGCATTATGGCGGCCACGCCGGATGCCATAATGCGAGTAAGCGCGGTATTTCGGCGCATGCTTTTTCTCCTTTGAATGGTGAACGCTCAGAACGAACGCCCAGTGATGCTTGGCGCTTCCTTTCCTTATGCGCCACGCGGTACAGCTGTGTACCACGCAATCGTCACCTTAGCACTTTATGCCGTGTTGGTCAACCGGTGTATCAACGCCTCGTACGGCCCAGTACAGCAACACCAGCATTACAGCAATGTCGTTCAGCGTGTGGAGGCGCGGGCGATGACCTGGGATTCGGTGGTGAGCAGTTCGGACTTGGTGATGCTGCCGTCGATGCGTCCGAGGATGCGATTCACTGCCGTGGGAGCCGTCCAGTCAAGGCGGGAATCCATGGTGGTCAGCGGAATCTGCAGGTAGGGGGCTTCCTCGTTGTTATCGAAGCCGATGACCTGCACCTGCACGGGCACCTCATAACCAGCGGTGCGCAGAGCGGTCAATGCGCCGATGGCCAACTGATCGTTCAAGGCAATCACACCGTCGAATGGCACGCCGGAATCAATGAGCCGCTGGGTCACACGGGCACCGGCTCCGATGGTCCAATCCTGATCGGTGTTGCCAATCAGCTGCGGATCCAAGGAGAGCCCACGCCTACGGGTCTCTTCGATGATGCCGCGCAGACGCAGCTGCGCGTTGCCTTCTACGGCATTCAGCAATGCATCTTCGTCGTAAACGTCACGGGCACCGATCACTGCAAGTCTGGTGGAACCGCGGTCATACAGGTAGCCTGCGGCCATGGCGGCTGCGGATACATCGTCTGGGGTCACGTGATCCACAATGCCCCACGTGGTACGCGCGCCAACGATGACCAGCGGAAAATCAACCTTCAGATCATCGGGCGAAATGTTTTCCACCTCGCTCATGGAAAGGATCATGCCATCGGACACCGTGGAGTTGAACTTCTTCAGCAGATCGCGCGCGCCTTTCGCGGAGCCTTCCGCATACGTGGTGACGTATACGGAATAGTCGCGCTGACGGGCGGCCTCGATGGTGCGGTTGGCGAGCTCGGCCAGATATGGCGGAATCAGCGAAGGCACGGCGAGGGTGATGAAGCCGGTGTGATCGCGGTTGAGGTTGCGGGCGGCCACGTTGACTCGGTAGTCGAGGTCCTTAATGACCGACTCGACCTTGGCACGGGTCTCATCTGTCATACGCCCGGAGCCATTGATCACGTTCGACGCAGTTTTGAGCGATACACCGGCGGCCTGAGCGACATCGCGTAGCGTCACTCGACGCTTGGCTGTTTTCTCGTCGCTCATGCCGCACTCCTCTATCCGGACAACATTGCCATTCTAGCGCGGTTTAGCAGGACGTTTTAGCGATAAGAATGGCGTTGCGGTTCAGCGTATATCCAACGGCGTCAGTCTCGCAACGGTGGGCGATGATGGGATCACCTTCCACACCGTTGATGGCGACGGGCTGGTTTGAGCGGTTGAGGTAGAAATCGAAGCGGGTGGAGCCGTCTGCGGATCGGCGGATGGTGTGCAGGATGCGGGGATCTGTGGTGGGATAGGTTGGAGTTTGACCACTCTCAGTCGGCTGCGCCGACAACTCCTGCCATCGGGAGCCAAGTGCTTTGAGCAACTGGGCAATGTCGTGACGGTTGAGGTCGCAGCCCACGTAGATGGCGGTACCGTTGCCATAGGGGCGGCTGGTGATGGCGGGGGTGCGCTCCAGCTCCCAGTCGGCGGCAGACTCACCTGCGTAAGAGGCAAGCACTGTGGTGTCCGCGGCTACGGAAGTCACGTCGTTCTGCCACAGGCGGGTCGTCAGACCATTGGACAGGCTGATTTCGCTGGGCTCGCCTTCGGCTTCTTCACCGAGGATGTTGAATTCTTCGGAGCGGATGCCGAGCATGTCGCGTAGGAGCCCGTTGCCGGCGCCGGGGTAGCCGCCGAGGCCGATGTGGAAGTGCTCGTCGATCAGGCCGGCGGCATAGCCGACGATGACGGTTCCGCCGGCCTTCGCGAAGTCGGCGATACGGAGAACGTCTTCGTCGGACAGGCTGAGCACGGTGGGCAGCACGATGGTTTTGTAGCCGGTCCAGTCGTAGGCGAGCGGCACCACGTCCGCGCGCAGCCCGGCATCCAGGAAGCCGCGGTACCAGTCGCGCACATCGTGCCAGTGGTTGAGTTTCATGCTGGGCAGGGTTTCGGAGCGTGTGGCCCATTCGGATTCCGCGCTGAACAGGATCGCCGTGCCGGCACGTTCGAGCTCAGTGCCCTGCAGCCCGGCGTCGGAGAGGGTCTTCAGCGCCTTACCGAGCTCGCATACGCCGCGGAAGACCTTGGAATCGGCGCCCGCGTGGGGCAGCATGGCGGAGTGGAACGCCTCGGCGCCCGACTTGGATTGCCGCCATTGGAAAAAGCAGATGGCGTCGGCGCCCATGGCCACGTGGGCCAGGGAGTCGCGCATGAGTTCGCCGGCCCGTTTGCGTGTGTTCAGCGGCTTCCACTGCACGGCTGAGGTGGAGTGCTCCATCACGTACCACGGCTTGCCCAGCGCGAGGGAGTCCATGAGCGCGTCCGAGCAGGCGAGTTCGTCCAGGTGGGATTCGCCCTCATGGAAGTAGTGATCGTTGGACACGAAGTCCACCTCATCCGCCCATTTGGCGTAGTTCATGACGCACTGGTCGGTGGAGACCATGAAGTTCGTGGTGAACGGCTTGTCGGGGCAGATCTGCTCGATGGCGTCGCGTTCGGCTTTGTAGAAGTCGAGCAGCATGTCGTTGCCGAACCGCTCGTAATCCAACTGCTGCGACGGGTTGACCATGGCGTCGCCGCCCATGTGACGTGGCAGCAGCACCTCGTCGAAACTGTTCACGTGCTGCGACCAGAAGGCCGTGCCCCACGCCTCGTTCAACGCGTCGATGGTACCGTACTTGGCCTCGCACCACGTGCGGAACGCGGCCAAGGCGTTGTCGGAGTAGTCGTAGCGGTTGTTCCAGCCGTATTCGTTGCCCATGTGCCAGGCGGTCACATACGGGTTGTCCTTGTAGTGTTCGGCAAGTTTGCGGCACAGGCGCAGCGCGTATTCCTTGAACACCGGGCTTGTGGGCTGCCACGACTGGCGTGAGCCCGCGTTGACGGTATGACCATACCGGTCTACCGGCAGCACCTCTGGATGGGATTCGTACAGCCACAGCGGCGCGGCGGCTGTGGCGGAGGCCAAGTCCACGGCGATGCCGGCTCTGCCGAGCCTGTCGATCACATGGTCGAGCCACTCGAACGTGAACGCGCCCTCGACCGGCTCGATCTTGTCCCAGCTGAAAATTGCCAGCGATACGACGTTCACGCCGGCCTCACCCATGAGACGGATATCCTCGTCCAGCGTCTCCTCGGGCCACTGGTCCGGGTTGTAGTCGCCGCCGAACGCGATGCCGCGGCCGGATTCCGTCAGCAGGGACGGCCACCTAAATGCTCTATGAGTAGTCATATTAATCAAATCCTTTATTGTATCGGTTTGCGGGAAGTGCTGTGCTTGCAGGTTGTGAACACCAGAGAGGCCGCCCCCGCTGGCGGGGCTGTCAGCGAAGCTGACTGGGGGTGGTCGCCAGTCGAATCCCCATATGACCACCCTCAGTCCGCTCCGCGGCCAGCTCCCGTCAGAGGGAGCCAGAGGTTACTCCTTGACGGCGCCTGCGGCGAGGCCTGACTGCCAGTACTTCTGCAGGCACAGGAACGCAATCACCAGAGGGATGATCGTGATCAGCGAACCGGTAATCACGAGGTTTTGGATAGCTTGACCGCCTGCGGTTGAAGCCTGGTCCTTCCACTGGTTCAGACCGATCGTCAACGGGTACCAGTTGGAATCCTTCAACATGATCAACGGCAGGAAGTAGTTGTTCCACGTCGCTACAATGGCGAACAATGCAGTGGTCACGATGCCGGGTGCCAACAGCGGCAGGGAAATCTGGAAGAAGGTGCGGAACTCGCCGGCACCATCCACGCGCGCGGCTTCAAGCAGCTCATCCGGCACGGCCTGATCGGAGAAGATCCACATCAGATACAGACCGAACGTGGATACCAAACTCGGGATAATCATCGACCACGGGGTGTTCGTGAGGCCCATCTTGGCGAACAGCAGGAACTGCGGCACGGCCAGCGCGATACCCGGCACCGAAATGGCGCCGATGATGATCACGAAGCACAGCTTACGGCCGGGGAAGCGGAACTTGGCCAGCGCATAGCCGCCCATGATGGCCAGCAAGGTGGCACCGCCGGCGCCGACCACCACATACAGAATCGTGTTGACGAACCAGCGGCCGAAGATACCGTCCTGATAGGTGAACACCGTGGCGATGTTGTCGAACAGGGCGAACGTTTTGCCGAAACCGAGGCCGAACGTCGAAGTGAAGTCGGACTGGGTCTTGGTGGCGTTAATCATCAGGTAGACAAACGGGAAGAGGCAGTAGACCGCGAAAATCGCGCACACGATGGTCAGGGCCATCGAGCGGGTCGGGTTCGCCGGGTTGGAGAAACCGGTTTTGGCGGCGCGCTTGCGCTCGGCCTTCTCGTCGGCGTCGATGCGCTTCTGACGCTCCTTCTCGGCCTTCTCGGCGGCCTTTTCCTGAGCCTTGAGATCGGCCAGGGTCATGGTTGTTGTTGAAGTCATGGTTGCAGTGCTCATAATTACTTCATCTGCTCCTTCATACTCTTAAGCTGGACGACATACGCAATGGCCATGGTGATGATGGCCATCACGATGGCCAGAGCTGCGGCATAGTTGCTCTGATTGCCGGTGAAGCTCAGGTTGTAGGCGTACATGTTCGGCGTGTAGTACGTGGTGATCGCGTTGCCCGGAACCATGTTCTGCAAAATGCTCGGCTCGTTGAACAGCTGGAAGCTGCCGATGATCGAGAAGATCACCGTGATGGCCAGCGAGCCCTTCAGCTCCGGCAGCTTGATCTTCTTAACAATCTGCCACTCCGAAGCGCCGTCGATGGAGGCGGCCTCATACAAGCTGTGTGGAATGGTGCTTAGGGAGCTGTAAAAAATCAGCATGTTGTAGCCGGCATATTCCCACGTGTTGATGTTCGCGATGGATGCAAGCAGCACGTCGGGGTTGAGCACATCGATGTTGGTGCCGAGGAAGTCGTTGAGGGAGCCGACCAGACCGTATTTGGCGCCATACACGAAACCCCAAATCATGGTGGAGACCACTGCGGGCACCGCATAGGGCAGGAATGTGGAGATGCGGAAGAACTTGGTGCCATGCAGCTTCATCGAATCCAAAGCGAGGGCCATGGCTGCGGCCAGAAACAGCATGATCGGCACCTGGAATACGGTGAAGATAGTGACGCGGCCCACCGAGCTCCAGAACTGCGGATCCTGAATCAGTCGGGCGTAGTTCTCGAAGCCGACGAACTTGGTGCCGCCGACCATCTGCTTCTTGAAGAAGGAGATGTAAATGGCGTACACAATTGGGATGATGAACACGAAGACGAACACCACGGCGAACGGCCACATGAACTTCCAGCCGCGCCAGTCGGCCTTGTGCTTGTTGACGCGGGCCTCGGCCGTGTGCAGATCCGCCTCCTCAGGCAGGATTCCCACCGTTGGCTGCGGGGCTGCGGCCATTGTTTGATCGGACATAATCGATTGCTTTCTTGGAATACGGATTGCTGTGCTGCGCCCGCTACCAGGGGGTCGCTCGATTGGAGCGGTCACGTCAGGCGAGGGCACGGGAAAGCGGGGACACTGGGGAGCATCCCCGCTTTGGGAGATCGGGCGGCTAGGCGGAAGGAGAGTGGCCTAGCCGCAGGTTTTGATTGTTGGTCAGTGCCGGATGTACCGGCAATAGATCGGTTGCGTCACTTGACGGTGACGTTGTAGCCCTGCTGCTTGCCTTGCTCGGCGAGCTTGTTGGCATAGTTTTCAAGCGCCTTCTCCAGGGTGATGTCGCCGGAGTAGGCCTTGGAGACTTCGTCGCCGTAAGCGGTCTGGGCGTACGGGTTGTACGGCAGGTACTGGAACTTCTCGGTCGGGCGCTGAGCCGCGGCGGAAAGGACTTCGTTGACGTTCTGACCGCCGAAGTAGTCGTTGGTCTTCTTGTTGGACTCGGTGGTCGGGTCGGTGAAGGAGTCGGACCGGAGGATCTTCTTCAGGGACGGGAAGGTACCGGTGTCGGCCATGGTCTGAGCGCCCTCGCCATGAGTCATGTACTCAACGAGCTTGTAGGCAGCGGCCTGGTTCTTGGACTGCGAGGTGACGGCAAGTGCAGAGCCACCGTCTTCGGCGGAGACTTCCTTGCCTTCCTCCCACTGCGGCAGCTGGGCGACGCGCCAGTTGCCGGCCTGATCGGGGGCGCCGGTCATGAGGTTGATCGGCATCCAAGCGCCGATGGTCAGGGAGGCGAGGGTGCCATCGTTGAGCTCGCGGTTCCAATCGTCGGACCAGTTCGGGGTCTTGGCGTCCACGAGGTCTTCGTCGATGAGCTTCTGGACGAATTGGATATAGCGCTGCATGCCCTCGTCCTTGGTCATGTTGATGGTGATGTTCTCGCCATCGACCTTCCACGGCTGGGCACCGGCCTGCCAGATCTGGGCGGTGAACGGCTGATAGTCGTTGGAGGTACCGGCCAGATTGGTGATGTAGGAGCCGGTGGCACGGATCTTCTTGGCGGCCTCGTAGTAGTCGTTCCAGGTCTTGATGGACTCGCCGTCCACGCCGGCCTTGTCGAACACTGCCTTGTTGTAGAAGAACATTTCGGGGCCGGAATCAATCGGCAGAGCGTACGGCTTGTTGTTGTACTGGAGCTTGTTCCACGGGCCGGCGGCGAAGTCGTCGGCGAGTTTGTCGGCGCCGAATTCGCTCAGGTCCACGAGGCCATCGGTGACGGCGAACTGGGTGACGGTCGGATCTTCGAGCATCACGACGTCAGGGGCGCCGTTGCCTGCGGCGATGGCGTTGGAGAGCGCGGTGGAGGTCTTCTCGGCGGTGCCGGTGTTGTTGAACTTGACGGTGATGCCGGGGTTGGCCTTCTCGAAGTCAGCGAGGATTTCCTTCATCGAGTTGCCGGAATCCCAGCCCCAGAACACGAGTTCGGCCTTGTCAGCGTCACCCTTGTTGGCGCCGTTGTCGTTGCTGCTGCCGCAGGCGGCGAGACCGACGAGCGTGGCCACGGCTGCCGTTGCCGCGATGACCTTCTTGGTGTTGCGCATGTTATCTCCTTCTGGACCATTGGAGTTGACTTGCGGGTGGTTGGCTTTCTTCCGACTGGCTTCCGGTTTTCGTCCGGTTACTTCTCGGTTATCTTCCGGCTGTCTTTGGCTGCCTTCCGATTGTTGACGACTGCCTTCCGATTGCCAAAAACGAATCGACTGCTGCGTTGGATTTCAATTCGTTTGGCCGCTTGCGAAGTCTCCTCTGGCCACCTTTCCTTGGGGTGTTTTCTTTGGTACACCCGTGTACCAATACCTAAGATGATACACCTGTGTACCAATTTGTCAAATCACCCGACACGCCTGTTTTTTTCGCCTTTTCCATGCTTTCCACGTGAGCAAATCTCCAGTCGAACAGCGACTTGTCTCAGAGGCTCTTCATCCCCTCCCCCAACGTGAGTAGGTCCCGACTCTCAGCACACCACCAAATAACGCGCAGCATGCTCGTGAGTCCCCAACACCCACACACCACGGCGCGATTCCACCACTCAGCCGCCTCACCAGTGCCCACATTTGTAGATATTCAACGCCATATGACAAGAATCTGACTAGTATGAACAGGCACCCCCATAGCTGTATCGAGAGGAAAAGCACATGGCGGGCCTGTTTCAAGCTACTTCCAAGCAGCGCAATCCCTTGGGAACAACCATACGTACTCACGGATCGGGCAAATATACGTTCGGTCTGGCCTTAAGCGCCGGTCAATATCCGCGGTCTGCTTGCCTTTTCCTATCAGCTCCTCGCGGTATGCGGCATCTTCCTGACCAATGTCATCAACTACATCATCGCCTCCTACGGTCCCAGAAGCTGGGATGTCAACGCCGGTTGGCGTTGGATGCTGAGGCTGGGTGCGATTCCGGCCGCCGCGTTCCCGCTCTCCATGGTGCGAGCACCGGAAAGCCCACGATTCCTCATTCAAGCCGGCAAAACCGAAGAGGGATTCGCGGTGCTCGAGCACATCATCGGCACCGAACAGGCACGCCTTCGCACTGACGACATCCATGCATCGGTCAAACTCGAAACCGAAATGTCGCATGAATCTCACGACCTGTTCCGCCCGGGGCTGCGGAAGGCGCTCGTCATCGGCGCTTTGATCAAGGCGTGAATGCTGCGTTGCGTTACTGCATTGCCATGTTGCCATGTTGCCGCGTTATTGCATCGCTACGTTGTCACGTTGCCGCGTTATTGCATCGCTACGTTGCCACGTTGCCGCGTTATTGCATCGCTACGTTGCCACGTTGCCACATCACATTGCATTGCCGCATTGCTGCGTTGCCGCATCACATATCGCAACACAAACGCAGCAACGCAATGACGACCGGAGATGGCATCGCCGCCACCCGCGAGGAACCGCAGTGCAACGCGGTAACGTAACGCAATGCGATGTGATTCCCGCGTAGTTACAGGCAGTTACAGATTGAGTACCGCATCAGCAATGCGCATGGCGGATTCGCGGTGGGAGACCAGCACCACAGCCGCGCCGCGCTCCTTGTCTGCATGCTGCTCACCCACGGCCATAGCGTGAATGGAACGTAGAATAATAGCCTCGTTCAAAGCATCCAAACGGCTGGTCGGCTCGTCGAAAAGCACCAGATCAGCATTGCGCAGGAACACACGAGCCAAACCGATACGCTGGCGTTCACCTTCGGATAGACGGTCGCCCAACTCGCCTACCTGAGTATCAAGGCCATCGGGCAGGGAATCAATGAGATCAAGCACGGAGGCCTTGGCGAGAGCCTGACGCAAACGAGCATCGAGACCGTCAGCTGCTGCCACCTGAACGGCATCGCCCTCTGCCGATTGCGCCGCCAACCGCTGCTGTCGGGAATCAACGGTCTTGGCACCCACTTCCCCATTGCCTGCAACATTTGCAGCTTCAACCTCGGACTCAGGCAAAGCAATCAGCAGATTGTCTCGGATAGAGCCATCAAACAGGTGGGTTTCCTGGCTCATCATGGCCTGAATACGTCGGCGAGCATGCACATCGGCCTCGGGCAACGGCGTGCCGGACAACGTCACCTGACCGCGCTGCGGATCCCAGTAGCGCAGCAGCAGCTTGAGCATGGTGGACTTGCCTCGGCCGGACGGCCCCTGGATACCCAGCACGCCATGCTGCGGCACGTCAAGCGAGAAGTCGGACAGGACTTCATGCTCCCCCGCATATGCAAAGGTGACGTCATCAAGACGCATGCCCATATACTCCTGCGGCACAACAGTGCCGTTCTCGGTCACAGCGGGCACCTCGTCCATCAGTCCGAACAGTCGGCTAGCGGACGCGAAGGCCTGAGTCAGGTTAGCGGGCAAGGCGGCGAGCGCCAAAGTCGGTCCGAACGAGCTGGCGAACAGCACGAAGGCGGCAATCAGAGCCGGAATGCTCTGCGGGTTCACGCCGGCACAGGCAATAGCCACGGCGACCGAAGCCGCTGTGAGCACAGCCACCAAGAGTCCGCTGATTCCGGTGAAACGGCCGTTGACCTTGCTGAGTTTGGCGTGATCCTTCCACAACGCATGGGTACGGTCCTCGATGGCCTGCGCACGTTCCTCGCCGCGGCCAAATCGGATGATTTCGTCCAGGCCGCGCATGTCATCGAGCATCACATCGTCGAGTTCTCCGGCAGCGCCACGGATGGCAGGGCCAAGGTTACGTACGCCGGTGGCAAAGAATCGCGGCACAAGGATGCCGATAACCAGGTGGGCGGCAATCAACGCCAGCGCCATCCATGGGCTTAGGGTGGCGGCCACAATCATGTAGATGATGGTGGAGGTTACCGCGATGGCCACCGGACTGATGGTGTGGGCAAAGAAGATCTCAAGCAGTTCCACATCGGTGGTCAGCATGGCGATAAGGTTGCCCTTACCTTTGCCCGCGAGCTTGGCCGGCGCCAGTCTGCGCAACGCGGCGAACGCCTTGGAACGGAAGAGTGCGAGCAGATGGAATGCCACATTGTGGTTCAGATATTGTTC